>Ga0208694_1002283_pt1 | contig 20678 bp, 26 predicted proteins | sample AD_UKC078_MetaG_FD_184442 | JGI IMG/M metagenome (GOLD analysis project Ga0208694, IMG submission 184442) | Active sludge microbial communities of municipal wastewater-treating anaerobic digesters from USA - AD_UKC078_MetaG (SPAdes) (version 2) | ecosystem: Engineered > Bioreactor > Anaerobic >...
AACTTCCTTACAAGAAAGTCATGCCATATTTATGGTCGCGTAATTTGTTGATGCAGCTAATTATGAGGAAGTTTGAAGTTAGGCTAACAGATGGCGGCGTAGTCAATTACTTAACTCGATGGGGCTTTCCACCGTTAAACTCACCTTTAAAAATGTCGGATCGCATTCATGTTCAATGTACTAAGGTCATTCGAGAATGGTTTGATATATACCAGGAAGCAATGATTGCTCGTAGCAAAGATGAAAAAGCTAAAATTTACTGGATGTATGAAATTGCATCAGTTGGTTTGCTATCTTCTGACACAAGTAGACGGAGTAGATTAACGATGATTTCGGTCATTGAAAATCAAGGTCGAGTACATTGGCTAACCGTAAGGGGTTTGTTCACAAAAGAACGGCAATTAATGCTGTTAAAGTCATTAGTAGGACAAACTAATTCAAAGGTTTTCTTAATTCGCAATACTGAGGTTCATTTCAAAAGCCCGTTGGTTGTTACTTGGCTGAATGAAAACAAGAGTGCTATAGAAATTTTGCCTCCGCCAGAATGGATAAATGAATAGTCAATTATCTAAAAACGACGTTCAGCACAGCCCAAAACTGACTTTTTTGCCGCAACGGCTCAACCTCGATGCTTAGCATGGCTCTCTGCGTTTCGGATACTTTGCAGCTGCGATTGAGTGGCGAAACGAGGAAACTTATGTGGCGGATTGTGCATTATCTCTGCGGATGCGTTTCTTTTTATCCGCAACGCGCCTTGCCATGCCGTTATTGGGCTCTGTGAGAAATGTTGCGGCGTGGCGGCAAATTTTAGGGTGCTGCTGCGAAAGTTTTATGCAAAATTTTGGCGGTGCAATCTGGATTTTTGTATTTAAATTTGCATGAGCGGACGTTGGTAATCTGTGCATTTTTAATGGGTACTGAGTGATGGAGCGTTGGTTTGGCTGGCTGAGTGGTAGGGTAGTTATAGGGACAAAGCTGACAGACACCAGTAAATTCTGAAACTCTCGGATTATCTCTGAGCTAGTACAAGTAAATCTTATATCTTTTGTTTTCGGGGTTATCTTAAGTGCATTCTGCCATAGGCAACCTTATCAAAACATGACAAGAGATACCTATACCACTTCAAATTTAATGTGCTTGATTATCAACGACGGTAATAATACGGTTGAACGTAATATGGATTCCAATAGGGGTAGTTCCACTGCTGCTGCCGTCGAATGATGGTCATTTCATACTCCTTCTGGACGCACTCTCGCCATTTGTCAGTTTCTTTTTCAAAACCTAGCTTTTCACAGGCTGGACCATATACCTGTATCTTATATTCCATCAGTTTTGTTGCTTGTTTCTGCTCGGCTAACGGATTTGAAGCGCACCCAGAAAGCAATGCTAATGGGATAAGAATGTAAATTGAACGTGTGTTCATGTAATACTCCTTACATGTATAAGTTGAGGATTAGGCTTCAATTGATACTTATTGACCACGCCCGTGTCCACGGCTGTTGCTGTTTCCTTTATTGCCATGTTCACGATAACCATGATGGTAATCTTGACCACGGTGATGCTCTTGGTAGTGAGGCACGAACTCGTGGTTGTACCAATAATCTTTCACAAAATAGACGCGTTCGCCGCAAGCGCCATATTGATGACAATGCTTACGCCAGTTTTTAGCATGTCCCGGTGGTACACGCATATAAATAGGTTCACGTTCCACATATATACGTTCTACTATTCTTGGTTGACGATAGATTACTTGCGGTTGAGGATATGGGTAATCGCCGATATCAATTCGTCCATAAAAGCCCGGCTGACCAATACTGACTGAGACTCCAACATCAGCAGCAAAGGCCGGCATGCTAAGGGCAGCAGCTACAACTGATACCACGAAGAGAAAGCGTTTCATGTTAAATGTCCTATTAAATATTAGTTCGTATTAAAGTGAGCCGATGGCCTTGTTGCAATTACGTTCAAGCAATTAACAAGGCTCGGCTCACTCCATATTACCTACCGCGATTCTGCCCACTTCCGCCACTAGGCCCACTACCATCTCTTAGCCTAGCGCCACTTCCGGTACCCATGCCCATGCCGCGCTCTGGCGGTGCATCTGGTAAGGTGACCCCACGCTCTTGGGCACGTATTTTCATAGCCTCATGGTGTTCTGCGCGGATTCTTTCACGCTCTTCCGCTGTTTTGGCAGAGCGTAATTTCTTACGGTGTTCAACCCGCTCCTGCGGAGTCATCAGCTGACTACCATAGATTCTTTCCTTTTTTTGTACTTGATCTTTAACTTGTACTTGCTCTTCCACCTGATTTTGCACTTTTGCTTGTTCTTGTGTAGTGACTTCATCTGCTGCAAAACCTGAACTAGCAGCTAATAGCAGACCACTCGTTAATACGGATATTACTAAAGTTTTTTTCATCATTTTGCTACTCCTTAATTTTCTGGGTTGTTGTAAACCGAGTAAGCGCCACCGCAACTCTGTCAGCATGTGCCTACACGTACCGCCTTTCTGGTTTGTTTACTACTGCGCTGGACTTATCCACCACAGTAGTATGCAACATTAAAATTACTGTGTGTTCACTGCATTATCTGATGGTGTAGCCTGCTGCGTTTGACGGTGCTCTCGACGCATTTCTCTACGTTGTTCCATATCCTGCTTCATATCGCCAGTGCCATCTTGGTTTGAGTCACGTGTGCGTATCCGATCTTGATCTCGCGTCATATCGCCAGCACCTTGAGAATTCTGCTGTTGGCTTTTGCCCTGTCCATTGCTTTGACCAAAGCCTTGTCCATACTTGTGACTAGAACCTTGACCACTCATTTGTCCTATACCTTGACCACCGCCACCGCCTGGACCACGCGCTTGAGCTTCAAGGGTTGCCACCCCAAAGGCCAATAGAGTCGTAGAAACTGCAACGACAGATTTGAATTTTTTCATGATACTGCTCCTTAAAATATAAATAATACATACGAGTAACTACTTAACGACTACTTACAAAACACCATAATGCTTACAATCATGTCCCGTTAATTTGTGAGTGCAGTATCACCCTTAGCTGTTTCGTATTTTTTTCAAGGCAACGTCAGGTTGTTTCAAGTTGTTTCAAATGCTTTGACTGAGACAAAGTTATCGGTAACATGTCTGACATATCCTCACACTTAGATAAGTGAAGCAGTAAAATGGAACTAAACCCAACACAACGCATTTTAGTGGTAGAAGACGACGCTGCTTTGCGAGAGATGGTTGTGGATTATCTGACCAGCAGTGGCTTTCAAGTAGAGGGGGTGAGAGATGGTATCGCCTTTCGGAAAAGCATGGCACTACACGGTGCTGACTTAGTGGTATTAGACCTGATGTTGCCAGGTGAGGATGGTCTGAGTTTGCTTAAATGGTTGCGAGCTGACGGTGGTCCACCAGTAATTATTGTTTCCGCACGTGGTGAAGAGGTGGACCGAGTGGTAGGGTTGGAGGTCGGTGCAGATGATTATCTGGCAAAACCTTTTGGTCCGAGAGAATTGTTAGCGCGAGTTCGCGCAGTGCTGCGTCGAGGTAGTTCCTCAGCAAAAGATGAAAGCAGTTATAGCTTTGGTCTATTTCGACTGGATATTTCCAGCCATGTGCTAGTGCATGATGGCAGTGAAGTTCCCTTAACATCGGGTGAATTTACCCTGTTGCGTGTTTTTATCGAACATCCCAATCAAGTACTTTCTCGTGACCAGTTAATTACTTTGGTGAAAGGTTATGAACGCGATGCTTTTGATCGCAGTATAGATGTGCGTGTGACGCGCTTGCGCCGCAAGATTGAAGCTATTCCAGAGTCGCCAGTTTATCTGCGTACCGTATGGGGTGAGGGTTATTTATTTACGCCTCATGGTGAGGTCAAGACGTGAAGTCACCACCCTCATTGTTTAGCCGTACAGCCCTTACTGTGGCCGTAGGTTTGCTCGTCTTTCAACTCATATCAGGTGCCGCTATTTTCTTCAATCTCATGCTGCCCCTTGCTCACCGTTCAGCCGACGATTTTGCAGCTTTGCTAGTTCTCTCTGCGCGTACTTGGGTAGAGTTACCGCCTGATACTCGGCCAGCTTTTGAAGAAGAATTACGTGTTAACCACGAACTTGATTTGAGCGTAGTCGAGCAATCATCAACTCACGAAGTTGGGCATCATCCTTATATCAACTTCCTACGTTCGGCACTTAATGTTCGTTTGGAAAACGGCAATGCTGTGCGAGTAACCGAGCAGCCAGATGGTCGTTTTCATGCAGACATTCCCATGGCATCCCAATTATTACGCTTCAGTTTTTCTAAAGATTTGATTACTCCGCGCCCCTCACTCGCATTGGCTTGGAGTCTCGCTGCTGGCCTACTGGTGACGTTGATTATTTCCTGGCTACTTGCGCGCCGAATCACAGCACCAATACTCCGACTAACCGAAGCTGCACGTCAGATTGGCGCTGGCGAACGACCGCCCCAACTTCCCGAGTCGGGTGAATATGAACTAGCTGACCTGGCGCGGATATTCAATCATACAGCAGCCCAACTTGCTGCACGTCGCGAGAATCAGGCAACCTTACTTGCTGGCGTATCGCATGATCTTAGAAGTCCGCTTGCTCGACTTAAAATGGCATTAGGCATGCTGGCTGACGAACGTACATCGCCTTTGCTGGTGCGCATGGAGCACGATATTGACGAAATGGATATGCTTATCGGCGCACAGTTGGAATTAGCTCGTGCCCAAGAGCCCGAGATTCCTCAACTAGCTGACATTGATGCTGAAATTGTTGATCTGATAGATGCAGCACAGGCCCACTCCTCCAAGGTAATTAAATTTCGTGCTAATGGACAGCCTTGCCAAGTCGCTGTCGCACCTTTAGCGCTTAAGCGTATTCTTGGTAACTTTATGAGTAATGCCCTACGTTATGGAGAACTAGGGGAGATGATGATTGTAAGGCGACGTTGTGTAAATACCATTCTGATAGGCGTGCGAGACCGTGGCCCTGGCATTCCATCCGAGCTACGTGAGACCGTGTTTCGTCCATTTTTCCGCCTTGATCCCTCGCGCAATCGCGACACTGGGGGAAGTGGGCTGGGGCTAGCCATTGCCCGCCAGTTGGCGGATACTCAAGGCTGGAGAATCGCTATTAAATCTCGAATCGGTGGTGGTACCAGCATATGGCTTGCCATCCCAATTTTAGAATCAAAGCATCACACACTGGCTGGGGCCTCTGCCACAACGTTAGAAATTTAGTAGGGAACAACAAATTATTATGTTTGGAAAATCAATGAAAATTCCTTTTAGCTTGTCACGACAGATACTGCTTATCGTTTTTGGCGTTAGTTTGCTTGTCGCATTCATCTGGGTTGCCACGCATAGCGGCCCGCTTGCGCCAATCAAAGTGACGGTAACTAAAGTTGTTAAGGGACAGATTAGTCCAGTCTTGTTTGGTATTGGAACCGTGAGTGCGCAACGCTATTATCTTATTGGGCCAATCATTGCTGGTCGTGTGAAGCGCGTTCTAGTTGATGTGGGTGATACAGTGATGGCTGGGCAATTACTAGCGGAGATGGACCCAGTCGATCTTGATGAAAGAGTGTCTTCCATTTCTGCGGCCATTGATAGGGCTCGTAGCGTTTCTGCAAGTGCAGCGGCACAGGTTCAAGAAGCTGAAAGTCGCCATGACCTAGCGTCGATTGAGGTTGCTAGATATGTTCAGCTAGGTAAACAAGGGTTTGTGAGCAAGAGTGTAGTGGATGTTAAGTTACAAGAACAAGCAACGATGAAAGCTCAGTTGATTGCAGCAAAAGCTTCATTGAATGCAACAAAAAAAGATCAAGGGCGGCTAGAAGCCGATCGTGAAGGCTTGAAGCAGCAACGTGAAAATGTTCGCTTAATTGCTCCGGTAGATGGTGTGGTGACCTCACGCGATGCTGAGTTAGGTTCCACAGTGGTTGCTGGTCAATCTGTTATTAAGTTAATGGAACCTTCAAGTATTTGGGTCAAGGTTCGTTTTGACCAAGCACGATCCACCGGATTACGTAGTGGACTCCCGGCGAAAATAGAATTGCGTACGCAGCGCGGGGTGAGCCTAACGGGTAAGGTCGCACGTTTAGAACTGCTCAGTGACAGCGTAACAGAGGAGCGCATGGCGCATGTGGCTTTCGATCACATTCCGGATGGTATGGCAATAGGTGAAATGGCGGACGTTAAAGTGGAATTGCCCATCATTCATGATGTGTTGGTCATACCTAATGCCAGCCTTAGGCTGCAAGGAACCCAAATTGGTGTATGGTTACTTGATAATGGACGTTTACGTTTTGCGCCAGTAAAGACTGGTAGCGAAAGTCCGGATGGGATGATGCAAGTTCTGCAAGGGTTAGATGACGGACAGGAAATTTTGGTTTATAGCGGGCAGGAAATAAAAGAAGGTACGCGCATAGAGGTGGTAGCCTCCCTTGAAGGCAAAGTAAGATGATCAGCCTTGCGGGACGGGATATTTTGCACGCTTGGAGTAAATTTGCTTTTACCGGAATAGGCTTGGGGCTACTGATTGGTGTCACCTTAAGTATGGCTGGTATTTACCGAGGAATGGTCGATGATGCCAAGGTGTTACTTAATAACAGTGGTGCTGATTTGTGGGTGGTTCAGAAAAACACGCTTGGTCCTTATGCGGAATCATCAAGCATTCATGACGATGTTTACCGAAGCATTGTAGGGATGCCTGGTATCGCCAATGCTGCCAATGTTACTTACCTTACTATGCAAGTGCGTAAAGGTAGCGCTGACGTAAGAACCATGGTGGTCGGCTTTGAACCAGGAAAACCAGGAGAACCTCGTTATTTACTCGCGGGTCGGCGAATTACACGTGGGCACTATGAAGCAATAGCAGATGTAAAAACGGGATTTAAAATAGGTGATCAGATTAATATCCGTCGTCATGATTACGCAGTGGTCGGAATTACACAGCGCATGGTGTCGTCGGGTGGTGATCCTATGGTGTTTATACCGCTCAAAGATGCTCAAGAAGCACAGTTTCTCAAGGACAATGATGCTATCGTTAATGAGAGGTTACGAACTGCTGGTAATCCAAGCACCAACAGTTTAAGGGCGGTTGAATCGCCAGAGAATGTTGATAATTTACAATCTAGTAATCGCAATGTGAATGCGGTATTGGTTAAAGTTGCAAATGGGCATTTCGCCGAAACAGTCGCAGAGGACATACGTAAGTGGCGCCATCTGCAAGCCTATACCAGAAGCCAGATGGAGGAGATATTGGTGGCCAAGTTAATTGCGACTTCCGCCAAGCAGATTGCCATGTTTCTAGTCATACTCGCCATTGTTAGTGCGGCAATCGTGGCCTTCATTATCTACACTATGACATTGGGGAAAATCCGTGAGATTGCTGTATTAAAACTTATTGGCACGCCCAATTGGACGATAGCCAGCATGATTTTGCAGCAGGCACTTGGTTTAGGGTTAATCAGTTTTATGGTCGGCAAGACCGCGGCCACATTTTGGGTGCCCATTTTTCCTAAATATGTGCTTTTAGAACCCGGTGATGCGATTCGAGGTTTCGTGGCGGTAATGTTGATTTGTGCAATCGCGAGTACCTTGGCAATTCATGCCGCTTTGAAGGTTGATCCTGCAGAAGCTATTGGAGGTTAATGTGAGTACGGTATACGGCATTGAGATTGAAGGTTTAAGTAAGCGTTATGGAGAAGGTGCCGCAGCGGTTGATGCTCTAAAAGATGTTAATATGCGTGTACTTCCTGGGGAGGTCGTGGGCTTGATTGGGCCATCTGGCTCAGGAAAAAGTACTTTACTTAAATGCCTAGGTGCGGTGATTGAGCCAACCACTGGGCGCATGGCCCTATCTAAACAGGTTATTTACGATAATGGATGGAAAACAAATGACCTGCGTGCATTGCGCCGAGATAAAATAGGTTTTGTATTCCAAGCACCATATCTTATTCCGTTTCTTGATGTTACAGATAACGTAGCATTGCTGCCAATGTTGGCTGGACATGCTAATGCGGAATCACGAATGCGTGCATTAGTATTGCTAAAAGCGCTGGATGTTGCGCATCGAGCCAAAGCCATGCCACCTCAGTTATCCGGTGGTGAGCAGCAACGTGTGTCTATTGCACGCGCATTGGTGAATAGACCGCCAGTGATTCTTGCAGATGAACCAACGGCACCGCTAGATAGCGAACGGGCTCTTGCTGTTATTCGTATTCTGAATCAAATGGCATTTCAATATCAAACAGCCATCATCGTCGTGACACATGATGAAAAGATCATCCCAACTTTCAAGAGAATTTACCATATCCGAGATGGCAAAACACATGAGGAGGCTGGCGAAGGGCGTTCGTTTGAGTGATAACAGGTTAATATTTTGCACATTATACTTTGAGCTGAATTAGTATGAGCTAGCCTAGCACCATGTGATGAAGGTGAAAAGTCATCACCAAATGTAGTTGCTCAAGCTTTATTGTTGAAGGTCCGCTTTGCGGATGAATGCGCCATGGGACAACTCAGGGGACTTTTCAGCCGTTCAGGTTTGTATTGTTAAAGGGTACTTTTATTCAGATTTTTCATTACTTCAACACGCTGTTCTTCTGCTTCTATTATTTCGTTAATTTTCATTGTCATCATCCCTAAATAGTATTTATTACAGGTTTGGTTATGGTTAGTGGAAAGTTTTCTGGCGGAAAAGTTAGACTTACTTGAGCGTCTTTACAATATTCGTTCAGTTTACAATTTGCGCAAGCGATTCCTCACGCTATACCTGCCTTATCATGCTCATATACAAATGCTACAAACTGTTTAATGACGCTTAGTTAAAATAAATTTATGTGACTAATAGCACTAATGTCTTTAAATTAATATGCTCTAATAAACGTCAATTAATTTTTTCTCGAATTATGTTTAAACTGATACGTCTTATTGCATTCGCTTCCATTTTACTGACATTTAGCCAGCCATCCTTTTCTGAAGTGCATAGACCACTGTTCGATGGGCTCGATGGTCAGAAACATTTTTTGGATGAATATATCGGTAAAGGTAAATGGGTTGTGGTCAACATATGGGCTACTTCATGCCCATATTGTCGTAATGAATTATTTGACCTTTCAAGCTTTCATGATAAACACCATAACAATGATGCCATTGTTTTAGGGTTAACCTTGGATTGGCCAAGTTTTGATTTTCCGGATAAAGTTTACTTAGCTAAATTTGCCGCGGATTATCTCATCGACTATCCCTTATTTATTGTTAATGGTGACATTGCAGGTGAAGTGGTTGGCCAATCGATTGACATGATACCTATAACATTCTTTTTTAACCCAGATGGAAAATTGGTCTATCGTTTAAATGGCATGGTAACGGAACAAGCATTAGAAAAAATTATTAAAAACAAAAATGCACCTTATAGCACTGGATGGGCAAAAAATGTTCCACCTATATATAAACCTAAAGTTGAATAACAATGATTTAATTACGTTTTTCGGTGAGCCTACTGAGTTAGATGACCGCTAAGAGCAGGGTAAGTTAAACTGATCAATGCAACGCATTACTGGCTCAATTACAATTAATTCAATCATGCTGAATTTCTATATTAATTGTCAGCCAGACAATTTTGGCGCATTTCAATGGGAATGAGCGAGTGAATTATGGATATAAATATAATAAATCAATGTGTTATAAAGTTTAAAATCCGCGTACCACTGATTTAATTCCAGTTAGTACCACCAAATAGAAAAAGCCCCACATCTCTGCAAGGCTTTTTAAATATATCTTATCAATTAAGCTAGTTCGTCTTTACCTTCAATAAGATAATGGTTACTCACTGAGCCAGCAGTTCTAGCTTTCAGATGCGGTACATATTCTGGGTCACTCGCAAAGTCCAAAGCAGCTTGTTTCGAAGGCCATTCAATAATAATACGAAGCACTGCCGCCTTCGGTTCACCTTCTATCTGCTCATGACTGCTAGTTCTCGCTAAAAATTTGCCTCCGTATTTAGCTGATATTTTGTTTACTGGTCCAATATAATCAGCTACCCAAGCATCGGTGGTTGGGGTTACATCCATTACAGAATAATAAGTCATCAGTTTCTCCTTTAGTTAGTTTGAATCAATTGCAGTTAAAATCCTTCAAGCACATTTTTACCAATCACGCGACCACTCTCTTGCTGCTCATGTGCATTCTTGAGTGTTGCCACACTGAGCTTGCCAAGATTGTTAGTTACGGTAGAAATAAGCGCGCCGCTATCAATGAGTTCTGAAACACGGTTTAAAAGTGCATGTTGCTTATCTATGTCCTCAGTTTTAAACATAGAACGCGCAAACATAAATTCCCAGCTAAAACTTAACGCTTTTGGTTTGATAGTTTTAATATCAAAGACTTTAGGGTCATCAATTAATGCAATATGACCTCGTGGTTTGATTAACTCAACAATAGCTGGGAAGTGACCTTCAGTACCATTAAGGGAGGCAACATAGCGTGGTTGCAGCCCTAATGCTTTAACTTGATCAACAAGTGAAGCTCGGTGATCAATCACATGATCAGCCCCCATTTTCTTAACCCATTCCACCGTATCTTGACGTGATGCCGTTGCAATCACTGTTAACTTAGTGAGTTTCTTTGCAAGTTGGATCAAGATAGAGCCTACACCGCCTGCCCCACCGATAATTAGAATACTTTCACCTTCACCTTCACCCTCTTTAAGAGCAAGAGAGTCAAATAGTAACTCCCAAGCGGTAATAGAAGTCAGTGGCAACCCTGCGGCCTCTGCAAAATTCAGTGATTCAGGCTTTTTTCCTACAATTCGCTCATCGACCGCATGCAGTTCAGCATTAGTGCCTGAACGTGTAATATCACCTGCGTAAAACACCTCATCACCCACTTTAAAAAGAGTGACAGCACTGCCAACTGCTTTCACTATGCCAGCAGCATCATATCCAATAATTTTAGTGCCATGCTCCGCTGGAAAAGCTGCACGCACCTTTACATCCACTGGGTTCACAGAAATGCCTTTAACCGCTACTAGCAAATCATGCGGGCCAAGTTCTGGGGCTGTTGTCTCAAACTCTATCAATGCATCATTTGCAGTAATTGGGCCAGGTTGTTTATATCCGATTGCTTTCATGAGATTTCCCTTGCTTATATTTATCGAATTGACTGCAGTATAATAGTTTTAAAAAAAATGATAATACCTACATTAACGAAATCATAATTCGGATATTTTTGATAATATGGACATTCTTTCTCTAAGATTATTTTTACGTGTCAGTGAACGAGGTGCTCTTACAGCAGCTGCGAAAGACTTATCACTATCTCCAGCCAGTGCTAGTGCACGTATTGCTAAGTTGGAAGAAACGCTAGGCTTTCAGCTATTTAACCGTACTACTCGCGCGGTTTCTCTAACAACAGATGGCTCAGCTTTTCTGTCGTATGCCGAGCATATGCTTGAAACGCTAGATGCGGGCCTTAATGCTGTAAGCGGTAATGATAAAGAGGCGAAGGGTCTGTTACGTATGGCGATGACTGGTTCATTTGGACGCATGCATATCATTCCGCTATTAGGTGAGTTTCAGTTGACTTACCCTAACGTTTCACTTGATTTGAGTTTATCAGATGAATTTATCAATATGGTAGAGGGTGGTTATGATTTGACTATTCGCAATGCCCCCTTAGTAGATAGTAATTTTGTTGCAAAAAAACTAGCCCCAGATCACCGCTTACTGGTAGCTTCTCCAATATATCTTCAAGAACACGGTAAACCTTCAACAATTTCTGATCTTAAAAAACATCAATACGTCACGCTAACTGGCAGTAATTTAATCAAGTTTCAGAATGGGCAAAGCTTTAGTATCCCACATGCTTGCTCTGTCAATGATGGTGAAGCCATGCGTGCTCTAATTGAACAGGGCTTAGGAATTGGTATCAAATCGCTATGGAATGCTAGTGAAAGCTTAAAATCAGGTCGCTTGGTGCAAGTATTACCAGAATATCCACTGATCACAGAGTCTTCCATTTGGGCTCTTTACCCCAAAGGCAGAATAGTCATCCCCAAAGTCCGTGTAATGGTTGAGTTTCTACTGAAACAGTTTTCACCTGTGCCACCTTGGGTATAGCTTTTGCATTGAATTTTTCTTGAATCGTAAAAAAAGTGACCTCATGCCCATCTTTAAGCGCGCTTTATTCTTAGACCATAATTAAGTTAAAGCCTCAATTATTAGCATTTTTACTGGGACTTTTATCTGCTGTCCTAACAGTTAATTGAGATTTATTGTTCAAGGCTACACTGCTAAGTAAGAAATTCAATGATGCGAAAAATGTCCGCTTTGCGGATGTTTCAGCCGGTTGCCTTTAACTTGCGCTTGACTCCTGGCAGCCAAAACATGAACCATAATGCGCAACTTATGAATGGCCACTTAGTGGAAATTTCTCAGAAATAACTGTACACGCACGCAGTAGCACTCACCTCATTTTTGCCTCCACGCCGCAACATTGATGCCTAACAAGGTTCTGCACGTTTCTTTAAAAATTCCGTTGCCGCAACGTTACCTAAAATCCGCAACGCAGCCGCCACGTTTCTTTTTACGTTGCCTTTTATCGCAACGCTAAAACCCATGTGGTTATTGGCTCTCTGCAAAACGTGGCGGCGTGGCGGCAATTTTCGGTAATACGCGCGCTAATACCAAAAATGAAAAGCTGCCTAGTCAATGGCTTTTAAAATACTCCCAGCTTCAGCATGCTCCAACATAAACTCACGCAACCAGTGGTAATGATTCGCGCAAATTTCTGCCAATGCCTGATTACCACTAAAACTAAGATGACTATAGGCATACAAACATGCCGTAATCCCAAGCGCATCAGCTGAGAGTGAACCTTCGTAACCGTTGATGCAGTTCACGGCATATTGCTTCTCTAAATCGGGTGCCATGTAAAAACCGCCATTACTGAGTTGATAGAACTCCCAATAAGCACCACTATATTCAGGGGCGATATTTCCGGCAATCGCATAAATTGCAGGCTCGATGCTGAGTGGGAACTGAATGCCAAATAAATGCGCCGTGTGCTTGATACGTAGATTGGTTTGAACTGACTGACGGGTAATTGTGTTCATGGTGAACTCCTAATGATGGTGAAGAATAAATCCCAACCCATATCTTCCAGACGTGCAAAATTCTCCGAGTGTTACCGGATCGTTAAGTTTGTTTGAAGGATATGAAGTTAGGTGGGGGTAGTGCGCTAGCTATGGTTAATAGAAGGAAGTGATTAGTGCATGTAATCTTAGTGCATATAATTTAGTGCATGTATTCGCTTTGGTTGGCGTAACTCTCCCAGGCATCTTCTTCAAAGTCTGTGTTTAACTTGATTGCATCAGCGATGGCTTCTTCCGGTAAATCCCAGGCTAAAACAGTTTCAATTGCGTCTAGGTAATGTTGGCGGTTCATATAATTTCATCCTTTTTGGTTTGTTAAAGTAGTAAATGACAATTGCTAGTACAGCGATAAACGTGAGAGGGAAAGCTAAAAACAGTAGTGCTAAAAAAACTAATGCAAACGTTCTGGTGTTTTCAGAGAGCAGGCATAGCAGTGCAATCACGACCAAGGTGATAAATTCCATTAAGTGACTCCAGGGTTGGATTTGAGTAAAAAGTGATCAGGTTCTATATAAGCTCGGTATAACTGATTTACTTCATTGCGAAGTTTGAGGGGCCTTGACTGGTCTGGTGTTATGGGTTGGTATTTTCTGAGAGCGACGGACTAGTACTACCTCGCAGTGAGATTTTTGAGGCGATTAGCGGACAGAATTGGCTTCTGTAGTTGACTTAGTTTTCTTAGTTTTGACTGTTGATTCGGGTTTGATGACAGGTGCAGATTTGTTGATGGCTACCGATGTTTTATAGTTAGCCGGAATGTTGGCTACTTTTAGGTCTGTATTGGAAGCCATCAGCGCATTCATTTCAGTCATAAATGCTTTGCTGTCTAGAATTTCATAACCCCGTATCTTGCCCTCCAGGTTACGCACCAAACCTTCATGTTTAAGTGCAGCCATTAGAAATGCAGGGGTGTTGGTTGACTTACCTTGATACAGTTTGATGAGTGGATAGGATGTAAGTGGAAAGGGCGCTTGTTCAAAAGCCGGTTGAATAGCACTAAGAGAAACCCATTCAGGACTGAATAAGCCGCCACCAGTATTCGCTACCACGCGGAACTGGATATCTTTGTCAGTGGTGCAACCGATGTGATAAGTGAGGGTGGCTTTACCAGAACTGGTAGGGCAGGATGCAACTTTGAGAATGCGCATAGAGGTGACTAGATTACTGATTATTTCTGACATGGTGAATCTCCTTTGGGTTGATTGAATGTTGAAGCTTGTACTTCATATAAGATGGTTAAAAAGCCGCAATTTTTTTAAGCAGGCACGGCATACTTTGCACACATGCTTAACAGTTCAGCATTTATGCCTGAAGCTTTTGGGATCAGTAAATCGACACCGAAGCCATCGTCTGAGAAAATGAACACGGCCTCATAAAAACCAGGATGCTCTACTAACCATTCAAATGAAGGCATAAACACCTCATCCCCATATCGGCTTTCGTTGAATAGGTCATGCATTAATTGGCAACCTGTCGCCGCTTCAATTCCAGCGATGCTATCGCCTGGCTCCACTAAGGCAAATTCGCCATAGATACTTGAATCGTATGGTGCACCATCAGTGATTTTGCTGATCGTATCTAAGATGTGCTGCCGTAATTCGATTTGAGAAAACTGCTCAATGGTTTCAATGGCATTAAAAATAATCATGGGGGATCTCCTATTAAACTTTGACGTAAAAAAACCGCTGGGTAGCGGTGGATAGGTGTTGCGTTGAAAATTACTTTGGTAGATTTGTGTTGCGTTTCGATGCGAAGGGAATGGGTAAAGGCGGTGAAGGTGGTGTTTTGTACGGATTGCTATGCGATGTTTTTTTTGATACTAATGATTGTCATTTCCTCTGTGTGAGTTGGTTACTAAAATTGATTACCTTGCTTTAGATTGTTAAGATAGTAGGATGGAAGAAAAATTACAAAACCTAATCATAAGATCAGCAGAGTTTGATCTGGCAATTTCAGCGCTACTTAGCCAAGTAATAATTCCACCATTACCTAAATGTCGATTGTCTGTTGCGATGGCGGGTATATCCATAGAGCATGCTGACAGCATAAGAATGCTGGTATATTCGAAGAATTTCACTTCAGCAATGGCTTTGCTTCGGATTCAGTTTGAAACCACCGTTAGATGTATATGGTTGTTTTATGCAGCAGATGAAGAATACATCTCCAAACATGATTCGCCACTGACTGCAGCAGATGACGGATATTCAGATGGCCCTGATGTGACAAAATTGTTGAAAGACTTAGAATCAAAACCCAATGTCCCAAAACAGGCAAGTGCCATGCTTGCAGAGTTTAAGTCGCAGTCTTGGCGTGCATTAGGCTCGTACATTCACGGAGGTAAGCATCCTCTTAAAAGAAAGCAAGACGGCTATCCCGTTCAATTACTTATAGGAATAACACAGCAATCAACAGGACTACTTTTAATGGCAGCAATGGCAGTAATTGCGATGTCAGGTGATCAAAAGTTAGCGGACAAATTTTGGAAATTACAAAACGAATTTAAAGATTGTTTATCGCCATATATTTTAAAAAGATAGTTTATCTGCAATGCTATTAAACATAATCATGGTAAATCCCCTATAAGTTTAGACAAAAACCGCTGGATAGCGTGGGGTGAGTATTGCGTTGAAAATTGTGTCAGGTGGCTTTTGTTAAAGTGATGCGATGGGAATGGGTAAAGGTGGTAAAGCCGGTGAAGGGGGTGGTTTAGTTGCGGATTTTTTGCTATGGAATTTCTTGCCAGGCATCACTGCTACCGGTTTCACCACCTTTACCACCTTTTTTTTTTAGGCAGTTGGCTGGTGAGTGCGTTAAGAAGTGAAGAATAAATATAGTCCGTAAAACAGTAGGACATAAAGCAGCAGCATCAGCACTAAACTAAAGATAATCCATAAGAGGTATACGATGAGGGGCCAGATATATCCCCATAGTAGATCCAGCAGATAGATTGTATGATCGACTAGCCAGCCGTAGATAAACCCGAAAATGCCGGTCTCGTTTTGTGCATCTTCAACTAACCTTTGCATTCGGCGCTTAAACAACCGCGACTCAGCAACCGCATAATTCAGTTCCTGCGACATCTCCATCAACTTGCTGCTTTCTGCCGTACCGATATGATCTGTTGCCATCCATTTGGCTGTGCTCTCGGCGCCTTTCATGGACGCCTTGCCAGTAAACTTTAGAATGTCCTTTCCTGCAGATTTGAGATTATTCATTGCTTTGCTTTTCTTGCGATAAACCATAGTACTCCTTTATAAAGTTGACGAAAAAAAGCCCGCAAGCGGGGTGCTATACGGGCGGGGTAAATCAAAAAATTACTAGTTCGAGCTTGAGTTGCGAGTTACTAAATTTTCTAAAATCTCGAGCTTGTTGATGCTTCGGTTGAGAACTTCCCAAAATGAATATTCAGGAAAAAATTGATATTCTGATGAATGGAATCAGACTTTGGCTTTAAGTAACCATATGATGTGAAAATGAAAAATATGCTGAATTTGAATTAATTAGTTGTTAGTATTTTTCACGCCAAGTTAATTAGTTTTAATAATTGGTAATCCTTCATTATCAATACTTAATTCAACACCACCGACCCCCCTAATAGATTCAAATATGTTTCTCATATTAAAAATTTCAGAGCTTTCAACTTTTCGAGAACCTGCAGCCTGATACTTTTTGTCTTCTATGTAGAAGTACCATACATCATCATTTACAGTATTTATAACTATGATGGCAAAGGTATCACCGCATCTATGCGGCATGCAACCTGTAAGTACCAAGAAGCTATTATTAACTACTCTTGATTGTGAGTCAGAACTGACTACCATTGCTTCACGTAACTTACGAAAGCCTGCTGCACCTGTTAGTTTTATAAGTGATGCTCTTGCAACTTTGTCGTTTAAATATTCACCAGGGTGAGTATGAATTAGCCTCTTATAGTAATTTTTCATTCGACTATCAACAAACCCTTTGTTTTCCAAAAAAACAAGTGTTCCTGTAATCCAATCTCCATATGAATTATGCCCAAAGTAAACATTAGTTGCCTTTGCAGATATAAGTTTTGAAGCTGAATATTTGATATCTAATTTAAATGAGTAATCACTGATGAAATATTGTTGCAAGGTTTTCCCCTCTGGAAGTATCAGATAGGTTGGTACCTCGTTGCAGGCACTGCCGTTACACGTATGATAAACAACTGCGAACTTCGCAGCAGTATTGCCAGAGAAAGGAGCAATAATTTCTGCAATATCATCTTCAAATATGGTCTTATTCAGACTGGGATCATTACTTTTTATAATGATTTTGTCTGGATTGGTTTTTTGATAACTTAATTCCGCTCCGTTTATAAAAGTGACATTATTAAGTTCACTATAGTCACCCTCTGACGAATAACGCCAATCAAAAACTTCGTTCTTCAAGTTAGCGGCTGCAAGTACTGATATGCTAAATAAAGTTAAAAAAATAGCTATTGAAGTTTTCATCTTAATCATAGGAAGGTCTTTATTTTGTTTATCTAAAGAATTATTAACGAATTAGGCAGGAAAAATGCATATTATAAAAGCAACTTATTGATTATTAATAATTAACTCATCACTTCTAACATATTTTTCACTTTCCTCAGTCAATTGTGGATCAGCGCTGATGGAGTCGCTTGATGAAGATTCCGTGGTTAAATTTTCATATTTGACCGGCTTTTCATCATTAACGCTTGGTGAAACTGTATCAGCTTCATAATTAATGCCTTTTTGTCTAAATGCTGCTTTACCGCCATTCATGCAGCCTTCATATACAGAGGAGCGTTCCGATATTACAGGAAAGGACTCCGATAGCGATAAACATTGTTTTTCAAGCTCTTTATTTGGGTCTATTGCACTCCCTTTAGATAGATATGACATCACCACCACCAATCCGATGATCCCTCCAATTAGCTTAAAGAAACCAACAATACAACCAGACCCAGCTCCTGAGCTAGATTTTAACCTTGCTCCGCACTTGGGGCAGGCGTCAGCCTTTGTACTGACATCGTTTCCACATTCTTTACATTTAATTAATGCCACTTGCGACTCTCCAGCAACATTTACGACGACGCACCATAAACCCCATCATACCTAAGCCAGCCAACATCAAGGCATAGGTTTCAGGCTCAGGAACGGGAGAAGTAACGTCGCCGTCACGGACTGCCCAAGCAAGAGGAAAGCTAAAGTTCTTGCCAGTTTCATCGACACCGCCGTAATTGAAATCGAATCGGTAAGCAACGGCTGAATTTTGCCCCCATTCGGTAGATGTCCAATATGAGTTAGCCTCAAGATTGGCAAAGGGGCTGGTATGCTTTAATCCATAATCTGATTGAAAAACACCTGAAGTATTATATGGTGCCTTGTTGCCTAGTTCTTGATAAAAGAGATGTCCCAACTCGCTTCCTGAACAGTTAAGGCTGTAGCCGTCATACCCTCCACCACATGTAGCATCAGGTATGAGCATTGTTGGCAACCGCCAATCTTGATACCCCAAGTAATTAGATGTGTTCAATGCTGTAATCCAGTTGTTTGCCGTGTTCCAGTCCATACTTCCATTAGCATTGACTCCAACTAAACTAAAGGAATTTGTTGATGCCAGATTTGCGTTCTGCATCCAAGTTATGTTTAAATCTGCATCGTAAATTAAGCCGCTGCCACGGTCGTATAAAGCTGCTTGTGAAGCTCCACTTGTAAATAGAAATCCAAAAGCAATCAAAAATACTTTATTCCGCACGGTAATCTCCCAACATATTCTTACGACGACGCACCATAAAACCTATCAGACCTAATCCTGCTAGCAGCATTGTGTAGGTTTCTGGTTCTGGAACTGCGGTTGTAACTGCTGTCGTTCTGACTAGCATTACACTGACATTTTGGCCATGAAAATCATCTGGATAGTTAGAATCAGGAGAGATTTGTACTAAAGCAGTGGGGCGCGTGGTGGTTCCGGGATAAGTATAAGCAGACAAATTGAATACTCCGACCATGGATGAATCTCCATCATCGTAAACCCCTTGAGTTGAAATACCTGTTAAATCCGTTCTGTACCGACCAAGTGTTGATCTTGGATCAGGTGGGGAGCCAAAAGCCACGTTAATTCCAAGAAGCTCTATCAAACTGTAGGCTGAGTCGTAGGTGCCAGGCGCGTCACTTGATGTTGTCCATGGATATGAAGTCGCTGCGAAGGGCATTACGTAGTTACCTACAAGCGAAGTTAATTCTGAAGTAGTCGCTATCCGCCACCCTGCAGCAGTATATCCACCGAAGCCACTAAGCACCGAGTTATAAGACTGCCCGGCTAATGGGGTGTTGTTAAGCCAGTCAAGGTTGTCAGTAGTATCTGTAAAGTAAGATCCATGTTCTACGATTGCTGCGTTTGATGGTAGAGCTGCCAAAGATAAAGTTGCAGCCAATGTAATATTAAAAACAATTTTTTTCATTTTCTTCTTCTTAATTATTCTAAGAGTGATGTAAACACCAGACAATTCGATGTGATTACATAATTACTTATTTCAAAGATAGGCTAACAACAGAAAGATTGCATATTGCCATTAAAGGCTACCTGATTGAAATCAAAAGCATAACCATATTAGGAATGATGGTACTTGCGTGTAGGCGTCTTAACAATAGCCCGTGTGGGCTGGCGCTCAGTAACTCTTTCAGATAAGAACATGTCAAGCTCCAGGGTTGTAGTGGTTAAAGTCCAGCTGATCAAATGGAACAACGGACTGGGGTGTAATGATTGGTGACCAACTTTCAGCAGTTGCATTCACCTCATTTCTCCATATGCTGAACCCAATAGGGCTATATCTATGCTTATAGTAGGGGTATAGGATTTGTGCATTATAAAAACATTAATATTAGACTAAGGGGAAATAACATGTTTTGCGCTAACTGTGGAAAAGAACTTGTAGATGATGCTAAATTTTGTGCTCATTGTGGCATCCAGATAGGCGTAAATTTGAAGCCTACTGAAGAAGTTTCAACAACTACAGAAACATCAATTGTGCAGTCAGATGATGTGTTGGTAGTAAGTCGTGTATCAAGCACCACTGGAAGCATGGCAAGTAGGATTGCGACACAAATTGGTGATTTAAATGGCGATGGGAAAGTTGATGCTGAGGATTGGAAGATTGCAACTGCTAATGCTAAGAAATTTACCATAGCTGCGACTGACGAAGCTGGGAAACTTGGTAAGGCTGCATTGCAATCGGAATTAGCTAAGGATACAGCATCTGCAGCGGCTGTAGGTGCAGTTATTGCAGTTCCAGTCCCACTGATTGGTCCCGTCATTGGTGCTACAGTTGGTGCAATATTGGGTGCTTATAAAACCCTTACAAAGAAGTAACTAACAAGTACGCTGATTTTGTTTTTCACTGCATCGGAACTAGCCTACTTTAATAAAATCAACTTAGTTACCGCTTATCAACAATCGTTTTACCAATCGGTGCAACGGCAATACCTGCCAACTTTAGGTGTTGAATACCAAACGGGATGCCTAT
>Ga0208694_1002288_pt1 | contig 20645 bp, 23 predicted proteins | sample AD_UKC078_MetaG_FD_184442 | JGI IMG/M metagenome (GOLD analysis project Ga0208694, IMG submission 184442) | Active sludge microbial communities of municipal wastewater-treating anaerobic digesters from USA - AD_UKC078_MetaG (SPAdes) (version 2) | ecosystem: Engineered > Bioreactor > Anaerobic >...
ATGACCAAAATCCCTATTTAGGAATTCCATTCTTTCTTTCTTCTGAAAATCAAAAAATTAAATCGGTCAAAAAAGTTTTGGACAAAGAAGAATTTTCAATAGTGGGCAAAACTCTTGAAATTTTTAGACCAAAATTTGAGTTGGTTTATGAAAAAGATAAATTAGATGATTGGATAAGAATTCAGTCAGAAATTTTTAAGGGTGACAGAATACAAAATGCCATAAGAGAAATAGCCTCCCTGTTAGGGGCTGAGATTTCAGCAAAACGAATAAATGTTCATCTTTTGGGCTTTATCTCGCCAAAAATGTTGGCTTCTGGGGGTGCTAATTTGGGTCCTAACGATATTACTTTAGAAATGCCTGTAAACAGAATTGAAGATTGGATTGGAGAATGGGGTGTGTTTGTTGCCTTGCATGAGTTAACTCATCTCTTCTTTGAAAGCTCAAAAGCCCAAAAAATTCTTAAGGAAAAAACGAAAAAAATATCTATCAATAAAATCGCAAAGATAAAGCCAGAAAGAGACCTTTACAATCTAATGAAAGAAATAGTGACAGAATTATGCGCCCCTTCCGGATATATTTGTGAGAAAAATTCAAGGAAAATAAAACCGCTATCAGAAATATTGATTACCAACCTGGGAAGAAAATTAGAACAATTCGAGAAATACAAAAAGAACAAAGATGTTCCGTACCATGATTTGTCGCCATACATAGTTTGGCAGACTTATCCCTTGGTGTCTCTTTATGTCAACAACAAAATGACCGTGGATTTAAAATTTATGGATTCTCTTTTTGAAATATTAAAAGCCGGAGATTAGACTCCGGCCCAATTCTGCTCAATTTCTTCAATTGCTCGTTGAACATGAGAGAAAATCCTCTTCTTGGCCTCACAAAAGGCGTTGACGAACCACTCTTTTGTTTCGATCATGATGTTAAATTTCAGGAATATTGTTTGAATTTGATGAAAAATGCATCAGACGGAGATGTCCTGAAAAAACAAATTGCCTATTTAACCGACCGTATTCTTGTTAACACAGGCAAAAAACAACTTTACGGTACCCAGTTTTATTTAAATAAAAAAGGGGTTTATGGACCTCGCCCTATTAAGGATTTGGAAATATAAATAAAAGATGGCAAGAAATGGAAATGAGCAGTAAGTCCTGGAAAACTTTTGCTGACTACAAAAAAGTCCTGTTGAATAAGTATTGGGAAGATTTTAAAAAATAACTCTCGTTATTAAAAAAAGGTTATTAGATTATATCTTTTCCCACGTTGTCAATAAAATCAAGAGTGATTTGGAATAATTCTTTTTGAGATTCTTTAGTTTCAAAAAGATGGCCAGCCTTCTTGATTATATGTAATTCCGAACTCTTTTTATTGTCTGTTTTATCAAAATATTTTTGAGCATCTTGATCAGCGCTATTTTCGGCCGCCACAATACAAGTTTTTTTATTTAATGATTGAAAAATATTTAGAGTATCAACTGTGATTAATTCTTTAAAAAATACTTTATTCAACGATAATCTCCCCTTTTTTTCATTGTATATTTTTTGTTGAGCATCAAACTCAAAATCATTTTCCATTTCTTTTTTATCCCAAGGTAAATGGCTTTGATCCCAAAAAATTAATTCTGTTTGTTTTTTATATTTTTTGTATTTATCAAGAAATAAGATAGATATAACTGAGCCAAAACTATGGCCGATTAAAATTATTTTTTGGTCCGGATCGATAATCTTATCAATAATATTTTTTAACTCTGATAAGTAAACTGAAAAAGTCATATCCTTCAACGCCAAGGCGTTCTCTACTTGTTTTGGATCATCAGGGTCAGCACAAAAGTTAAACTTTAAAACATTAAAATTATGATTAAAAAAATAATTGCCAGCTAACTCAAAAAGTGGCAAATATCTACCCCCAGAAAAACCACTCAAAAGAAAAATTGTGGGCTGTGAATTATTGTGCTTCAATAAATCGCCGTAGATAAATTTATTATTGTTTATTTTAGTTTTTATTTTCATTATTTAGAAAATCCTGCTTCAATCAATTGATTGAAGCAGGATTTTGGGGAGATTAGGCGATGTCGAACTCCCCTTTCTTGACCCCACCAGTGAAAGCTTTCCACTCGCCGTGTGTAAAAGCTAAGGTTTTTCTGGAAGGATCTTCTGTGTTCCTCACTTCAACCAATTCATCACCAATCTTGACCGAAACACACGTTCGACGATTGGTGATGTAAGTTATTGAGGAAGTAGCAAACCCCTCACAATCAACCTTTTGTCCTTTTTCGTTTTCCCAAAAAGAACATCCGTTACCAAAGACCTCGTTGGGCATTTACGACCTCCTTCATAGTTAATGAACAATCCATGTCAGTTGTTGAAGCTACTAGATTTAATAATAGAGTAAAAAAGGATATTGTCAAACAAATGTAATGGCTCAATAGCCTGGAAATTTCAAATTTCTAAGCCAAAAAATAGTTAATTTCCCTTCTGATACAACTCCTCCACCCTCCCTCTCACAAACTCGCAGGAGTTGGTATAAAATTGGTCGTTGGGATTTTCGCTCACCAAAACTTCGTCTGGAATTTTGAACGGCGCGCCGATAATGACCTTTGTTCGCTTGCCATTTTCCTTTTTGGGGTTAATCGCTATCGGCAGAATATCCATTTCTAATTCTTTGTGTATATAAATCAAACCTCGACGAAAAGGCCTAATTCCTTTTTCGCGGTTTAGCCTGCCTTCTGGAAAAATCATCACGCGCTCGCCTTGTTTGAGGCGGTCAATCATTGGCGCCAGTTTTTGTTCAAAAGTTTGATCTTTTTCAAACGGGATGACACCATAAAAAAAATAAATAATTTTTACCAAGCCAATCTTATCAAAAAAATGGGCGATCCGGTCAACAAAAGTGACGGAGCCCATTATTCTAATTGGTAAAATTTTGAGAAAAGTTTGAAACGGAATGACGCTACTGATTAACCAGGGATCAAAGATTGTCTTGTGGTTGGCGATAATAGCGAGCGGGCGGTCGGGTCGGAAGTCGTAATCAAAGAAGGAATTGTCTATTGTTGTCTTGACGTGTTGGCAGATGCGGGTAATGGGAAAGTAAATAAAATAAGTCAGAATCCAGGTGAACTTGACCCAAAACAAGCCCCTGGGGGCTATTTTGGCTCGTGGCGCGACGTAAGCGCGCGAATGAGCTTGAGCGACTGGGCTTGCGGTATATTGGCTCGCAAGGGCCTTTCTTGTCTTCATAAACTAAAAGCGCGGTTTCCCGTACTTAAACTATATCACAAAAATAATGCTAAAAGAAGAGGATTGAAATCAACCGATTATTTTACCGTGTCCCTCGTAATTTTGACCAGTTGGGTTTGGCCGGTATCCAGGCTTAGAATTTTTACCGTGCTACCAATGACGACCTTGTCAGGCGGTTGTGTCCTTGGTTCTATGAGTGTAGCCTTGTTCCGAATTTCAATCAATTCTTGCAGTTTGGCGGCAGTCGTCTCAAAGTTGAAACGGGCCACGTCGTAGGTGGCGTTGTCGTGCCAGGTTTCAGAGCTTTGCTCGGTAGATTCCCCCATCTCGCGCCCAAATTCAATGACCTCTTGTTCCAGTTCGATAATTTTTTTCCGTAACTCTAAAAAATCCTCAGGCAAAAATTTGTAAGTTTTGCTCATAAAATTATTTTAAACTCATATAAAACTTTACACCGAGACCAATATGTTCATTCGCTAATTAAAGAAATAACCTTCTTAATATTAGGAAAATTTTCTTCAAATATCTTTCTGATTTTAGTAGTATCCATTGGGATGTTAGGTTCCTTGTAAATTTCAGGAAACGCCTTTTCAAAGAGGAGGTTAACAATTGTTTCTTTATTCCACTGACTTATTTTATATTGATCAATTAAGGCTTGGATGTGAAGATGAATTATCTCATGCAGGATATTTCTTATCAATCCGATACTGAAAAAACGATTTATATTTACTATTATCTCGTTAGGTAAATGATAACTACCCCCAATACCATAATTAGTTAAAGAGACCTTAACTTCTGGTATTACCGACAGACCAATACTTTTAATAAAGTCTTCTAGCTTGACCTCATATTTTTCATACATTTGTACAATCGACTCGGCAGTAGTGACAAACTTACTTTCGTCGTATTCCTCCCCAACGGCTTCAACCAATTCCTCCTTTTTTATTTCTTTAAGATTATCAACGTCAATGTTTTTGGGGAAGGATAAAGAGCTTAAACTATATTTGTTGCTCAAATACCAATCAAGTCTGTTGATAGTACTCTCGATTCTTTCTAATTCAAATTCTTTTGAGTATTCTATTAAAAGCTTAATCATTTGGGTTATTTCATTATTTATCTTAAATAACACACCCCAATTCTATAGCCCTTCTTCTCGGAGGTCCTCAATGATTTTTTTGGCTTTGCGGGAGAGTTTGCCTGGGGTCGGGAAAGTAACTCGAACCAAGAGATCGCCACGGCGGCCGCGTTCGCTTGGTACGCCTTTGCCTTTAACCCGCAACATTTCGCCGTAAGCAATTCCGGTTGGAATAGTTAAGGTTAAATCCCCCTCCAGAGTTTTTAATTTGTAGTCAGTGCCCAAAATCGCATCTGTCAATTTAATTTTGATATCAGCCAGCAAATCATTGCCGGAACGGCGCCAAAGTTCATCTCGTTCAACGTGAATTTTGATGTAAAGGTCGCCATTTTGGCCGTCGGCGACCGCTTCCCCTCGCTCGGACATTCTAATCATCTCGCCATTATTTATACCGGCCGGCACTTTAACGCGAACTTCCTCGTCTTTTTTGCGGACACCATCGCCGCCGCAAGCCTGGCATTTTTTCTCGGGTATTTTGCCGCGACCGTGACAGGCGGGACAGGTTTTCGCGGTCTGGAAAGTTCCCAAGATGGAACGCATGGCTTCTTTGATTTGGCCGCTCCCGTCACAGGTGGCGCACTTCTTGACGTCAGTGTCTTTTTCGGCGCCGGCGCCATTACAAACATCGCAAAGCCCAACTTTATTGATTAAAAGTTTTCGTTCTGTGCCAAAAATCGATTCTTTGAAAGTTATCAAAATATCCACCGAAATATCTCGTCCGCGTTTAACTTTGGTTCGGCGACCGCCGCCAAAGATGTCCCCAAAGATGTCCCCTAGGTCAAATTCAAACGAGCCATTTTGGCCACGGTTGAAACCAGAGAAATCAAAACCGCTGAAATCAAAACCGCCGCCTGGACCACCTTGGCCGCCAAAACCGGCGTTACCAAATTGGTCATACTGCGCGCGTTTTTTGTCGTCAGACAAAATCTGATAGGCTTCATTAACTTCCTTAAACTTTTGTTCGTCGCCGGTAGATTTATCCGGGTGATATTTATGCGCTAGCTTGTGGAAGGCTTTGCGGATATCTTCTTTAGAAGCGTTTTTCTCTACGCCCAATGTTTTGTAGTAATCTTTAGCCATAATATAGATGAGCTCAAAACTTAAAACGCAAAACGCAAAATTTAATCTTTTAACTTGAAACCTTGGATTTTAAAGTGATAACACTCTGGCCAAGCATTTTACAAATCTCGTCAACCTCTTTAATTAAAGGTTCAACTTTTTCTCGGTCTATTATCTTAGCGTCCTTTAATAAACTTAGCCAATATTTTGTTTCGTTAGCGCTTTTTAAGGAAATTTCAAAAAATTTTTTATATTCCAATCTGGAGCTGACCGCTTGAGCTTCAACATGGTTGGCTCCAATGGAACTAGCAGATCTTATTAGTTGATCACTAATAATCCAACTTGCCCTATTGTTTGGAAGTTTTGAACTCAAGTTGATAACTTTCAAGGTAAAGTTATAAGTTCTCTCTCTTAGACTGTTGGGCATGATTTGAATTTTGTGTTTTGCGCTTTAAGCTTAAATAATAATACCATTAAAAGGATTTTTGAGCAAGGATGCGTAATGCTTCAATAGCCTAAAACCCCTGGCGCGCTTACGCGCCAGGGGTTTTAGTTAAGGTTATTGATTTTTTAGCTCTAAGCTTTGAGTTTTGCGCTACTTCGTCTCCGCGTCTCTCACATTCCCCTCGTTGCTACCTTGCCCGTCATCTTTCTTGTCTTCATTATTTGACCCGCCTTCTTTCGGCGGCTCTTGTGATTGCGTCTTCATCATAGATTCGCCGATTTTTTGCATTTCGGTTGAAAGAGCGCTTGTGGCATTTTTTATGGCCTCAAGATCTTGACCATCTTTGACTCCTTTGAGGACGGTAATCTTATCTTCAACATCTCGTCTAATTTCTTCAGGGATTCTTTTTTCTCCGGCTGGTTGGCCATCGGTATCCTTTAGAGCTTTTTCGGCAGTATAAATCATTTGTTCGGCGACATTTTTGACCTCAACCATTTCGCGCTTTTTCTTGTCTTCCTCCGCGTGCGCTTCAGCGTCTTTTTTCATTCGCTCAATATCTTCTTTGGATAAGCTGGTCTTGGCTTCAATCCGGATGGATTGTTCTTTGCCAGTGGATTTTTCTTTGGCTTTGACTGACAAGATGCCGTTGGCGTCGATGTCAAAAGCGACTTCCACTTGCGGCAAACCGCGCGGCGCCGGCGGAATGCCGTCTAGAATAAAACGACCAAGAGATTTATTATCAGCTGCCATTTCGCGTTCGCCTTGGACGACATGAATCTCAACCGAGGTTTGATTATCTGCCGCGGTGGAAAAAATTTGCGAACGAGAAGTCGGGATCGTGGTATTGCGTTCAATTAATTTCGTGGCGACGCCGCCCATTGTTTCAATGCCGAGCGAAAGCGGGGTTACATCCAGCAAGAGCACGTCTTTGACATCCCCTTGGAAAATACCGCCTTGGATCGCGGCGCCAATTGCCACCACTTCGTCCGGATTGATGGTGCGGTTCGGTTCTTTGCCGAATAATTTTTTGACGGCTTCCTGGATGGCCGGCATTCTAATCTGACCGCCAACCAAAATGATTTCATTGATATCGGATATCTGATAGCCGGAGGCGCCTACCGCGCGCTTAGTGATTTCAATAGAGCGGTCAATAAATTCTTTGGCCAAGTCCTCAAGAGTAGCACGTGTCATAGTTTTGTTGAGGTGAACCGGGCCGGAAGAATCTGAAGTAATAAACGGAATATTGATGTCGGTTTGCATGGAGGTGGAGAGCTCATGCTTGGCTTTTTCCGCGGCTTCCTTTAGGCGTTGGAGAGCCAGCTCGTCGTGGCTGATGTCCAGGCCGGTCTCTTTTTTAAACTCATCGGCAATCCACTTGATAATTTTCTGGTCAATATCTTCGCCGCCCATATGCGAGTCGCCATCGGTCGATTTAACCTGAATACTTTGCTCTTCTTCGCCGCCGATGATATCCAAGACTGAAACATCAAAAGTTCCGCCGCCAAAGTCGTAAACGACAACTTTTTCGTCTTTCTTTTTATCCAAACCGTAAGCCAGAGCGGCGGCTGTCGGTTCGTTGATGATGCGGCGGACTTTAAAGCCGGCAATCTCGCCCGCGTCCTTGGTCGCTTTGCGTTGAGAGTCGTCAAAGTAGGCCGGAACGGTAATCACCGCCTCTTCTATTTTTTCACCAAGTTTGGCCTCCGCGTCATTCTTCAGCTTTTGCAAAATCATGGCCGAAATTTCTTCCGGACGGTAATCTCTTTCACCCATCTTGACCAACACTCCGCCATCATCGGCTTTGTTAATGGCAAATGGTGAGATATCTTTGTCGCGTTGGACATGCGGTTCTTCAAATTTGTGACCCATCAAACGTTTGATGCCGTAGATGGTATTTTTGGGGTTAGTGATAGCTTGTCTTTTGGCGATTAAACCAACCAGACGTTCACCCGCCTTGGAGATAGCGACAACAGACGGCGTTGTGCGCGCGCCCTCAGCATTTTCAATAATTTTTGGTTGTCCGCCTTCCACGGCGGCAACAGCGGAATAAGTGGTGCCCAGGTCAATACCTATGATTTTTGCCATATATCTTGAATTGTCTAATTTTTAATAAATTTATTTTTAAATGGACCGTTTGTTTTTATTTAAGGTTTTTCCGACCAGTGTCTGACTTTTACCTGAGCCGGACGTAAAATTTGTTCATTTATTTTATAACCCTTTTTTACGACTTCGTCAATCACATCATCTTGGTCCGGGAACTCGGCGGGAACAATCGCGATGGAGTGCTCTTCAGTGGGATTGAATTTATCGCCGACTTGGGGACAAATTTCTTTCAGACCGTGATTTTGGAAAATATTTTTCAGTTGTTGGTAAATGTATTCTACACCTTTGCGCCAATTTTCCGGCGCTTGTTCCCAGACTTCTTTGTTGCTCATCGCCATTTCAAAACTGTCGGCCAAAGACAAAAATTCTCCAAACAAATCTTCTTTGACCCACTTAGCGGTTTCGCCGCGTTGTTTCTCTACCTCTTTTTTTAGGTTGAGGTAGTCAGCTTTGGCGCGTTGCCAGCCAGCCAGGTAGTCACCTCGTTCAGTTTGGCAAGTCTTAAGCTCTTCTCGCAGTTTCTTTAATTTACTGTTGACCGAGGCCGCTTCCGGCGCGCGGTCTTCCAAGTTCTCTTCAAATTCTATCTCGTCGGCTTCCGATAGCTCGTTTTCTTTATTTTTGTCTGTTTGTTTTGACATACATTAATAAGAATAAGTGTTCCCTAACAAAACACTTTATATAGAGTTAAACGGATAATTCATCCTCATTATAACTAGTTAAAAGCTTTTATGCAAATACCAACTATGTTTAAAAATAAGGATTTTTCCCGCCCAAAGGTTCCTAACTGGAAGTCGGGGCCCAAAAAAACCGGCCAAGGCCGGTTTTTGAGTTTTTAACGTTTGGACCATTGTGGCGACTTGCGCGCTTTTTTGAGGCCGAACTTATAACGTTCTTTTTTGCGGCCATCTCTAGTGAGCAAACCGGCTTTTTTAACTTCGGCTTTGGTTTTTTCGTCGGCTTTGACAATCGCTCTGGCCAAGCCCAAACGAAAAGCTTCGGCTTGAGAAGAAATTCCACCACCGGACATTTTGACAGAAATCAGAAACTTATCCAGATTCTTGATATCGGCCAATTGGTTTTTGGCGCGAATTCTTAATTCTTCGGTTGGAAAATACTCATTAAAAGGTCTGTCATTAATCACAATCTCGCCCTTGCCGGTATAGAGACGAACTCTGGCGATAGATGTTTTGCGGCGACCGACCGCCTCGATGTATTTGTCTTTTGTTACAGTAGCCATAATCTTATTCGGTTATCGTTAAATTTTTCATTGCCACCGCGCGCAACTTATTGTCGGGCAACATGCCTTTTATCGCTCGCAAAAGCGCTTCGCGGTAACCTTTTTTATCAATGACGTGTTCCAAAGTTTCTTCTTTTAGACCACCCGGGTAACCGCTGTAGTGATGGTAAACTTTTGTTTTTTTCTTCTTATTAGAAATATCCATAAGACTGGCATTGATGATGGAAACTTTTACCGCCGGCGTGAGGTGGCGTTCAAACTCGGCGCTATTTTTGTTGCGCAAAGCAACGGCCGCTTCAGAGGCGACACGCCCAATGGCCTTACCGGTAGCATCAATTGTAACTTCTTTGTTTTTCATATTAGACAAATTCTATTACCGCCATTGAACTGCCGTCACTAGTTCGTTTTGGCAACTTGGTAATTCGGGTATAGCCGCCCGCCCGTTCAGCATAACGCGGTCCGATTTCTTTAAACAATTTGTTAACCCGTAACGGTGAACCGAGGTTCTCGGTGACCAACTTGCGGTTAGCAACGGTATCAACTTTGGCTTTAGTGACCAGCTTTTCTATCAAACGGCGGGTTTCTTTGGCCTTGGTTTCGGTCGTGGTAATCTTTTCCTTTAAGATTAAGTTGGACATCAAAGAACGAAGCAAAGCTTTTCGCACGCCTATTTTCCGACTGAATTTTTTACCTGTTTTTTGATGCCTCATAATTTTGTTGTTTCTTATTACTTAAGGGTGATACCCAGACCGCCTAGGGCTCGCTTAATCTCTTGGATACCCTTGTCTCCCAGTCCACTTATTTCTAGCAGATCTGATTCTTTTTTTCTAGCCAGGCCGCTTACGGTGCGGATACTCGCGCCAGTCAGCGCCTTGATGGTGCGAACAGACAAGTCTAAGTCTTCAATTCTGGTTTTCAGAATGTTTTCGTCAATACTATTGTCGCCCGGTCGGCGAATCGCGCTGTGATATTCCAAATCATCATACAAACTGCCCCCCTCTTTGATAACAGCGTCTGATTCAATTTCCTCTTCTTCTTCCACAAAACCGATGATGGCCTTGAGCTGGTCAATCATAATCCGAATGCTTTTTTCCATCGCTTCGCGCGGCGTAAGAGTGCCGTCGGTTTCAATACTTAGGCGAAGCTTGTTGAAGTCCGTGCGATTGCCGACGCGCATATTTTCTACCTCATAGCTGGCTTTGCGAATTGGCGTAAAAGTGGCGTCAACCGCAATTGTGCCGACTTCCACCTTGTCTTTTTTCAAAATATCCTTTGAAACGTAGCCCAAACCTTTGTCTAGGGTCATCTCAATTGCCAGCTCAGTATTTTTGTCGGTAACAGTGGCAATTTCCTGTTCTTTGTTGATAACTTCTACTTGGCCCGGCAAATCCAAATCGCCGGCGGTTACAGTTTTGGGACCTTTGATGCGCAGTTTGACCACTTGGCTATCGTCGCCGGTTACCTTAAACTTGATTCTCTTCAAGTTTAAGATGATGTTGATGACGTCTTCCTTTACCCCGTCAATGGTGGAAAACTCATGATCAACCCCGTCAACTTTTAAAGAAGTAATCGAAAAACCAGGCAAAGACGAAAGGATAATCCGCCGTAAAGAGTTACCCAGGGTGTGGCCGTAACCCGGGTAAAGGCCTTCGATTTCATAAACGCCGCTGAATTCATCTTCGGCAATGACTCGCGGCTTTGAAGGAATGATGATATTGAAATCTGGCATAGTTATTTAAGCTATTAAAAATTAAAAATCACTATTAAATTTATCGGCTGTAAAATTCCAAAATTAACTCAAAATTGATGGTCGTTTCCGCCTTGCCGGCAATTGGCTCACCTTTAACAACCCCCTCGCCTTTTTCTAGGTCAAGCGACAACCATTCCGGTATAGTGTAGTCTTTTGTTTTTTCGGTCAGGTTTTGGAAGACACCATTATTTTTACTTTGTGGACGAATAGAGATTTTGTCGCCAACTCGAACTTGCGTAGACGGAACGCGGGTACGGCGGTTATTAACCAGAATGTGACCATGCGAAACAAGTTGTCTAGCCAAGGCGCGTGATGGCGCTAAGCCCAAACGGAAAATCACATTGTCTAACCTGGTCTCTAAGGTTTTAAACATACTAATGGCGCGGTTGCTGCCCTCGTGTTTTTTGATTCCAGCCACGTATTTGGCAAATTGTCTTTCGGTGACACCATAGGTAAAACGAGCCTTTTGTTTTTCCAAAAGTTGGAGAGAATATTCAGACGGCGCCCCCTTAGGTCGCTTGCCGGTGCGTCGTTTTTTGTCTGGTCCAGAAATAGTAAATTTCGTGGTTTGGCATTTGCCAAAAACCCGGTCGCCGACTCGCCTGCAAATTTTGTATTTTGGTCCGATTTTCATGGTAATAAAAGTTTGAGATTAGAAATTGGAAGTTGGATAAATTATACGCGGCGCGGCTTTGGCGGTTTTGGTCCGTTGAACGGAACCGGCGTGCGGTCCTTAATTGACAAAATATTGATACCTTTAGCAGAAAAAGCGCGCATTGCTGACTCGCGACCGGCGCCAACACCTTTAATAATGACATCGGCATCTTTTAGGCCCATCGCCAAAGCGCGGTCAGCCAAAAGTTCGCCAACCTTGCTCGCCGCGAAAGGCGTGCCTTTTTTGGAACCAGAAAAACCAAGGGAGCCACTGGATGACCAAGCGTAAGCTTTGCCAGAAGGGTCGGTCAATAACAACTTGGTGTTATTGTAAGTGGCTTCCACGTATAAAATGCCCCGATCCAATTTTTTCTTGGATGTTTTTTGGCTGGCGGCACTACGACTGGTGTTGTCTTGACCTCCTTTTTTGATAACTCGTTTCTTTCCCATAACTCAATAATTATTATTTCTTTTCAACCTTACGTTTGCCGGAACCCATTGTCTTTTTCTTGCCACGCAAAGTTCGGGCGTTAGTCTTGGTGCGTTGACCGCGAGCCGGCAAACCTCTTTGGTGTCTCAGACCGCGGTAGCTTTTGATATCACGCAGACGCTTAATATTTGCTGAGCGCTCTCTTTTCAGGTCGCCTTCAATCTTATAATCTTCTATCACTTTACGAATCGCGTTTTCTTCGTCATCAGTCAGGTCGTCACTTTTTTTGCCAAAATCAATTTTGGCTTCGGCCAAAATTTCCTGCGCTCGAGGTAAACCGATGCCATAAATGGCTGTCAGGGCGTACTCTATTCTTTTGTTCGGCAAAGTGATACCGGCGATTCTCATAATATTAAAATAAAAATTATCTAGGCCTGCTTTTGTTTGTGGCGAGGCTTATTTTTGCAAATAATATAAAGATGGCCCCTTCTTTTGACCATTTTGCATTGAGCGCATCTTTTTTTGATGGTTGACCTGATTTTCATCTTTTTGCTATTTAGCCCCTCCTCACAATTCGGCTACGATTTCCGTAGGGGTCCATGACCATTTGGACCCTATCCCCAACCATAACTCGGATACGGTTAATCCGCATTTTTCCGGCTAGGTAAGCCAAAATCTCCTTATCTGGCTCATTGTCCAACTTCACTTTGAACAAAGTGTTTGGCAGAGCCTCTATAACAACCCCATAAACGATATCCTCCTTTTTAGGTGAGTTGTCAGGGGTCTTTTTTTTGTCTATTTCCATTACCAAATTGACTTGGACATATTAACAAATTTACGCCTTAAAAGTCAAGGCAAATCGACCAATTTAACCGGCAGGTGCTATTCAAAAGCTTTTTCTTCTATTTTTATCTCAATTTTGGCGTCATTTTGGGACACAGAGCGAACCCACCCCGGGCGGAAAACAATTACCGCCTTTTGAATTTCAGGATAGGATTCAAAAACGTCGTTATAGTCGTCTTTATCAGCTTTTTGCAGGTCGTCTTTGAGGGCATTCTCGTCAAATTGCCAAACAACATGAGCGATTCCTTGCAGATTAAAGGAAATAGAAGTCAGACTTTCAGGGTTAAGGTTTTCTTTGTCCAACAAAGTAAAACCAAGATTTTCCATGTTCGCAATATCAACCTTGTCCTCGCCGGTCCAGCCGGGGATTGCTTTGGCCAAGTATTGGCTTAGGTCAGCGCGGTTAAAAAGAATACCGGTGGCGGTTACTTTGCCCCTGACGACCACTTTGTCTGAACCGCTTTCCGATGAGGTGGCAATTTCGGTAGAAAATCGGGTCAAAACCGCGTCATCAAAAAGAACATAGTCCTCGGGCACTTGTTGTTTAATTTTCTCGATAACTTTAGCTTGCAGGCTGCCGCTCATTGATTCCTCTAAGTTGGCCATATCGGCTTCTGAAATTTTTGGCCTCTCGCCGATAAACCCGCCACTGATGGGAGTCTTTGATTTGGCGGTAATTTTTTCAAATTTAGGGGTTTTGGCAAAACCGGGGATAGTGAAGTCTGCTAGTCCCAAGTTATAAGCCGAGCCGGCTTTGTCGGCATAAACCGTTACTTCCAACTGTCCCGGCACGGTCTCGCCCTTTTCATTCTTGTGAGTGCCCGGCACGGTTACTGATTCGGCAATCCGGTAAATATTGCCATTGGGCGCTTGGAAACGGGTTTTTTCCACCAAGGTCTGGCTAGTGGAACTATCCTTGTTGATAATGACAATTCGGCCGCTAGCTTTGATTTCTACTTTTTCACTACCGGAGGCAGCCACCGTCGCCGTATCCACTTCTTCTACATCTTCAGCCAAAACAAATTTCAAGCCCTCATCACCTTCTCTAGTCGCTACGTGAGTGCCGGAAACATCCAATTGTCCTTGTTTAGGTTGAATATTTACAATTGCTCTGGCAAAAACATTGGACAAAACAAACCCTCCAACACCAACAATCAACAAAACAACCAATAAGACTAGCCAACCGGCAAAACGAAAGCGGCGGCGAGGGCTGGGGTTGGTGCGAGAGGAAAGGGAAGAGGTCGGTGGTGGTGTGTTGGTTATTCCTGACTTCATCTTTGACGCGCCAACTTCTGGGAAAATTTCACGAAGACTTTTTTTGTTTTTGACAATATCCTGCATGTTTTTTAATGAATTAATAAAATAAAAGCTATTTGGATTTTTATACAGCTTATCACAAAACAGCGCTTCAGCCAAAATAAAGGTGTTGGTAACTTGTCCGAGGCTGTTTATCGGTTCATAAGTAAGCAACTTTTTATCAATAAGGCCAACCGAGAGGTAGTTTTCGGATGATAACAAAAACTTGGACAACTCAATTCTTTTTATCCAATCAGCCAACAATAAATCTGAGCTATCGTAACCAATCAGATAAACGCGCGATGGAATAAAAACTGTTTCGGCAATTTGGCTGATAGTGTTTTTGAACAAAGTTGACCAGTGGATAAAAATTTTTTCCAGCGCGCCGGTGACGCGCGCGTTGGCAGATTGACTTGTTTTACTTTCTGTCAGCAACTTCAGCAATGACTCGGCCTCGGCCGGAACCGTGCCCGAAAATTCAGCTAATTTTTTCAAAATTTGTCGGCGGCCAAAAGGAAAAGACCTATGTTCGGCCAAAACGCCGTCGTTGACCACCAAAATATCTGTGATATCGCCGGCCGCATCTATCAGGAAAAAATCTTTTTCACCGGTCATTAAATCTTTGAAGACACTATAAGCGGCAAAGGTAAAGGTCTGGAATTTGACGGGCGCTTGCGGAAAAAAACTAGCCACCATATTTTTGAAATAACCCAAAAGAGTCTCTGAGCCAAGACTAACATATTGGCTAATCTCCACCTTGCCGGCCACCCCCCTGGTTAGGTTGTCGCCTTTGTAACCGTCAAGAACAACCGACATTATTTCATTTTCAATAATAATAGTTCGGTCATTTAGAATTTCCGGATAAAGCGAAGGGTGTTTGTCGGCAAAATCTTTGGCTGACCCAACGCTAAGTTCCCCTATTTTCTTGGTTGTAATGGGCGCTTTTTGTTCCGACCGCCAAACTATGTCTTTGGTTCTGGTTATAAAGTAAGGTGATGATAAAAAGCAAAAAACAGCCTGCGGCTTATGGTGACTTGCTTTTAGCGCCTTTAAAACCTTTTCCAAGGCTTGGCTTGCTTCCTTGAGATAATCTTTAAAAGCGATAGACCTTTGGGGCGATAATTCTGTTTGCGTAAAGAACAAAATGCTGGAAGAGATGCTCGTTTTGTTTTTTTGGCCAGTCCGAAAAATCGCGCCGCTGATTTGATTGCTGCCAATGTCAATCAACGCCACTAAATCGCCTTCTCCTTTTTTGCGTGATAAGAAAGACACTTCTTATATTATAAGATTCTCCTAGAAAAAAAGAAAGGGATTAATCGTCGCGCTTTTCTTTTTCAAACACCATGAGTCTTATTTCCCTTGACTCTTCTTCATCAAGAATTTGATTTAAGTCAAAAAAATAAAAAAGAAGACATCGGTATTGTTCATTGTATTTCAAACCAAGAACTTTCCAGCGACCATCTTGACCCCTAATGAAAAAACCGGGCAAAATAAGCGTGCCCTCCCTGAACACATCGGCCGAGCCAGACCTGCAAGCAAGCAAGTAATCACAGCTGGGAAAGTAATATCTTGAAGGATCATTTTTTATCACCCGATTAAATATCTCGGATAATTTGAATCCGGCCAGTCCATTAAGCCCTAAGCTGAGGGGGCTAAGTTTACTTAAATCCGCAGAGACAGATTCTCGGTTGATGATATATTCGTTAGAATCGCTCGACTTAACTTCTTCACCCATTGCTTGGAAGTCGATTGTCGTTAAATCCTCTAGCTGTCCAACAATGGGGGCAGTTTCCGGGTGGAAATCGTCTCTTTCGTTAAAACTTATGAGATCTTTAACTAGGGCCTCCAACCTGGCGAAAGAATCCGACTCTTTTGTTGTCAAAGACGCTTCAGTTTTTTGAAGAGAACGTTTAAGTTCAGCGTCAAGTCTGCTAGTCTCCTCCGGCCCTTTATACTTAAACTTGGCACTTTTTTCTATTACTTCTTCTATCGCCTCAACCGTTGGCCGAGGCAAGTCTTCTTGAGGCCCGAGAAAAAGTGAGCTTATTTCTCTTATTTTGTCATCAATCTTGCCGGTCAGTTCGTCCTCTTGGCGTTGGAAGCCTTGGGCTTTGGCCAGGATTTCATCTAACCCCCCTTCTTCTTGGGGTTTGATTGGTTCTCTAAAATGCCCAAAGACCGATTTTTTCTTGCTCTCAGGATTGGGCTGGGGTTTTTCCATAATAATATTTAGATTATTCCAAAACTGCCTTTATCCGTCGAACGCCGGCTGCTATAGCTTCTTCTTTTTTAATTTTAAAATGACCTAATTCACCAGTGCGCGAAACATGCGGTCCCCCGCAAAATTCTTTGGACCAAGCGGAAGCGACATCATCGCCGGTGTAATAAACTGTGACGGTCTCGCCGTATTTTTCACCAAAAAGGTGAGTCGCGCCAGTTTTTTCGGCCTCAGTCTTTGGCAATTCCACGCGGTTCATTGGCAAATCAGCTTTGATTTTTTCATTAACCAAATTTTCAACTGCGTTTTTTTGGTCATCTGTCAATTTGGCCGGATAAGCAAAGTCAAAACGTAACCGTTCATCTGTAATGTTGCTGCCCCTTTGCGCCACTTCCGGCCCCAAAACTTCTTTTAAAGCAGCCTGTAGGAGGTGGGTGGCGGTATGGTATCTGACTACTTGTTTGCTTTCACTGGCCAAGCCGCCTTTGAACTTTTGGTCAGCGCCGGCGCGTGATAATTCTTGGTGTTTTTGCAAACGGTCGCCAAATTCTGTTTTTAATTTTTCCTCTATTCCTTTTACTAATTTCAAACCGCGATTTTTGACCTCTTCCAAACCAAGTTCAAGCGGAATGCCGTAAGTTTGATAGAGGTTGAAGAAAAATTCGCCAGTCAACAACGGGCTAGTCATATTTTCTGCGGTGTCAATGACTTCATTTAGTTTTCCGGCAAATTCTTTGTCAATAATTTTAATGCCCGCCGCTAAAGTTTGACGGAACTTTTCCTCTTCTTTTTTAAGCTCAACAATTATTTTATCTTTTTCGGTGGCTAGTTCCGGATAAAAATTTTCATACTTAGCCACCACCAAATCCACCAATTTCTCGCTAAGGTTATCGGTCGCGCCAATCTTGTCGCTGTAACGCACCAAACGCCTAATAATCCGGCGCAAGATGTAGCCGCGGTCAGTATTGGCTGGCCCCACACCGGAGGCCAACATAAAGACAGCCGTGCGAAGATGGTCGGCAATAATCCGTTTGGCCTGCTCGTCGTCTTGATTGCTGTGAGCGGTGATTTCAGCCAAAATCGGAGCAAAAATATCAGTCTGGAAAACACCAACATTATTCAAGACGGCGGTTGTCCTCTCCAACCCCATGCCGGTATCAACGTTTTTTTGTTTGAGCGGTTTGTAACTGCCATCCGGCATTTTTTCATATTCCATAAAAACGTTGTTCCAGACTTCAATCAGACGGAAAGAATCCACCATTTCACCGAACTTTCCAACAAGCGGGCCATCTGTCGGACGAGTGTCATAAAAAATCTCCGTGTCGCCGCCGCATGGACCGGTAGCGCCGGCAATCCAGAAATTGTCCTCTTTGCCAAGCGGGATGATTCTGATGTTTTCCCCAACCACTTCGTCTTCGCCGGCAATGTTCGCTTCCAAACCAGCTTGAGCAAAAGCCGCCTGCCAAATTTTGATCGCTTCTTCATCGCGCGGCAGGCCATCTTCGCCCCGAAAAATTGTCACATAAAAACGCTTGGGGTCCAAGCCTAGACCCTCTTCTTTGCTTGTTAAAAATTCAAGGCTCCAATTAATAGATTCTTGCTTGAAGTAACCTGCCCCAATTCCGTTTTCTGCGGTGGAGTCACCGATTGACCAGTTACCCATCATTTCAAAAAAAGTCAGGTGGCGGTTGTCGCCAACGTCTTCAATGTCGCCCGTTCGAACGCATTTTTGAACATCAACCAAGCGAGCGCCGGCCGGGTGAGGTCGACCCAAGAGATAAGGAATCAAGGGTTGCATACCGGCCGTGGTAAAAAGGGTGCCTTCGTCGCCATAATCAGCCGGCACCAGAGAGGCCGAGGGGATTATTTTGTGTCCCCTTTTTTCAAAAAAAGTCAAAAATTTTTGACGAATTTCTTCAGAAATCATGATTTAATCTTAACAAAACAACGGCCCAAGCGCAAAAAAACTATGTATTTATCTTTAAATTATCTAAACTCTCGGCCCCTACTATTTTAATTTTTACATTATCTTATCGCCCCTCCACCCAAACAGACATCGCCGTCATAAATCACCAAGGATTGCCCGCTTGGTTTAAGTTGCGATTCGTCAAAACAAAAAACAGCCTCCTCTTGTGTGACTTTGGTAAACTGGCCGGTTTGCAACGGCTGGCGATAGCGGAAACGCGCCTGATATTTTTGGCCAACTCTTGGGACCTCGTTGATCCAATTTATTTCATTGATTTCAAAAATAGCATTCATCTTTTTGGTTTTATTTGGCTCAGATGAAACAGTGACAGTGTTTTTTTTAACATCTTTGGCGATGACAAAGTATGGTTTTTGGTCAGGTGTTTTTTTCTCAACAACAAAACCTCGCCGTTCGCCGATGGTAAGGAAAATCGCGCCATCATGGTGACCAATAATTTCCCCCGCTTCGTTTAAAACGGCGCCGGTTTGGAGCGGTATTTGTCCACTCAAAAATTTTTTAAAATCAATTTGACCGATAAAACAGAGCCCCTGGCTGTCTTTTTTCTTGGCGTTTGGCAACCCAAATTTTTTTGCCAGTTTCCGCACTTCTTCTTTTTCGTAACCGCCGACCGGAAACAAAATATGCGGTAATTGTTCTTTTTTTAAATTCCACAAAAAATAAGTTTGGTCTTTATTTTTGTCTTTGCTGACCACTAACTTAAAATCTTTAGTTTTGCGCTTTAAACTTTGGGCTTTAAGTTGGCAATAGTGCCCTGTCGCCACAAAATTCGCGCCTTGAGCGATGGCCCAGTTATAGAAGATTCCAAATTTAATTTGTTTGTTGCACATCACATCAGGGTTTGGTGTCCGGCCGGCGCGATATTCGCTTAAGAGATAATCAACTACTTTTTCTTTGTATTCACCTGAAGCGTCAAGGGTAATAAGCGGAATATCAAGGTGGGCGGCTGCGCGCATCGCCTCGCGGCGTTCAACGCGCCAGTTGCAAGCGATATCCCAGTCGGTCTCTGGGTCATCAGCCGGGTCCCAAGGTTTAATAAAAACGCCGACCACTTTGTAACCGGCTGTTTTTAGCAAAGCGGCGGAAACCGAGCTATCCACTCCGCCCGACATGCCAACATAAACTGTCTTTGGGACTTTTTTGTTGTTATTTAAAGCCATTTCCCGCTAACTTTATCACGAATTTTTGTTTTTGAACACAAAAAAGCTCGCGGAACCCGAAGGTCCCGCGAGCAAACTCAACTGCCTTTACAGCAGTGAGCAATTCTCGGAAGAGTGAATCGCTTCATCTTTTCACCCCCTTTCCAAAATAAAGAACACCAATATCCATTTATATCATAACATTGTTGTCAAGTTTTTTGAATGACCAAACCAAATGGAATTCTTGAGCTTGTTTGGTTGTGTTCATTTGCCCTATTGTATATAAAACAATATTCCGGCGAAGGCTAAGGTCAAAAGGCCAAAAGTTAATAAAGTGGTTAAGAAAGACTTTATCGCTTCTTTTTTCTTGTCTTCAAAATACAACTGTAAAGGTTGAAAAAAGAACAAAAAGCCCATCACTGCCACCGAAAAAGTGAGCAAGGACAGCATCACAATTGGCGCCAAGACCGAAGGTGTACTTTCAACCCTTGGCGCGTTAAACAGAAATAAGGCAATTATGGCGATATACAAAACCGCGAGTAAGGCATTAATAAAAGGATTTTTCATAGTTTTAATTTAAATTTTTAATTTTGTTTTATTATACCACATTTCTTCTCAAAAGGAGGCCCGACCTCCTTTCAGCATAGGTTTGTTACGTAGCATGCTACGTAACAAACCTAAAGACCAAAAACTAGACAGGGGTAGACCCCCTTGGGCTACAAAAGTAGAAATTGAATATATCGATTAAACATTGTCTTCTGTAGGGTCATCGACATCATCTTTAAAAAATAAATGCAACTTTTTAACATTCAGCCCCACCTTAAAACAAACCGACCGCTTTGGGCCTCTATAGGGGCTGAAACGAATGTAAGGGAGAGCCCGCCCCTTTTAGCCCTATAGAGGTCCAAAAGGCTCTCCTCCCCACACTTGAGAGCCGAAATGAGCTATAAAAATCCCCTTATTTCGCGTTAGTTGATTTTGTTTTTATTTACCACAAAGATGTTTATCCACAACTTCATTGACAACCAATATTTACTCTGTTAGCATTAACGTATTCATTACGAAAAGGACCCTTATGGTGTTTTGTCGCCATCGGGGGCCTTT
>Ga0208694_1002290_pt1 | contig 20621 bp, 18 predicted proteins | sample AD_UKC078_MetaG_FD_184442 | JGI IMG/M metagenome (GOLD analysis project Ga0208694, IMG submission 184442) | Active sludge microbial communities of municipal wastewater-treating anaerobic digesters from USA - AD_UKC078_MetaG (SPAdes) (version 2) | ecosystem: Engineered > Bioreactor > Anaerobic >...
CGTATTTTTGCGTTTTATTACACATTTTTTATCAATGAATGTTGCTCTACTTACAGGAATGTTTAGAGCGATGAAAGGAGTTAAATCAAATGTCTGGAAACCCACAAAACGAAATCAATAGACCTTTAAACACAATAGAAGAGGCTATTGAAGATATTAAAAATGGAAAAGTCGTGATTGTTGTTGACGACTACGATAGAGAAAATGAAGGCGATTTTGTTGTTGCAGCCGAAAAAATTACACCAGAAATAGTAAATTTCATGGCAACACATGGACGTGGTTTAATTTGCGCACCACTTACCGAAAGCAGATGCAAGGAGTTAGAACTAGAATTGATGGTAGGAAAGAATACTGCATTACACGAAACTCCATTTACTGTTTCGGTTGATTTGAATGGTCATGGTTGCACAACAGGAATTTCAGCCGCAGATAGAGCAAAAACAATTTATGCTTTAATTGACGACAAAACAAAACCTGATGACTTAGGACGCCCAGGTCATATTTTCCCACTTATGGCTAGAGAAAACGGCGTACTAAAACGTGCAGGACATACAGAAGCTGTTGTTGACCTAACAAGATTAGCAGGTTTAAAAGTTGGTGGTGCTTTAGTAGAAATTATGAACGAAGACGGAACTATGGCTCGACTTCCACAGCTAATGAAAATTGCTGATAAGTTTAACCTCAAAATAATTTCTATTGAAGATTTAATAAAATATCGCTTGGAGTTTGATAGCCTAATAATTCGTGGCGACAAAGTTAAATTACCTACTGATTACGGCAATTTTGAAATGGTACCTTTCAAACAAACAAACAATGGATTAGAACATTCTGCACTTATAAAAGGAAGCTGGGAACCTGACGAACAAATATTAGTAAGAATTCATTCTAGTTGCGTTACTGGCGATATTTTTGCTTCTCAACGCTGCGACTGCGGACATCAACTGCACGAATCAATGAAAATGATTGAAAAAGCAGGAAAAGGTGTGATAGTATATCTTGACCAAGAAGGACGTGGCATTGGACTTATGAATAAAATATCTGCTTACAAACTTCAAGAAAATGGTTTAGATACTGTAGAAGCAAATCTTCACTTAGGTTTTAAAGCTGATGAAAGAGATTATGGGGTTGGTGCACAAATACTCAGAAGCCTTGGAGTAAGAAAAATGACGCTTATCACAAATAATCCATCGAAAAAAGCAGGATTAAAAGGATATGGTTTAGAAATTTGTGCAATACAACATATTGAAATAAAACCAAATAAATTCAACAAATTTTATCTTAAAACTAAAAAAGATAAAATGGGACACGAACTTAACTTAGGCGAAAGTGAATAAGCTTAAAATCGTTTATATGGGTACTCCTGGCTTTGCTGTGGAGCCTTTAAAACAATTGCTTGAAGACAATCAAAAAATTCTTGCAATAATTACTGCACCCGATAAACCTGCTGGTAGAGGCAAAAAATTATCAGAATCTGAAGTTAAAACTTTTGCCAAAGAACTGAATATCAAAACATTACAACCAATAAATTTAAAATCCCCAGATTTTATTTCAGAACTTAAAAGTTTAAACGCCGACTTATTTGTTGTTGTAGCTTTTAGAATGTTACCTAAAGAAGTGTGGCAAATTCCAAAATATGGAACAATAAATTTACATGCCTCTCTTCTACCCGATTATCGTGGTGCTGCACCAATAAATCATGCTATTTTAAACGGCGACACAGAAACTGGACTAACAACATTTTTCATCAACGAAGAAATTGATACTGGAAATATAATTTTTCAAACAAAATGTGAAATACTTGAATCCGACAATGCTGGCACATTACACGATAAATTGATGAATTTAGGAGGCGAATTATTGGTTAAAACAGTAAATTCCATAGCAAACGGCACAGCAAAAAGTACAGAACAAAATTCTCTAAAAACAGATAAACTACGCCCAGCACCAAAATTGACTAAAGAATTTTGCAAACTTGATTTTAACAATTCTGCTGAAAAATTACACAATAAAGTTAGAGCCTTATCGCCTTATCCAGCAGCTTGGTTTGAATTAGCAAACACAGAAAATACAATTAAAGTTTTTGAAACATCTTACGAGATAAATAAACACAATCTTGAAACAGGCAAAATAATTAGCGACAATAAAAACGAAATTAAAATTGCTGTAAAAGATGGCTTCCTTCTTATACACGAACTTCAAATGTCGGGTAAAAAAAGAATGAAAACCAAAGATTTTTTAAATGGATATAAATTCTAAATTACCCTTGCACGCTCGGATTTCCCAGAAATACAACTTGCTCCAACACTCATGACACTCGCTACACACCATAATGCTCACTCCAACACTCATGATGTTCAGTGGTTGCAATTACACTCGGATTGCAACCGAAGTCCGCAGGACGAGCTCAGCGAAGCTAAATCCAAGCGAGCAGGGTTATGTGAAAAAATCCGAACAAGCAGAATTGTATTCTTGACAATACAATTTTACTAATATTTTGTATTTTCTAAAATACAATATCAATTTTTCTGATTTGGGGTTGCAAAATAAATTAAAATTTGTATAGATAAGTGATGTCGACATGCACCGTCTCTACTATACTGCATAATTTATTGAATTTCAATCATTTAACTGATTTTAATAAAAAATTGCAACTTTATAAACTTTAAAAACTTTATAAACTTTTAACTGATTATGCGTCAACCTACTTTTAATTTAACTTTTAACTGAAGTAATTCTTCATTCTTAATTCATCTTCACGATAAAACTAAAAAAAAAACCTGCCCAAGCCAAAACTCAGACAAGTTTTTTTATTATTCACTTAAAAATTTCCGTCTTTACGAACTTTACGAACTTTAAAAACTTTACAAACTTTACAAACTGTAATAGCTAAAAAGCCCTAACTGCCCTCACATAGGTTGTGTAGTCCTTATAGTCGTAGCCCTTATAGCCATAGGAAAAATCCTGAAACCATGCGTAGTTTGACTCGTTGCCCGAGTACTCGCTAGAACTCCAATAAAGACCACCTGTAAAATTACCCAAACCTAGAGGTATTAAATTAACATACATTAAGTTTAACTCATCTTTACTTGGTAAATACCAATCGCTAAATCCACCTTCTTCAAGTTCGTAGCAAAGTCGTGCTGCTATTCCTGCTTCTCCACATTTTGCTACAATAGCATTTGTATTGGCTACTCCTGTGTTTATCGCTGTGGAAGTATTACCTATTTCTGTACCATCACAACCCCACCTTGCATAACCTTGGTTATTTTCTGCACAAACCATACCACCACCTGCTCCATCGTTATAAAATACTAAACCTCCTGCATGGCTTGTACCCATTTTATATCCACTATTAAAACTTATTACTTCACCATAGGCTGTACCTGCTTGATTTGTAGCATAAGCTCTTACGTAATAGATAGTGTTTTCTGTCAAACTTCCCATTACTGCATCAAAAGAAGTACTTATATTACCACTAGTTGTAGTTGGGTTTGGGCTAGTACTCCAACATAAACCTTGAGCTGTTACTGTACTACCGCCATCGTTAATTAAGTTACCACCTGCTCTTGCTGAATTACCTTTAATTTCATAAGCATTTGAAGTTGTAACAGTTGGTAAACCAGCATTAGTTGTAAAACTCTTATCATCGCCATATACAATATCAGCAGCGTTTGTGGCTTTTATTCTATAATGATAAGTAGTATTACTGTGTAAGCCTGCTAGTGTTTTATTAACAGCAGTAGTTGTAGCACCTGTAACTGTTGTTACATCTATACTATTTCCATAAGCAGTAGTTGTGCCCCATTCAAAAACTACACTAGTAGTAAGTCCATTAGCATTTACATTTCCATGTAGTTGTACAGAATATGATTCTATATTACTAGCATCTAATGATTGAGCAACTGGAGGTTTTAATACTAAAGTACTAGCAGATTGCCATGTTGGTATATTTGAGGTAATGGTAAGTACTTGTCCCTCTTCACCTGCAGGCAAAGGTATCCATTTATCTCCATCCCAATATTGTAGCTGTCCAATTGCTGTGCCTTCAGGAACACTTGGGTCTGTTTCTGCTGTTATAAAATTATTATCAACATAAGCTTTTGTTGCTGCATCTTGGGCAGTTGTAGGCTCACCAAGGTTGATAATTTTTTTATTATCTGCATCATTACTTTGTGCAAGCACATTTGCAAGTGTTGCATCTGTTATGCCATAACCTTCTAAAGTTATAGGTGTATTATTTAAACTACTCCATTCACCATCAAAAGCATCTGTTATACCATAACCAGCTATAGTTGTTGGTGTATTATTTAAACCACTCCAGTCACCATTAAATATTGTTAAGTCATCATCACCATCAGAAGAATTTTTTACACAACGTACAGAGAAGCCTACATCCTTACTAAAGTCGGACAATACTACTGCACCGTTATCGTTTACCATTTTCCAATAATGCGCAAGATAGAGAGTTGCTTGGGTAGCAGACCACCACATACCCCTTTCTCCAATAAAGTCGAAAGAATCACCGTTGTAGTAACCACCAGGTAGAGCTGTAAAACCAGATTCATTGGTAGATCCGTTTGGACTATTCCAGTGATCTGTTCCAGCTTCTTTAAGTTTATTGCCTGCAATATCCCATCCGTCAAAAGTAAATATTAGTTGTATCCATTCTGCATTGCTTGGCAAGTGCCAACCTGCAGGGCAAATACCTTGTACTCCACTTGGATTAGCAGCACTACTTTCTGCTCCATTCATAGCAGTATTCCAATCATATAAATAACCATATGTTGCGATATATGAATCGTCATTATTATAAGCCCAATAATTTCCACTTGAAGGTTTATAAGCAAGGTTTTCTGCCATCCAAATTTGGTTACCTATTTTAACAACTTTGTAATGTGTGCTATCTCTAGGGTCTGTAAAAAAACCATTGCTTAATGCCACAGTTTCTATTTTTTCTAATAAATCATCTACATTAGCATCAACATCAGTTCTCAATGCATCAACATAAGCCTTTGTTGCGGCATCTTGGTCTCCTGTTGGGTTGGCAAGGTTGGTAATATTTTTGCCACCTGCATCAGTACCTTTATTAAGTACATCTGAAAGAGTTTGGGTTTCTGTTTTTAAATAACCTGCAGTATTAGTAAAGTCACTTAAGTCAGTAGGTGTATTTATTAAATGATTATAATCGCCACTTGTTGCAACTTGTTTAAACTCAGGTTTTTCATTTATTTCATCCCATGCAGGAACCCAAGTTACAGGTCTATAAAGTCCTGCATGATTGCCCCATGAGTGAGCTGTGTTCCAATTATCAATATTTAATTCAGGAACGCCTTCTATATCATCCCATGTAGGAACCCAAGTTACAAGTCTATAAAGTCCTGCATGATTGCCCCATAAGTAAGCTGTGTTCCAATCATCAATATTTAATACAGGAGCACCTTGCAAATCTCCATAATTACCACTAAATAATTCAGGTGGATTTATTAAATCACCATAATCGCCACTTGTTGCAACTTCTGCAAAATCGGGTTTACCTTGTATATCATTCCATTCAACACTACCTGCACTTACTTGTCCGGGTTCAAATTTGCCTGTAGTTGCATTAAAAATTAAAACATCGCCATCACTAGCTTCGTTAGCATCAATATAAATCACATCGCGAGCTGTAAAGGCATAAGGCACTGTTACAAACTCAATTGTGCCAAGCGATAATTCAAAATTGGAACTTGCTGTAGGATCATAATCAATTTTTATAAATTTATCGTCAGCCGACCAATCTATTGCTGAGAAATCACCTTCAAATTCTGTTACATCTCTTCCAATTTGGAAAGAAAATGAACCATAAGCATTGGTGGTCAAAGTACGCACTTCGCTATAAACTTGAGTTCCTTCAGCAGAACCATCTAAAATGCTTAGTCGTAACATTATTTCGGTATTAGCCAAAACTTCACCACTAGCATCACGAGCTATTGCCTGAAAATTTATTGCATCAGGCACTTGAGAATAAGCAGTCTTTGCTGCAAATAAACTCACAATTGCGAATAATGTCGCAAAACTTAATTTAAAAATTGTCTTTTTCATAATTATTAATGTTTAATTATTTTTACTGAATTAATTTTCTCTGTTCCTTCTTCAATAACTGCCAAATGATAAGTGCCGGGCGTTAAATTGCTAAAATTTATACGCAACTCATCTTGGTTGGCTCGTATTGTTTGGTAAACAACTTGTCCATTGCTGTTGTAAACAAGCAATTTAATTTTAACACCACTTTTCAAACCTGTATTAAGAGTTAAAATATCTCTTACAGGATTTGGATAGCATTGCATTGGGTTGTTTGCTGCAATTTCTAACACATCGGTATAAATCATTCCGCCTGTGTTGTCGTCGCTACTTAGTGAACCTGTTTCAATTATTATGTCGCCACCTGCAATAGTAAAATTAAAAGTTTCACCAATTACATATGCAACTTGTTCTGTAGCATCTCCACCCGAAGTCATGCTAACTCTATCAAGATTTTGAGCAAAGCTAAATGCCAAAATTGATGTGAAAAATAATAATAAGAGTAGTTTTTTCATAAATAAAATTTTAATTGTTAATAAAATAGTATTGATTAAAAGAATTTGTTTTGCCATATAAATAATGCTTATTGAATTTCCGCACCCGCTTACGCTTATTGAGTTCTCGCACCCGCTTACGCTTATTGAGCGGAGCCGAAATAAGCGTAGCACTACCGGGCGTTGAGCGTAGCCGAAACGCCTGTATATATATGCGAACATCCGCATTAAGTATAACAAAATTTACATTTTTGTTACAACTAAACACATCAATACTCTCCACAGTAAAAGCCATCTTTTAGATAATTTTTTGTCAAATGTATAAACTTTAATTTTATAAAAAAAGAAAAATAAGAATTTTTTAAAAAAAATTTAAAAATAAATTAAACCCAAATTTTGTAATTGGTGTTTCTATGCTCCTGCTCACTCTGATTAAAAATCCAAGCGAACAAGATATTGGCATAATTTCAAATCGCTGTCGCATTTAAATCATCATTCCACATTGTAATGCTTCCTGTTTCTAACCAATCTTTTTCAAATTCAGATTTTATTATAACAGGCATACGTTTTTTATTGTTATGAACAAATGACATAAGTTCATTAGCTTCTGTTGTTATAATTGAAAAAGTGGGAATTAGTTTGCCTGTTGGCTTATCTTCCCAAACTGACCAAATTCCGGCAAAAGCATATAACAAATCATTTTCAAAATGCACCAAATATTTTTGTTTATTTTTTCCTTTTTCATCTAACCAACGCCACTCAATAAAACCGTCAGAAGGAATTAAACATCTGTGGTTTACACTATCCCTAAATGAAGGTTTTTCAGACAAAGTTTCAATTCTCGCATTCAATGTATTTTTCTGAAAACTCTTATCTTTTGCCCATTTTGGGATTAAGCCCCATTCAAAAAATTGAATATTACGAGGTTTTGAGTGAGTTATTACAGGCATTTTTGGATTAATAAAACCGTTATATATAGGATTGGGATTATCAAAAAAACTATTCGCTTGTTGATGAATAAATTCAGCTTCAAAGCGTTCTTCCAAAGCATTTGCACTTTTATCTAACCTATAAACAAAACACATAATTTAAAATGTATAGCTCTCAAACTTTAATTGTTAACACTTCATTGATATTCGTAGTATAATGTGGTGAAAGTTTTTCTTGTTTCATTCGCCAAGTTTTTCCCGGTGCTTGTGCTCCCAATCTCAACAAATCACAGCCATACTTTCGGTTTAATTTATCCATTGCTTTCATTATAGGGATATGTTTTGCATTTCTATTTTGAAAAAGATTTAATTGTTGATTGTTTTCAGGAGTAAAATCCATAACAAAAACACCTGCTCGTTTATAAGCATAGCCCTTTTTAAAAATTTGTTCTAATCCCATAACAGCATATTCAGCAAGTTCAAAAGTTGAATTAGTTGCAAAGGGTAGCTTTATACAAATAGAATTAGAATACTGCGGTAAATCTTTTCTGTAAAAATTAGTTGCAATAAACACTTGAATAGAATTACAGCACGAGCCTTGCTTTCGTAATTTTTCGGCACATTTCGTAGCAAAAGTAACTATTCTCTCTTTAACATCTTCGTAATTTTCAGTATTATAATCAAATGTTCGAGTTGTCGCAATATTTTTCTTATCCTTAACTTCCTCAATCATTATAGAAGGAATACCTTGTAAATCATGTTTCAAACGCAATCCAACAATCGACATGTGTTTTTTTACCCAATCATCGTCCATACAAGTAAACTGATAAGCATTCTTTATATTTTTAGCTAAAAGTTTTTTTGTGTATTGTCGTCCAATACCCCAAACATCACCAATTTCGAGCCATTTTAATGCTTTAATTCTTAATTCTTCGCTATCAATAACATGAACAGAATTTGTTTCTTTTGGAAATTTCTTTGCTACTCTTGTTGCCACTTTGCAAAGTGATTTTGTTGGTGCAATACCAATACTTATAGGCAATCCTGTCCATTTATAAACACGTTCTTTCATTTGCAAACCGTATTCTTTCAAATCAACATCAAAACCTGACAAGTCCAAAAAACATTCATCAATACTATAAATTTCCTGCATCGGACAAAAAGTGGCTAAAATGCTCATAACTCTATTACTCATATCGCCATAAAGTGGAAAATTTGCAGAAAAAACATGAACACTATTTTCCTCAATAATTTCTTTGTATTTAAAAGCAGGAGCACCCATAGGAATACATAGTGCTTTTGCTTCATTTGAACGTGAAATAGCACAGCCATCATTGTTTGATAGCACAATCACAGGTTTTCCATTTAACGAAGGGTTAAAAACACGTTCACAGGAAACATAGAAATTATTACAGTCAATATGAGCAAACATTTATTTATGATTTTTTATTGAATATGCAACTACACCCCAAATTGTTGCATTATTATATTCATTTATTTCTATAATTGGAAACTCACTGTTAGAAGGCACTAAGCAATATTTACCATTTTTAATACGTATTCTTTTTAGAGTAAATTCTCCTTCTACAAAACATAGTGCTATACGATTTTCTTTCCATTCCAAACTTTTGTCGATAATCAACAAATCACCATCAGAAAAGTCGCCTTCCATTGAATTACCAATTACTTTCACATAAAAAGTTGACAAAGGATTTTGAATAAGTATTTTATTCAAATCAATTCTTTCATCATTAAAATCTTCGGCAGGACTTGGAAAACCAGCTCGAATGTCCCCATAATAAGGTAATTCAAGTTTAGTTTCAATTCCTGCGGTATAAAACTCAAATCGCTTTGTTTGAAAGACTTTTTTCATTATCAAATTTCAGAAATTTATTTCGTAAAGATAAACAATGAATTCAAATTTTAGAAAATATACAAGCGTAAAATTGCATAAAAAATGTGTAAGCAAATAAAAATAATTCTTAATTTTCTAAGGAGCGAGTGTAGAGCCAAACTTGCTTGAACTCTACCGACAAACGAATAAAAATGCAACGAAACTAAATTTTTAATTCACTTCATACTCAACACTCTCCAACTAAAAACTAAAAACTCAACAACTAAAAACTCTTTAAATCCAAAATCCCAAATCTTAAATTCCAAATCAAAAATCCAAAATCCAAAATCCAAAATTCTTAATTCTTCATTCAATCATCGGGTGTTGAGCGAAGTCGAAACACAATTCTTAATTCTTAATTATTTTATATTACCAAAAAATTTATCAACCTATAATAATCATCAGACATACCTTTATAATATAAGAACAACAAATAAGCATTCTCGGTTTGTTGATGGCTTCCTTCGAAAAAACTATGATTAATTTTTCCGTCTTTATCAACCAAAACATAACGATAATTATAATAACCTTGTTTCAAGAATAATAATTTTTCATAACATCGTGTTTCTACATTATAAAGCATTTTGCTATTTTCATCAAGCGAATAATTGGTCAAATCACCATAAATATAAACATCGCCATTGCTAATAGGATTTTTGTGTTCCAAATTAAAGCTAACTATAGCATATTCAGACTGAATTTCGGGATAATCAGAATTTTTAAACCTTTTTGTACGAATTACATAAGAACCATTAATATCCTTAACACTGGCATAAGGAGTAAACATTTCTGTTTTATCCTTTATTAAATCAATATAATAATATGGATTTCTAAATTCAATATGCTCTACCCTTTCTGAATTTAATTCCAAATTATTAAAATTAAAATAGCGATACTCATTTGCTGCATCAAAAATTATTTTGTCGTCCCACTCATACACTATTTTATCATTGTCAACAAAAGAAAATGGAAAATCATATTTTGCAGTATTCCATTGATAGTTCTGAATAACAACTGGCTTTAATTCTACTTGAGGGTCGTAAATATTTAAACCTTTTTTATAAACTGTAAAATCTACTTTTTGAAAATGCAAACGATAATCATTCAATAAGGCTTTGTCGGTTCGTGCTTCTATTTCAAGAACATTTTCAAAAAGCATAAATCTTTTAGTAATTACAACTTTAGTTTCTTCGCCAGATTTCACATAAACTATCAATAAGTAATTTCCAGATTTTGTTAACTCTACATCTCGATTAGGAATTTCAAGATTATAATGAGTATAATTTATAAAAGTATTATGAGAGTTTTCATAATCATCAATTACATTTTCTTCAAATCCAGTAGCATACTCAAAATACATTAAATTTGAGGATTTCCAATCATAAGTGCAGTGGAGTATCGTATAGTAATAAGTTTCCGGATTTGACTCAAGTTGGTCAAAATTAAATGAAAGTATATTATCGCTCCCAAACTCAATAAGCGGATAGCCTTGCTCCCATTCTATCGGATGCATTCTTACAGTTTTAATATTTTTTTCAAAAACAGCATCTTCACACTTTATATTTTCTTTATCAATTGAAAACACAGGAATACTTAGAAGTAAAAAGAAAACTAAACAAAGAATATTTATTTTTTTTGCTGGCATAAAACTTGTATTTTTTAATAATTGAACAAATTTAATTAATTTTACAAAAATTTTAATTATGAAACGTATTTTATTCATATTTACTTTATGTTTTTTTGCATTTTCTTTATTTTCACAAAGCATAAATACAAAAGCTATAGAAAAAACTAACAATATCAATGCCAATTATAAAACTATTGTTGGTACAAAAATAAAATTAATTCCACCTCGTGGATTTACTGAAAGCAAATCATATACTGGTTTTCAGCACGAATTAGCTGGCAGTAGTATAATTGTAAGCGAAATTCCTGGCGAAGTTAACAGAAATATGATTGGTCTTGATAAAAAATACCTATTTAAAACTGGAGTTATTGTTGACAAACAAACTTTTTATAAAATAAATGACTTTGATGCAATGCTAATTGAAGGGAAACAAGTAGCTTACGGAAAAACTTATACTAAAATAATGTTGCTTATAGGAGATATTTATAGGTCTTATTTAATTTCTGCTTCAATACCTCCAAATGTGTCGCAACGACATATAGAAGAAGTTAAAGAATCTATTTTAGGAGTTATTTATGACCCAAAAATTGAATCTCAACTAAGCGACAGATTTGATTTTAGCGTTGATGTAAGTGGTACAGGACTTAAAAAAGGAAATTTGATGTTGAGTTCTCTCACCTATTCTGACGATGGTAATGTGCCTTCAAAAACACAAGAAAAAACTTCAATGACAATCAGAAAATCAACTGTTTCAAAAGCTTTGAGCGAAGAAGAAAAAATAATTTTATGCAAAAGACTTTTCGAAGCTTATCCATTAGAATGGGATAGTAAAATCAAACAAGAACCCAAACCTTTTGTTACAGCTAACAACATTAAAGGCTACGAAATGTATGCACAAGGTACTCAAAAAGAAATATCTGCAAAAGAATTTATTTATCAAACAATAATTTTCGACAATTTAGATTACTATGTAATTACTGGCTTTACCTATGGAAAAGTTGAAGATAATTTAAAAATATTTAAAAAAGTAGCAGCAAGCTTAAAACCCAACAAATAAATGTTTTTTAATCCACTCCTGGATAAGTATCAACTACTTTTACTCTTAAATCTGGATAAGTATCTACTACCTTAACTGTAAAATCTGGGTAAGTATCAACTACTTGCCATTTACCACAAGCGTCAGGATATGTTGTTACAAATTTTACCTTAATATCAGGATAAGTTTCTACATATTGAATTTCTATGTCGGGGTATGTGTCAACGAACTTAACTCTCCCCCAAAGTTTAATTCCTTTATAATAACAATCGCCTGCTAACATAGCTTCGATAGCTTCGGCTTTTTCAAAATCGCTTAAATCAGAAAATTTTAGTTCTGACTCAATTACATTTGTTTCGTCGCAATTGCAATCTTGTGCATAAATAAAGCAAATGCTTAATAAAAACATTGCTAATAAAAATATTTTTCTCATAATTTTAAAGTTTAAATCATTAAAAACTAATGCAAAAATCATTCCTAAAATTAAGGCGTTACTCTTGCTCTCTGTGTGTTAAAATCACATTAACTTTATATTTTTCTTTAAGATATTTTGCCATTGCTTCGGCACAATACACACTGCGATGCCTGCCTCCAGTACAACCAAAACTAATCATCAAAGAATTAAAACCTCTTTCAAGATAATTTTCCACAGTTGAATTTACTGTTATTTTTGCATTTTCTATAAATACATCAATATTCGATTTTGTTTTAAAAAATTCTATTACTTCCTTATCTTTTCCTGTTTTATCTTTATATTCGGCATAACGCCCAGGATTGTGAATTCCTCTACAATCAAAAATAAAACCGCCTCCATTACCGCTTATATCTATAGGTAATCCTTTTTTATAGCTAAAACTAAAAACTTGCACAGTAAATTCATCAAAAACTTTATGTTCATGTTTTTTTGACAAAATCAATTCTTGCAAAACTCTCTTTAACTCAACAAAATCGTCAGAAAGAGGATGTAAAGTCATTAAAGTTTTTAAATTTTCAAGTGCAAAAGGAATACTATCCACAAAATGTTGTTTTTTCTCAATCAAACCTCTTAAACCATAAGCTCCAAAAGTTTGCAACACACGCAAGTAAGCGTATTTATAAAATCTATCGTCAAATTCTTCTTTGTTTAAATCAATATGCTTTGATAATTCAGAAAAATAAAATTCTTTTAATTCAAGTTTGAGATTTTCGGGCAAGCCTGCTCTAGCTTGATACAGCAAAGAAACTAAATCATACTCAGGAGCACCCAGCCTTCCGCCCTGATAATCAATAAAATACACCTCATTATTTTTAACTAAAATATTTCTGGACTGAAAATCTCTAAACATAAAAAGTTTTATGCCTCTACTTCCTAAATCATTAGCTAATTTCTCAAAATCGTCTTGTATTTTTTTCTCATTATACACTATTTCGCTACTATTCAAAAAATAATATTTAAAATAATTCAAATCAAAAAGAATTGATTGAGCATCAAATTTTTGAATAAAATATGCTTTTGAAAAATCAATATGTTCATTTGCTAAGACTTGTATCTTAACCAAAGCAGTTAAAGATTTTTTATAATAATCTATAATTTTTTGAGAGATAGTATTATTTTCTTTTTGCGATTGTAATAATAAATTCAACAATAAATCGTCCCCAAAATCTTCAATAAAATAACAAGTTTTGTCGTCTGAAACAGCATAGATTTTAGGTGTATTAAGATTTAATTTTGTAAAAACTTCTGAATAATAAAGAAAGGTTTCTGTTTCGATAACATTGTCGGAATAAACACCAAGAATGCTTTGCTCTTCAGAATAAAATCTACAATAAAATCTTGGAGAACCAGCTTGAGTAATTTTTTCTATTTTTTTAGGTTCTGAATTATAAACTTTGCGGTAAAATTCAGACAATTTTATTTGTTTATTATTTTGCATATCAAATATTTTTTTCAAAACTATGAAAATTAGTTAAGATTTCACAAAAACATAGTTATATTTAAGCGAAAGATATTTTTCCACAACAAGAATCCCTTTCTGCACCTGTAACAGAAGCTAAGCAATTAATTTTATTTTGCCATCTCAACAAGGCAAGAAAAGCGAATATTAATGCTTCTTTAAAATCAACAATTTTATTTTCTGGCACAACAATATTTACAGACGAAAATTCCTTAATTTTTTCAATTAAAAAACTGTTGTAAGCTCCGCCACCTGTAAACAAAACTTTTGAAAACTTTTTTATATTTTCTGAAATTTGAAAAGCTATGTGAATTGTAAAGGTAGAAATTATATTTTCAACAGAATCAGTGTGCAAATACTTTCCTAAAATCGGAAAGACTTCTTTTTCTACCCATTCTCTACCAAGTGATTTAGGATATTTTTTAGAATAATAATTTAAAGCATTTAATTCTGTCAATAAATCCTTATTTACAATATTTTCTGATGCTATTTTACCATTTTCATCATATTTTTCTCCGATTTTTTGGCATAAATGATTTAAAACAATATTGACAGGACAAATATCAAAAGCAACACGTTTTTCCCTATCATTTTTAAACGAGATATTTGAAAATCCACCTAAATTCACACAAGCATCGTAGTCGTAAAACAACAACTCATCTCCTATTGGAACAAGTGGCGCTCCTTGTCCGCCAAGAGCTACATCACCACTTCTAAAATCGCTTATCACATTTATTCCACAGTGTTTAGCAATCAATTCTCCATCTCCTATTTGCAAAGTCATTCCGTTTTCGGGCTGATGAAAAACAGTATGTCCATGAGAAGCTATTAAATCAACTTTTTCTAAAATACCATGCGTAAAATTATTAACAGCTTTAGCACAAAACTCACTAAATTCTTTTTCTAAATATTTTAATTCAAGAGCAGACATCAAATGAGCCGACAAAAATTTTTGGATTAAAACTGGTTCATAATTTACTGTTTCAGCTTTTACAATTTTGAATATCCAATTATTGTTTTTCTCATCAAATTTAACAAAGGCAATATCTAAACCATCGAGCGAGGTACCCGACATTAAACCAATAATATTAAAACTTTTTTGCATAAAAAATGTTAAAAAACAAAAGAAGTTTAAAAAAATTATAGAAAAAGTAAAAATATAAAAAAAATTTAATATCTTAGCAACAAAATAAAACTTTAAGATTATGCAAAAAATAATTGTACCTATAGATTTTTCTGAAGAATCAATTAAAGGTTTAGAACTCGGTATTATCTATGCAAACAAATTCAAAGCCGACCTGCAAATGGTGTTTGTACAAAAGAAAAAAACTGGCAGATTTCACATTGAATTAAGAAAACAATATGATGCTGCAATGGAAGAATTTGAAGATTTGCTAAGAAAATATAAAGAAAAATTGCACAAGGACTGCGATTTTTCATATATTATCAAAAGCGGAAGAGTGCATGAAGAAGTTGCCAGACAAGCAGAAGCCTTTGATGACTCTATTATCATTTGTTCTACAAATGGCGAATCGGGTTTTTCTGATTTCATAATTGGTAGTAATGCTTACAAAATTGTTCAAACAGCAGACAGACCTGTAATAACTGTAACAACTGAAAAATATATTGGTGATGTAAAACGTATAGTTTTACCACTTGATATTAGCAAAGAAACCAGAGAAAAAGTACCTATGGCAGCTGAAATAGCTAAAGCATTTAACTCCGAAATACATATTGTTAAAGTTACTAGCTCTACAAGCGAAGGAATACATAACAAACTTGAACTTTATGCTTCACAAGTTCAAAAATTTTTAACAGAACAAGGAATTAAATTTCAATCAACTCTTTTAGTAGGAGATAATATTACCGACACTACTATTGAATACGCACAAGCAATTGATGCCGACCTAATTGCAATAATGACTGAGCAAACTTTTTCTCTTTCAAACTTTCTACTAGGTTCATATGCTTACCAAATGCTTAACACTTCTCCTATCCCTGTACTAAGCATTACACCAAAAGGATTATATCGTGTTGAAGGTGTAAGAACAACAGGAGGATAAAATATAAATTCCTAAGGTATTTCATCTTAAAAATTATTTAATGAGGTTGTTTAAGTTTAAAATATTAGTAATAATAATTACATTATTTTTTTCGTGTACAAAAAAATCTGAAAACAAAATAGTTTCAGACACAAACGAAGATTTAAACTTAGAACAAATGATAGAAAAATACTCTAACTATAATTTTAGTAATTGCGATGAATTTATTAAAGTTGGCGATCAAATTATAGACACTTATATTAAAACTGTTGATTTAGCTTTTGATGGTGATATGAATGCCTATTTTGAATTAAACAAATATCCGGAATTTATGGAAAAACTTGATACAATAGCCGACAAATTCTATATAGACTGTCCCGAAAAAATAGACAATTGGATAAACTCTATTGAAAAAAGAACAAGTTTAAGCAATAAAAAAATTATGGCTATTTCGAGTAGCGAAAACGATAGTATTTCTTGGGATGAAAGTGTTGAAGATGAGCTAAATAGACAGATAGAAGAGTTGCAAGAAGATTTAAAACGAATAGCAGACGAAGAAAATAAGTTGAGTTCATCAAATTAATGTCAACAATCAACATTTGCATACCGGTTTTTAATTATGACGTTACCAATTTGGTTTCATCTCTATTTTCTCAAATTAAAAAAATAGATAAGGATTTTAAAATTATTATTTTTGAAGACGGTTCTGAAAAATCTTATTGTGATAAAAATGCAGAACTAGTTAATAAATTTGGTGTAATTCATTTGATTTCTGACAAAAACATTGGACGTAGTGCTACCAGAAATTTACTTGCAGACAAGGCAGCTAGCGGAAAAATAATTTTTTTAGATTGCGATTCTGCATTACCTGACGACAATTTTATCAACCGCTATATTTCGAATGCCGACAAAGACGTGGTTTGTGGAGGTACGATATATTTACCTGAACAAAAAACTGAAAGTGGTTCACTCAGATATAAATATGGCATTTCACGAGAAATGAAAACTGCCGAACACAGAAATAAAAACTCTAACATAGCATTTACTACAAACAATTTTATGATTTCTTGGGAAATTTTTAAAACTGTTAGATTTAGAGAATTTCTAAAAGAATATGGACACGAAGACAGTTTGTTCGGTTATGAATTGAAAGAAAATAATATTAAAATTTTTCATATTAACAATCCTGTAATTCACGAAGGAATTGAATCAAATTCAGTTTTTCTATCAAAAACTATTGCTGGATTGCATAATCTAAAACTTATCGAACAATCACAATTTGCTGGCAAAGATTTTATAAATGACGTTAGAATTGTTAAGACATATCATAAATTAAGAAAAATTCGTTTTGATTTTTTTATGGTATTATTTTTTAATGTTTTTAAAAATATTATCGAAAAACATTTATTATTTTCTAAAAATCCTAAACTGTTATTTTTCGATTTATATAAAATTAGTTATTATTGCAAAATTAAAAAGAAAGAACAATGAGAAAAAAATTATTTTTAAGCTTAGGCTTAATAGGTTTAATTGTAGGAGCAATATTTGTAACTAACTGTTCTACAGTTCCACTAATTGGCAGAAAACAAGTTACATTAATACCCGAATCTGAACTTGTTAGCATGGGTGCTACCAATTACAAAGGTTTTTTAGACACTACGCCTCGTTCAAGAGATGTAAAAAACACTGTTATGCTTGAAGAAGTAGGCTATAAAATATCAAAAGCTGTTGAGCAATACTTGAGAGATAATAAATTAGAAAAAAGAATAAAAGATTTTAAATGGGAATTTGCCTTAGTAGAATCTAATGTTCCAAATGCTTGGTGTATGCCTGGTGGTAAAATTTGTTTTTACACTGGAATATTGCCTTACACTCAAAACGCTGATGGCATGGCAGTTGTAATGGGGCATGAAATTGCACATGCTGTAGCTCGACATGGAAACGAAAGAATGACTCAACAATTAATGGCAGCTGCTGGACAAATGGCATTAAGCGAATTTATAAAAACTAAACCTGCTGAAACTAAAGCAATATTTTTAAACGTATTTAGCGTTGGAACAACTGTTGGTGTTCTTTTACCTTATTCTCGCAAACATGAATACGAAGCAGATAGAATGGGTTTAATTTTTATGGCTATGGCTGGATACAATCCAAACGAAGCCGTTGCATTTTGGACAAGAATGTCTAAAATGGGAGGTCAAAAACCACCTGAATTTTTAAGCACTCACCCTTCTGACGCAAAACGAATTGAAAATATGAAAAAATGCTTACCCGAAGCAATGGAATATTATAAAAAAGCAACTAAAAAACAATAATAATTATGGAAAAACTTAAAACAAATTATATGGGCTTGGAAATAAACAGCCCCTTAATCTTAAGCAGCTCTGGATTAAGTAAAAAAACACAAAATATTATTACAGCCGAAGAAAATGGCGCAGGAGCCATAATTTTAAAATCTTTATTTGAAGAACAAATAAATTTTATGACAAATGCCACATTGTATGATAGCATTGATTATCCCGAAGCTGCTGATTATATTAAAAATTATTCAAGACATAATTTTTTAAACGAATACTTAGATTTAATTAAAGCTTCTGTAAAAGCAGTTAAAATACCGGTAATTGCAAGTATAAATTGTACTTCCGACACAGAATGGGAAGGGTTTGCAAAAGAAATAGAAAAAGCCGGCGCTCATGGCTTAGAGTTAAATATGAACGTTTTTCATTTCGATTATGAACTTACTTCTGCTCAAATTGAACAAAAATATTTTGAGATAATTGAAAAAGTTCAAGCAAGTACAAAATTACCTATAGCAATTAAAATGGGTAAAACTTTTACAAATCTTCCATATTTTATAAAACAAATTAAATTTAGAGGCATACAAAATTTTGTCTTATTTAATAGATTTTACAAACCTATTATTAATATTGACAAAATGGAAATGACAAATTCATCAGCTATAAGTGATGAAACAGACATTAAAGAATCTTTGCGTTCAATAGCAATAGTAAAAGGAATGATGCCAGACATAGAAATATCGGCTTCTACAGGAATTCACAATGCAAATGGGGCTATTCAACTTTTACTTGCTGGTGCTTCAAGTTTACAACTATGTTCTGTTTTATATAAAAATGGATTAAATGAATTTAAAACCATAAATGCAGGTATTCTAAAATGGATGGAAGAAAAAGGTTATAACTCAATTGATGATTTTAAGGCTAAACTTTCATACTCAAATATTAAAGACCCTAGCGTTTACGAAAGATTTCAATTTATTAAACATATAAGCACTATTGAGTAAAACTAAAGTTTACAAAAACTATAGTGTTGCAATAAATTCTAAAATAATTCTACCTAAATATAAATTTCAAATATTTATTATAAAAACAACAAATTTGCAACATAGCTTGCCAAAAATAGCTTACCATATTGCAAATTTGTTATTAAAAAATTAGATTGTTAATTCTTCTTTGTATTATTTGCTATTGAAGCCAAGGCTCTACACATTTCTGCAAGAAATCTTGAGCCGACAACAATTAGAAAACCATAAATTGGCATAAGAATTATGGAAGCAATACCTGATTGAATGAAAGGAACTACAATTGCAGCAGTTAAGTAAACTGCATCTGAGCCTAATATAGCTAATAGTGCCACAAAAAAGCCTACTATTCCAATCCAAGTACCTATCCATTCTCCGAATGTTTGTATAAAATGAGCAAACACTGGAGTTACAACAAACTCAGAATTTTCTACAGAAGTTTCTGTTACTTTGTTTTTTCTATCCCACCATAGTTGAAAACAAACCCATGATGCAAAAGCAATAACTATCCATACAAGTATAAAAACGATAATAAATTTTGCAGGTTTGTCAAAAATATTATTATTATCAATTGCAGTGTATAAAATGTAAAATGGTAAAATTAGATTTAAAACTGCAAAAGCAATATACAACCAACTGAATGGTTTACGAAAAAAATCACCCTTATCAATAAAAGATAGATAAGGCTTAATGAATGTGAAAAATTTGTTGTCCATTTTATTAAAATTTTAATTTTTCCTACTCATAAGGCTTTTCGGATTTCGCCCCGTTTATTAAAGTTGTTTCTGGTCTCAACTTTTGTTTATTATTTTATAAAAAAGATTTTAACAATTATAAAATAGTTGCCGGAGGCTCCCTCATTTGCTTGATATATCTGCTTAATTTATCCACAATTTATAAAAAAATTGATTAGTTAAGTGTCCCCTTTTATTAGGACAGTTTTTTTAATTTGTTAATATTTTATTTTTCAAAGAACTTATTTAACTTTGCAAAGTTAAAGATTTTTTTGAAACTTTCAAGTGTTTTACACAATTTTTTTAAATAATTTTTCAGGTGTTTGATAATCAGGTGATTGGTGTTTCCTTTCGCAATTATAAAACTTAAAATATTGCTCTAATCCCTGGTATAGTTGAACTCCATTTTCAAATGCATTGAGGTAAATACAAAGTGCTGTATCCATGGTGTTTGAAATATTCCAGGAAAGGACATATCGAGAATACAGGTCTATAATCGCGCAAAGGTACATGTGTCCTTTGGGCATTGGAATGAATGTAATATCTGTTGCC
>Ga0208694_1002302_pt1 | contig 20513 bp, 23 predicted proteins | sample AD_UKC078_MetaG_FD_184442 | JGI IMG/M metagenome (GOLD analysis project Ga0208694, IMG submission 184442) | Active sludge microbial communities of municipal wastewater-treating anaerobic digesters from USA - AD_UKC078_MetaG (SPAdes) (version 2) | ecosystem: Engineered > Bioreactor > Anaerobic >...
CAGACTCCAAAAGAAGCTCTGTGGCTTAGGTGTTATGAAGTCCTCTGTCCCTTCTTTTTATATCAAAGAACAAGTCTGAGATACAAAAAAATTATAACCAATTATTCGTAGGAGTGTTTAATGAAAAACCAAGTGATAAAGAGTGCAGATTCAAATGTAAAGAGGGTTTTGTGGGTTTTGACAACCGTTGCGTTGAGCCAGGACTGGCAAAAAAATGGTCAAAAAGGGCAGAACAAAAAATGAATTGGGAAGATGCTAAAATGTATTGTGAAAATCTTGAAGAAAATGGAAAAAGTGACTGGCATCTTCCACTTTTATCTGAACTCAGAACCCTTATTCAGAATTGTCCGTCTACTGAAACAGGGGGAGTATGTGAAACTGTGGATAATTATGATTCATATTACGAAAAACCTTATACCCGATACTGTGACGGATGCGAACTGGTAAATGAAAACGAATACTCAAAATTCTGGGAAACAGGAATTTTCTGGTCATCACACTCTTTTTTGTCAGATAATGCCTGGTCAGTTAATTTTTTCAGAGGTCAAATATTAAACTACATAAGAAAAGATGAACTTTTATCTGTGAGATGTGTAAGGGCCGACAATGGCGAGACTAGGTCAGGTCAGAAATGTGAGGCACTCGTTGAAGACGGATTATGGAATTCAGTTGATGAGATAACTCAAACTTGGAACGGCAGTGAATGGGAACCGTCTCTGCTTGGAAGTTATGATGAAAAACCGACTACAACAGAATGCAAATATGTCTGTAAAGATGGCTATTCGTTTTATAATAATGTGTGCAGCGAAAATCAGGTTATTCAAAAATGGTCGGTAATTTCAGAAAAAAAGATGAGTTTATCTGATGCGGTAAATTTTTGTGAAAATCTTGAAGAAAATGGAACTGATGACTGGTTTCTTCCCTCAGTATCAGAGTTGAGGACACTTGTAAAAAATTGTGCCCGCACAAAAACCGGAGGAGATTGCGGTTTAACAGATAACTGTCTGACAGGAGGTGGCTATTTCGTAATTGATGAATGTGACTGTATGGGCTGTTCATCGGGATGGGAATGTTATGAAGACGAATGTGACTGTTACTGCGGAGATGAATCAAAAGATGTTCGTTATGATTCATGTCCTCCCAGAAACGATATTTATTATTCAAAATTAGGAGACACCGAATCTTTATGGACAAGATCAAGCAGAACAGACATTAAAGAGCATAACTGGCTGATAAATTTCAATAATGGAACATTTTTCTCAGAATCAGAAAATAATGAATTTTTTGTGCGTTGCATGAGAAACACAAATCCATAGTGATTAACTTTACATTAACTCTTGATATTGCTTTTACCTTTCTATTTTAGATGTTCGGGTCTATCCCAGCTTTGCTTTTTCTTTTTCTATTGTTTCGTCATCGATCATGGTGAAGAGGATCTCAACTGGTCCGAGTGTTATGCCTGAGTGTATCTGTTGTTCATAAATTGTTGAAAAATCAAATGTTTCAGGGAGGTTAAGCATTTTCTTAACTTTTCTGCTCGAGGTGGGAGTGATCGGTTCCATTGCAGTCGCGATCACATTTATAAGGTTCAGGCAGTTGATGAAAACTCCGTTACAGCGGGCAGGATCGTTCTTTCTTAATGCCCAGGGAGCCATCGAATCGAAATATTTATTTGAAATTCTGCCGATCTCCATCAGGTGGAAAACCGCATCTCTCACTTTGAAAGTTTCATAGCAGTCAAGCACTTCACGAAGTTCCTTTTTTACATCACTCCACAGTTTGTCATCTTCTTCAGTATATTTCACTTCACCTTCGATTTTTCCGTTAAAAAACTTATTTATGAAAGCGAGGTTGCGGTTGACAAAATTGCCGTAAATGCTTGCAAGAAGACCGTTATTAGCGTCTTGAAATCCTTTGAACGAAAAGTCTGCATCTTTTGTTTCCGGAGCAATCGAAGCGAGATAGAATCTGACTGCATCGGGGTTGAATATTTCAAGAAATTCGTGAACCCATATCGCCCAGTTTTTGCTTGTTGAGATCTTCTGTCCTTCAAGGTTTAAGAACTCATTTGCCGGAATTTCATCAGGAAGTTTCCACTCCTGTGTCTCATTCTGACCCATCAGCATTGCAGGCCATATTATCGAATGGAAAACGATGTTATCCTTGCCGATGAAGTGGACAAGTTTAACATCATTCCCACCTTTCCACCATTTAAGCCACTCATCTTTGTCAGCCCCTTTTTTCTCAAACATCTCTTTTGTGAAAGATGCATAACCGATCGGAGCGTCAAACCAGACATACAGAACCTTTCCTTCAGAGCCCTCGACCGGAACCGGGATTCCCCAGGAAATGTCGCGGGTTATCCCTCTTGGTTCAAGACCTCTTTCAAACCACTGTTTGCAGAATTGCTTGACATTGCTTTTCCAGTTCAGCTTGCTTTCAAGCCACGCATCAAGCTTCTTTTCAAATTTATCAAGATCTAAAAACCAGTGTTTTGATGTTTTAATGACGGGTGTTTTACCGCAGAGTTTGCATCTTGGCTCGATCAGGTCAAGAGTGTTCAGAGCATTTCCGCATTTGTCACACTGATCGCCTCTTGCGCCCGGATCTTTACATATCGGGCATGTCCCTTCAACATATCTGTCAGGAAGGAACATTTTGTCGTGTTCGCAATACAACTGATCGACATCTTTAACTGATATATATCCGTTTTTATTAAGATTTATGAAAAACTCCTGAGAAAGTTCAGCGTGAGTGTCATTGTGAGTTCCTGAAAAAATGTCAAAAGACATTCCAGCCATTTTGAACCCTTTTTCTATTAAGTCGTGATTTTCCTTCACCACAACTTCAGGGGTCACCCCTTTTGACTCAGCGTTGATCGTGATAGGAACACCGTGTTCATCAGTTCCGCAGATGTAGATCACTTCGCGACCCATATTCTTGAGATATCTGACATAGACATCAGCAGGAAGATATGCACCGGCAAGATGACCGAGGTGAATGGGACCGTTGGCGTAAGGTAGAGCGGATGTGACTAAATACTTCATTTAATTCTCCAATTAATCGTAAATGAACGAAACGGAAGGAATATACTTATGTTTGTGATTTTCGCCAAAAAATTTGTTTACAGTTCAAGTTCTGCAAGAAAGTCAGCAGCTTTTAAGATGCTTTCACCTGTCTGATAGGTTTTTTCCCTTGAAAGGTTTTTAACAAGCTGAATTTTCTGACTGTCGGGAAAATATTTTTCAAAGCTGAAAAAATTTCTGCTGAGATTGTCGTCACTTAATTTTACTTCGATCAAATGTGTGATCCTGCCATCCTGAAAAACTGCAAAATCAATCTCTTTCTTTTCCTTGTTCTTGATGAAATGAAGTCTGCCGTCAACTCCGAGAATATCTTCTTTTCTGTGAAGTTCTTTTAAAAGTGCACAGGCAACGGCATTTTCAAGAACAGCTCCGTCATCTCCAATAACCTGACCTGTGTCAAAGAAGTAATATTTAGGTTCTTTTGTGATAGCTCTGGTGATTTTCTGATGAAACGGAGTCACCGGAAAAATAATAAAAAGATTTTCAAGTATCTGAAGCCATCTTTTTACAGTTTTCGGATCTTTCTGAAGATCATTGGCAAGGTTTGAATATGAAATCGTGCTTCCGACCCGGTATCTTAAAAGTTCAATAAGTGTCTCAATGGATTTTATGTCATTTACAGTTTCAAGATCAATCAGATCCTGTCTTAAAATGATATCAAGATGGGTTTTCTTCCATCTTTTGTAAAAAATTTCATCGTTTTCAAGAAAAGGTTCAGGAAATCCGCCAATTTTCATAATCCTTTCAAGAGCTTCATCCGGTTTGCAGAAAGAAGCCGCTTCCAATACATCAATCGGATGGAGCCGGAATCTGAAAAATCTTCCTGCAAGTGAATCTCCCACTTTTCTGACAGTGTCAAGCCGGGCACTTCCGGTCACAAAAAGATGCGGAGGACGGGACTCGGTGTCATAAACTCCTTTTAGCCAACTCTTCCAATTTTTCATTTTGTGAAGTTCATCAAAAATTATGAGCTCTTTTTTTCTGTTCCAGCTTTTTTCTGAAATTATAAGCCGGTCATGTGCAGAGTCATAGTTGAGATAATCATATTCATCGGAAAGCATTTTTGACAAAGTGGTTTTCCCGACCTGCCTTGGACCTGAAAGAAGTATTATCTTTCTCGAAATGTCCTTTTTTATGTTTGGTTCAATTGACCGTTTCATTCGACTATAATAGCATGCATTCCCGAATAGTCAAGACTTTTTAGGATTTGACTCCCGAATAGTCGCAATTTTCGCCAAAAATTTCTTTCATCCATGAATGAATATTTGAACAAATGTTCAATTAAGTGTCTGATTTTCCATCGTTATATTCGTGCAAGCATTTTCGTTACTTCAATATCCATTTTGGAAAATCCGAACCACTTTCTACCAAGATCTTTTAGTGATGCACCAAAATGATAGAGGTCACGATCGTCAATTATCATGAATCTGTCATGGGAATGATTAAATTCTTTTATTTCTGCCGGTGGGAACTGTTCATTGAATTTATGAATGTCAAGAATTAGCTGTTTTGAAAGGTTCTTCGTGAGGATTTTGAGCACAACTCCCCGTTTCCGTTTTGAAAACAGTGTAAGAACTGTATCATCGACATAATTATCAATGAGGACAATTGATTTTTCTGCTGATCTCACAATATCCGAAATAAATTTATGTGCTTCAAAAACCTGACCGTCAAACAGAACTCCTTGCTTTGGAGGAAGTTCCGTTCTTATCTGGAAGCTTATTTCAGTTATCTTTTTCTTAAGATCTGCAACTTCATTTTCCACTTTTTCAAGATGTTTTTGACTAATCTGTTCTTTCAAAAGGTATTCTTTTAATATTTTATTTGCCCATCTTCTGAATTGAACCCCTCTTTTGGATTTCACCCTGTATCCTACAGAAATTATCACATCCAGGTTATAATATTCGACACTGTAGGTTTTACCGTCCGATGCAGTTGTCGCAAATTTTGCGACAACTGAAATCCCTTGTAATTCCTCGTTTAATGCGTTGTTAATGTGTTTGCCTATTGTTTTCACATCTCTTCCGAAAAGCTGTGTCATCTGAAGACGGTTCAACCAGACAGTTTCATCCTGAACTCTCACATCAATCTGGAAATCGGCATGATCTGTTTCTCTGTATATTATTATTTCACCCTTGCACATCCCATCTCCAAAATTTAGTCACCAATAGATAATGCAATGGCAAGATTAAATTTGCAAGAAATTAAATAAGAAATTGTAAAGAAGAAATAACCTAAAACGAAAATCCCAGCGCAAGTCCGTAAGTCTTTGAAACAGGATCAATTATCGGAGCGATGCTGTTTAGAGTTAAAAGATTCGGTTCTGTGCTGAGCTTTTCGTATTTTGATGCTTTGGCAATCAAAATAATTCCTCCAGTCAGAGATGCAATTGAAGGTGCAAGGGATAATATCTGAATTGCAAAAGCGATTCCTGATAACAAAAGCATGCCGCCACCATTATCATCGTCGTCATTATTGTTCTTAAAATGAAAATTGTAACTTTCATATAATCCATAAACAGCAATAGCTAAAAGAGGAACTGAAATGCTGATAAGTGTTCCTCCGTGTTTTCTATAGCTTTGAGCAGACATCTTTTTTGTTTCTTTTTCAAATCCGGAATATTGATAGTATTCTGAAGGCAAAGTTCCGTTATCACCTTTATATTCTTCAGAAATGTTCCTGTATGAAAGAGATGTGTTGAGTGAGTTTATTGCAGAAAGATTTACAACTGTTCCGCCCGCAATGATTGAAAATCCTCCAATCATCAATGAAAACTGAGCAATTTTTGAGTTTGTTCCTCCAGCCAAGTCGTGAATTAAAAGTCCAAATCCCACTCCAGCTATTACTGGTCCCAAAGACATCATTGTGTTTGCGACAGCTTTTTTATTTCTATATGATTTTTTGTATTTTTCAGATTCTCTTTTTGCAAGAATTTCAAATTCGTTGTCTTTTATATTGTTTCGCAATTCTTTAACTTTGTTGTATTCTTCATGCAGACCTGCTTTTTTATAAGTTAGTGCCGCAAGATAAAGTTTCTCTTCTTTTATATAAAATTCAGCAAATTCATTATAAACATCTTTATCATTCCAACAAACCAAGTGCTTTTCAAAATATCTTTTTACATATCTGTCTTTGCCTTCCATAATTAAATATCTGGCCTCAAAAACGAATTTTTTATATGATTCTTCCAGCGGATAACACTCTTCTTTATCAAAAATTTCAGTTTTTTCTGCAGAGGTGTTCATTTTTGTACTAAGCAAAGAATCTTTATCATCATCTTCAGCGAATAAATTGAAAAAAGAAATCATAACGACAAGAAAAGTAAAAGCCGTTTTCACCAGAATCCGCACGCAGAAACTCCCAAAATCAAACATTCAACCGATATAGTGACTTTTAACACAGGTTTTTATTTAATCAAAGAAATTGCTGTAAGCGCCGGGTCAATCTGAAAAATGAGGGAATGTTTATTTTGGAACAAATTTAATATATACTCTGTCCAACTTAGAGCTTTGTTTCGGAGAATTGATGGGAATTCAGGAAAAATACTTCATTCACAGATCAAAGAGTGGGGACGGCGGATCATTTGAAAAACTGGTGAAAAAGCATTATCAGGTTCTTTTCAGGTTTGCCCTTTCGATAACAAAAGGGAATGAAGATCTGGCGAGCGATGTTCTCCAGAATGCACTGCTCAAAGCGTTTCTAAACATCTCCTCATTTGAAGGAAGAAGCAGTTTCACTTCATGGCTGTGGGTGATAATCAGAAATGAATTCATATCGTTACTTAGAAAAGAGTCCGGTGAGATTACAGGAACTGAAGGCGATATTTCAGACGATCAGCCCGATACGGAATCTGTCTCTATTGAAAACAGCTTAATGCTTGAGCAGAGGAAAGAAAACCTGCTCAGAATGATAGATCAACTGCCTGAAAATTATCGTGAAATTATCATGATGATAGAGATGTCAGGAATGAGCTATGTTGAAGCATCGGAATTTCTCGGTGTTCCGGTCGGTTCTATTAAAAGCCGTCTTTCAAGGGCAAGAGAGGAACTGCACCGGCTCATTGAAAGAAATTTGGAACTTTTCTCGTAGTTTCTGAGTCTTATGAACGATGGAGGACGAAAAAATGGAAAAACAGAGTCCGGAAAGAATAGCAGATGCCCTTTTTGAGCAGTTAAGTTACAAAAAGAAAAAACTTCCTGAAAATTTTGCTTTAGAAATGGCTTCTAAATTCAGTGCAGTTTCGACGCGGAAAAGAACCGGCTCCCTTTTTATGAAAAGCGGTTTTGCAGTCGCCGCGGTGATCATTATATTCGCGTCAGGTTTTTTTGCAGGAACAATAGTTAATGAAAATAATGGAATAGAAGAATATTTTGAGCACTCTGTCATTGCATCCGCTGAGGTTTTGACAGGAGAAACTGTGACAATAAAGCTTGTTTACGATTCTGAAAATGATGTAGATGATGTCGATTTTTCAATAAATCTTCCAAAAGGGCTTGCCTTCAATTCGGAAAATCCCGAGATATTGAACACCAAAACAATAAACTGGAGCGGAGCACTGAAAAAAGGGAGAAATGAAATACCTTTTGTGGTAAAAGCTGTTGAGGCAGGGCTTTGGCATATTGATGCGACTGCTGAATATGACGGCGGATCGTTAAACCACGAGATCGTTGTAAAAGCGACAGGAGAAATAAATGCTTAAAGAATTATTTGCTCTGATCTTCATCTTTTTTTTCGCAATGACTCTATTAACCGGTGAAGAAAAAAAGGAGGAGCCCAAAAAACCTAAAGTGAAAACCGGAGTCGAAGTTGAAAAAGGTGATAATGCGCCGAAATGGGAAGATGAAATACTGAAAAAGAAAAAGGAAGCGAAAAAGGAATCTGAAAAAGAGATGAAAAAAGAGAAAAGAGAAAAAAAGCTTGAAAAGAATAAAGAACGAAACGAAAAACGGAAAAAATCGGGCAGGTAGCATTCTTAATGCCCTGACAATTCTGTTAATAATTCTATGTTTTCAATCACTTGCTGCTGTTGAAGATGGGGGCGGGTCTGTTTCGATCGGCTCATCTTATGATTCAAATCCCGGTGATGATGAAATCAGTGCAACCAGAGGTGGAAGAAGGGAACTGCTTAAAAATGTTGGAGATTTTTCTCTTGATTTTTCAACTGACCTTTTCATTTATCCGGTAAAGCAGCTTTATCTCGATTACTTTGCCGCTCTGAGCTATACTTTCAAAGATGAATCCTACAGTTTTTTTTCACACAACGCAGAAGTTGCATATGAGCACGAATTTGACAGTTCTGCTCTTAATCTTGGATTTATTTTCGGTCACACAGTTTATGATTTTAATGAAGTTTACAACAGAATTGAAATAGAACCGTATATTGAAGCGGTTCATTATCAGGGCGATAATTCATCCGGCTGGTACCGGCTCTCATGGCAGTACCGGTATCCTTCTGAATTCAGTGATATTTATTATGAAGGGCAGAAAATATCGGCAGACATCAGCGAATTGATAACATTTATGAACCGGCGCAGTTCTCTGTTCCTGAATTCATCGTTTTCATTATATCTGCTTGAAGATTCAACCGAGATCTATGATGCGACAACAGTTGAGAAAAGAAATTCATATTTTTCATTTGCCGAGAACATCCGGCTGAAACTCGGACTTTCAATATTTGATCTTATTCCTGGAATTTCGTATGAATTTTTGTATTTCTTTGAAAGTGATGAATGGAGCGGCATAAAGAAAAAAAGGACAGACCATGCGATAGCTCCGTCTTTTAAAATTGTTATAAATGCGACAGATTTTCTCGCCATAGTGCTTGGCTACAAATATCTTAATAATTTCAGCACCTTAGGCGAAAGCGACTCAGATTATTATGACTACAATTATGACCGTCACAGAGTAATGTTGGAATTTTCGTTCAAATTCTGAAAAATACGGAACATTTTTAGATTCTTAGCCGTCATATGGATGTCTGACAGACAGACAGTTCGGTTCTTTAAATAATTTGATGGAGGTTACCATGAAAGTTGCAAAATTAATGATTTCTTTAATTGCTTTGATGTTCATTTTTTCAGGTTTTAATCTTTTTGCACAGGATGAGCCCGCACCTGAAAAAGAGATGAAGAAAGAGCAGATCCAGGAGCACAAAGAGCAGAAAGAGCAGAAAAAAGAGATGAAACAGGAAAAAAAGCAGGAGAAAAAGCAGGAGAAAAAACAAGAGCACAAAGAAGCAAAAGAAGAAAACAAGGAAATGAAAAAAGAAATGAAACAGGAAATGAAACAGGAAAAGAAAGAGCAGAAAAAAGAACAGAAGAAAATGAACAAAGAAGGAAAAGAGGGTGGAGAAAAGAAAGGCGACTGCCCTAAATAATCTTTAATTTTTTCAAGAAAATCTGTATAATTATCCCGCAATAACTTTCTTTGGAATGATTTTTGGCAAAGTATTTTCTTAAACAGGGCTGGGTTAAAAAACCAATTGAAAATCTGAAAGTAGAGTGCGATCTTAATATATCAACTGATTCAATTTCAGCGGTTTTCAATGTGACAGAACCAACGGTCAGGGCTGTGAATACCGGTTTTAATCAGCCGGTCTGGCAGGATAGCTGTGTTGAGCTTTTTCTTTCTTTTGATAATAAAAATTATTACAACTTTGAAATAAACTGCATCGGTTCGATTCTCGCTCAATATGGTGAAAATAGACACAACCGGAAATTTATTAATCCTCAAGCACTTGAATTGATTGAAGTATCATCAACTCTCGGGAGTAAGCCGTTTGGCATAAAAGAAAGTGTCACAAGTTACCAGATCAAAATTTTCATTCCCAAAACGGTGTTCATTTTTGATGAGAACCCTGATCTTATAAATGTTTCAGCAAACATCTATAAATGTGCCGACCTTTCACCGACCCCTCATTATATGTATCTATTTGAAATTAAAACAGAAAAGCCCGATTTTCACAGAACGGAATTTTTTAAAGGATTTTAGGTTGTTCCCTTTTTTGTAGAAATCAACATTGTGATAATGTTATAAAACTTGCTTTTGTAAGTAAAAATGAATACTATTCCTTACAGAAACTGTCTGGAATTGGATATGAATACTTTGAAAAATAAAATAGTTAGCAGGATTTACGGGAATGGCAGGGGTTGGTGTTTTACCAGAAGTGATTTTCTTGATATTGCTTCCCCCGAGGCCATTGATGTAACTCTGCACCGGTTAAACGGTGACGGAATGATCGTCAGAGCATTAAGAGGTGTTTACTGTTATCCTAAATTTAACAAACTGCTTAACATTTTTTTAAGCCCTGACATTGACCAGGTTGCTCAGGCAATTGCGGGAAAGTTCAACTGGGAGATACAGCCCACAGGTGACACGGCATTGAATATTCTCGGATTGTCAAATCAGGTTCAGGGGAAATTTGTCTATCTTTCAACAGGACCTTCAAAAAAATACAAAATAGGGAATACAGACCTTATCTTTAAAAGAACTGCTCTGAAAAATTCAGGGTTCAGACACAGAAAGAGCTCAATAGTGTTTCAGGCACTGAAAGCACTCGGTGAAGAGAATGTTTCGCCTGACACGATAGATTCAGAAAGAGATTTTCTGACAGGCGATGAACAAAGAAAGGTGCTTAAAGATACGGAAAAGACAACTGCATGGGTCTATGAGATAATTAAAAAGATATGTAAGGATTAAACAATGGAAAATGTCGTAAAAATAAGTGCTGACGAAAGAAAGGACATATTTCAGGAAGCATGCGAGATACTCAAGACATTATTATGATATGTTCATGTTGAGCAGAAGTGTTATCAGAGAGTCCGCATTGAAAGACATTGAGCTCCTTGAAAGTGTAACGGCTTTTAAAAAAAGGTTCTATCCAAGAGGCTGGGCGAGGTATGATCTGGCGGTTCCCGGAACAATGAAGCTCATTCCGCCTGACCATGTCCTGAAATTCATGAAAAATGATTACAGAGACATGCAGAATATGATATTCGGCGAGTATCCGTCTTTTGAGAACATCATTAACGGACTTTCAATGCTTGAAGGTGAGATTAATTCAATTAAGGCAAGCCGATGATTACTCAGAAAGACGGTGCTTTGTGGTCGAACACTTATGAAATGTGGCAAATGAGAGGAATAATTCAGCCGGAGGTTGATTCATGGGAATGAGAAATATTAAAAGTAATTTATTATACTTGTTTTTTTTGGGTTTTATGGAAGTAAGTTTTGTTGCTTCAATTGTTTTTGATTATATTTCTAGAAGCTATGGCGATCTGAAATCTGCATATGGAGGGAAATAATATTGTTGTTTATTATAAATTTAATTCTTTTGTTTTTATGGATATTTTTTGTTGATATAGCTGTTAAATAATAATTTTGGAGGAGGCGACGAACCTCCATTATTTAAAGACAACAGCACAGGCCCAAACGGAGCAACAATGTTTTTCAGAAATCCATATTATGTGAACAAGAACCTGATGAAAACCCTTAGTAAAGAGGGGTATGGTGGCAGGAAACACTAATGAATTTTAGGTTCGATTCTATCCAGATTTTCCGGATAACTTATCCAGTCGCTCCAGGATCCTGTATATATTGAACATTTGACTCCGATCTGTCTGAGTGCAAGCCAGTTAAAACAAGCTGTTACGCCGCTTCCGCAGTAAAGTGTGATGTTTTTGCCGGTGTCGATATTAAAATGTTTTCTGATCTCTTCATCTGAAAGGAAGGTTCCGTCCGGTTTTATAAGTTCCTGCCAGAAGAAGTTCACTGCGTTGGGGATTCTTCCGGCAATGGGATCAAGCGGTTCATTTTCTCCGCGATATCTTTCGCCGGATCTCGAATCAATGAGTATGTGTTCAGTATTATTGATGTTTTTGCGCACCTTCTCCATGCTCACAAGAAGATCATTATTGATTTTTCCTGTAATTTTCCCTTTTTTAACAGGAGCAGGATCATCGTTATCAAAAGGAATCCCTGATCTTTTTAAAGTTTCTGAATTTCCGCTGATGAAAGAAGCAGTGATTCCAAAAAGCCGCAACATAAAAGCAGCTCTTGCTCCGAAATCTCCAAAGCACGCAACTTTTGAACTATCTGAAATGCCGAGATTTTCCATGTCGCTTACAAATTCATCCATATTGGGGAAAGGGTGCCTTCCGCCGTGCTGACCTTTTTTCCCAGTAAGCACTGATTCTCCGTCAACAAAATATGATCCGGCTATGTGTTTACAGTCCGCAGGATTTTCTCTGCAGTCTAAAATGATATAGTCCTTGAAGTTCTTTTTAAGTTCATCCGATCTTAGAATAAATCCTGACATACTTTTTACTCACTCTTGAATCTTTAAAAAATAATAAACACTTACAGAAATATTGCTGATGGTTGAATTTTCTTTTTCTGATTTTAACCGGCCGTGTGCCTGAGTGATAAGAACCGTTGCTGTTACTGAATCATTTTCATAATTATGCGAAAGTTGATCAACAGAGAGGTTATAATTTGTCTTATCGGTTTTTTCATTCATCTTTTTGATCACAGGCAGAAGGTCTAATTCAAAAATCATTCCATTATCATTCATAATTTTAAGAACTTTACATTCTTTATCGAATTCTGTTCTGATACCGGACTTTGGAGTGCCTTCCTTTTTTTCATGTTCGTATGTCGGACAGGTGCCTGAGACCATTGCATCAAAAGGTCCTTTTATTGCGTATCCGTTCCTTGGATTAAGATAAAAACTGAAACTTTCAGAATTTTCAACATTGTCCCATTCTCTGACATATTTAAGCCCCATCCATTTCATCAACTTGAATGTGTTTGAACTTTCACCGCTGTAACGGAATATTCTTTGAGGTTTTCCACTAATATCGGCATTTTCAGGGATCAAGTCTGAAAGCCTTTTGAGTCCCCATCTGTCTTCGATATAAATAAGTGCAGAACTAAGATTTTTTCTATCCTCAAAAGAAACATCTTTGGTTGCAGGAATGATCTTGCCATTTTCAATAAGCTGATTTTTCTCAAGAATTTCGATTATTCTCCCTTTCTGGCTCCTGAATGATGTTTCAAACATTCCCCATGGACCAAACGAAATGAAAATTGATACAATCGAAGTAAGAAGAGGAATGATGACAATGTTTTTTCTTTTGGAGAAAATGAAGTAGGAAGCCCAGGTCGTAAGCAATATTGAAAGAACTATAAGTATATATCTTTTTTCAGTAATTCCGTAATCGTCAGTCCTTTTCCAGATAGCATACCACAGAAGAAAAAGAAGAGGAAAAACAGTTCGGTAAAACCATTTCTCATACATGGCGGTTATTCCCTTTTGAGCTCTTTTAGATTCTTCAAGGATTATTGAATATGTTATACTCCCGGCGGTGCAGAAAGAGAGGATCAGATAGCTTGTCATACCTTTCGGTAGTTCTTCAAAAAAGAGCACTTTCCCAAAGTAAAGATAGAGAATTACAAGATAGAAAAGAACGACAGGAATAAAAACGAACTTTGAAATCAGAGCCGCCGCTTTTTCAACGACTTCAACTTCAGATATTTTTTCAATTTCAGGAATTCCAGCCATGACAACCCATGGAGCGATTATCCCCGAACTTACTGCAAATATTGCACTTGTAAGCCGGAAAGAATCGTTCCAGCCGGGAATGAAAAGCAGCTGTATGGCATAAACGGCAAACGAGAGTCCCGCATAAACCAAAACTGCTACAATCACCGCAAACATCATTCTCTGATAAAGAAAAAGGGCGATCTTTCTGGTTACAAACCTGTCTTTTTTAAGAAATATTGGAAATGAGAACAAAGTCATAAATGAAAACACCGAAAGAAGAATGAAGCGAATGGTGTCAGTAACGAGAAATTTTTCAGGGAGAGAAAAGTAATAAAAAATGACCGCAGCAAGGATAGACAGCCCAAAAATGCACTTAAGCATTTGATTTAATTTGTAGTATTCAGCAACAAGAAAAGTGGTGAGCAGCACAGGGACACCAAGATAGAGAGCCATTGCCATGTTTTCTACAGAGTAAAACCTTCCGGAAAAGAACTTTTCTTCATAAAGCAGAAATATTACAAAAAAAGTAGAGACCATGGAAACAGTCAGCGGAAGGTAAAATCTTTTAAATGCTTTTTCCCCTTTTTCAGGAATGTCCTGAAAAAAATACTTCACGATCTTCATTTTGCCTCCGTTTTAAATTACGGAACCTGATTATTTCTTCTTTTTATCTTTTTCAGAACTTTTTTTGATTATTTCGTTGAGTTTTTCCCTGTCTTCTTCAGATATCTCGGCTTTGGGCGCATCTTTAATGGTTTCTTTAATCTTTTCAGCACCTTCCTTTATGATGTTTTTCCCTTCTTTCAGTGATTTTTCTGTTCCTTCAACCACATTTTCCATTGCATCTTCCGCCACAGGGATGAAATGTTTCCAAAGTGGTTTCTTTTCCCAGCAGAAATTGGCAAGAAGAAAAAGGATAATGAATATGTATATGATATGTTTGACCATTTTGTCCTCCTGAAAAAATTTATGTTAAAACTACAGGTCCGTTCTTTGTAACTGCAACCGTATGCTCAAACTGACAGCTCAGCTTTCCGTCAAGTGTAACTACAGTCCATCCGTCATTCAATGTCCGTGTTTTGTAAGTTCCTTCATTTATCATCGGCTCTATTGCAAGGACCATTCCCTCCTGAAGAAGAGTGCCGGTATTCCTTGTGCCGAAGTGAGGTATTGACGGTTCTTCGTGCAGGAGAACTCCAGTTCCGTGTCCGACATATTCGGTTACAACTGAAAAACCGTTGCTTTCGGCATATTCCTGAATTGCCGCCCCGATATCTCCAACTCTTTTTCCCGGAAAACATTCCTGAATCCCGATATCGAGACATTTTTTTGTGACATCGAACAGTTTTTTTGCAGTTTCGCTTGCTCCCGGCATTAAATATGAAACGGTGCTGTCGCCAATAAATTTATTAAGCGTAACACCGCAGTCAACCGAGATAAGGTCTCCTCTTTGAACGATCTTCGTTTTTTTCGGGATTCCGTGTACAACTTCATTGTTAATTGCTACACAAGTGGCATGACGGTATCCGGCAACAGTTTTAAATGTAGGATATCCTCCCCTTTTTTTTATGAATCTGTCTGCAAAACTGTCTATCTGCAAAGTTGAAACGCCTGGTTTGATATAATTCTTGAGTTCCAGATAAAGCTCTGAAAGTATTTTTCCTGCTTCGCGGATGCCTTCTATCTGTTCAGGCGATTTAATTATTATGCCGGACATGTTCTCTCCCGTTCAAAAAACTAATATCAGCTACGGTAATAATATTCATTACTGTGACACAATCAATTTTAGTTTTCATCTCCTTTTATTCCTTTATATTATCTTGACAAAACGGCTTTTGAGTGTATATTTCCCGTGTTGTTTTTTTGACGGATTTGCGGTGATGAAATTGTTCCTGAGCGAAATAACAGATTCAGTAAATTCAAGGAAAGTCGAATTTGTGCCTGTAGGTGGTGAGCTCGGGGAAAGGACAAGGGTTACCGGAGTTGATATGAATCTTGATTTTTATCGTGCTGGTGAAACAATTTGCTTAAAATTTACAGGTGTTTACGATGTTGAAACAACCTGTGATCGCTGCTCTGCAGGGATAGAAATGTCTTCGGATATTGAGGAATCCTATTATGTTTTTCCTCAAGCTGCAGGTGATGAAGTTGATTACCATTATAGTGGTGACAGTGTGGAAATTGATGATTTCATTAGAGAAATACTTGTTATGAATATGCCGAATAAAATACTTTGCAGTGACGAATGTAAAGGGTTGTGTTCTGTCTGCGGAGCAAACCTTAACGATGTTGACTGCAAGTGTTCAAGCGGTGAATAAAGGACTTTTTATATTTGTGGAGGATTAAATGGCTGTTCCAAAAAGAAAACATTGCAAAGCCCGCTCAAGAAAAAGAAGAGGCGGACATCTTAAGTCTGATCCGGTGGCAACGATCTCCTGCCCGAAATGCGGTGGAACAATGATGCCTCACCGTATCTGCCCCAATTGCGGCAACTACAAGGGTAAAGAGTTCGTTTCTGTAGAAGAGCAGTAAGCAAATAAATGTCATCAACTATCATTGTTGATGCTATGGGAGGGGACAGCCCTCTTGATGTTCCTGTTCAATCATCTCTGGAAGTCTGCAAGGAAAATCCTGATATCAAATTGATACTTGTCGGCTCTGAAAAGGATATTATTGACAGTATAGATGAAAAAATCCCTGAAAATATTTCGATTGTCAACGCTGAAAGCGAAATAACAATGGATGATTCTCCCGCAAAAGCTTACAGAGAAAAAATTGATTCTTCCATACATAAAGGGATCGATCTTCTTGTCAACGGGAAAGGCGATGCATTCTTTTCTGCAGGAAATACCGGAGCCATTGTTGCAGTAAGTTATTTTAAAAGCGGAGTCATTCAGCAGGTCTCAAGGCCGGCTCTCGCAACGGTATATCCTTCGGTCGATTCAAAGAAGCTGATAATCCTTGACCTTGGTGCGACTCTTGAACCTAAGCCCGAGAACATGTATGATTTCGGAGTTCTGGGTGAAGCTTACAGGTTTTGCATAACAGGTCTTGAGGATTCCAGGATCTCAATACTTAATGTCGGAGAGGAGGATACAAAAGGAACCAGAACAATATTGGAAGCGGCTGAAATGTTAAAAAGATCCCCTCTTAATTTTGCCGGGTTTATTGAGGGGAACCGGCTTTTTGTAAAGCCAGATACCGATGTTGTCGTAACAGATGCTTTTACGGGCAACATAACTCTGAAAACAGTTGAAGGCCTCAACGAAACGATAAGCAGACTTATAAAATCAAGAATTGCGCCGCCACAGTTTAAAAGGACAAGAACTTTTATTTTTAACAAGATATTCGGGGAAGTGTTTAATCAGTTCCAGTATAATCTTTATGGCGCGGCACTTCTTCTTGGAATGAACCACCTCATAGGGATTGGACACGGAAGAAGCGACAAAAAAGCTTTTAAGAATGCAATATTGCGACTTCATAAATGTGTCGAAAGAGATTTCTTAAGAAAATTTAAGGAGAGAACGATTCACATTAAGAACAGTAGCGGTCGCATCAAAGATAATCTTCAATAACAGTCCAGATATATTCCATACTTGAAAAAGGCTTAAGCAGATATTCCACAGCACCTTCCCTTAAAGCGGCGATAGTGTTTTCAATAGAGAGCATTGCTGTCATTACAATGACTTTCTGCTGAGGATCTTTCTTTTTTATTGATTTAAGGATCTCGATCCCGTTAATGCCGGGAAGAACAATGTCAAGTATGATAAGGTCGAAATTTTCTTTTGCCATAAGCTCAGCAGCTTCTTCGCCACTTGTTTTGCCGAAAACCTCCAGACCTTTCAGCTCAAGATATCTGGACATGGTTGAAAGGAGCTCGAGATCGTCATCAACAATCAAGATCTTTGCTTTTTTTGTCACTTACCGCCTCCTTGGAAACAATCAATATCATTGATAAATTATAGTTCATAAAAAAAATTTGTCAATTTATTGATGTGTGCTTTTTGTAACAGAATGGGTTATTTGATAAAGAATTTATTCAGGTTTCGTCTCTTCCGGGTCAGCTTCATGACTTTCTTCTTCCATCTTTTCATTTTCCGGGAAACTTATTTCATAATTTGAATCGTGGTATTTCGGGAATCCTGTTCCGGCAGGTATCATTTTTCCAATTATTATGTTCTCTTTTATTCCACGGAGAACATCTTTCTTTTTTTCAATACTTGCGTTGGTAAGAACTTTTGTGGTTTCCTGGAAGCTTGCTGCCGAGAAGAAGCTTTCTGTGTTAAGAGAAGCTTTTGTTATTCCAAGAAGAATTGTTTCCCATGTTGCTGGCTTCAAACCCTTCTTTTCAATAGTTTCGTTGACAGATTCAAGTTTTTCCTTTTCAATGAACTCGCCTTTCATAAAAGTGGTGTCGCCTGATTCGACGATCTTTCTTTTCTTGAGCATCTGTTTGACAATGACCTCAATGTGTTTGTCGTTTATAGGAACACCCTGAAGTTTGTAAACTCTCTGAACTTCCTGAACAAGGAATTTTGCAACTTCAATTTCTCCCTTGATGCGGAGGATGTCATGCGGATCTACAGATCCGTCAATAAGCGGCTCACCTGCTTCCACATAGTCACCGTCATGGACATTTATGTGTCTTTCCTTCGGTACCGGAATAGGTGGTGTCGTTTCGCCGAACTCAGGGGTGATGGTAATTATTCGCTTGCTTCTCGCACCCTTTCCTTCCGACTGCACTGAAACATAACCTGAAATTTCAGAAACCTTTGCGGGAATTTTGGTTTTTCTTGCTTCGAAAAGGTCGCTGACCCTTGGAAGACCACCTGTGATGTCTTTAGTCTTTCTTGCCACTCTTGGAACTTTTGCAAGAACATCACCGGTTGCCACAGTATCTCCGTTTGCAACTTCTATGTATGCGTTTGCCGGAAGATGGTATATTGCTTCACCTCTTGCTATGGTCTTTGCTTTCTTTCTTCCTTTCTTGCCTTCTTCGGTGATAAGGAGTTTCGGAGACATTTTGGCATCTCTTGTCATGATGACTACGGCTTTAGATCTACCTGTCTGGGCTTCAACCTCTTCTTTCATTGTTACACCGTTTTCAATGTCTTCATAAGCAATGACACCGTCGGTCTCAGCAATGATCGGAGTGTTGTAAGGATCCCAGTCTGCGAGTATGTCGCCGGGATTGACTTTTGCTCCGTTTGCAACACGGAGATTTGTTCCGTATGTGACAGGATATCTTTCTCTTTCTCTCCCTTTGTCGTCAACGATCAGAAGTTTTCCGTTTCTGTTCATTGCAACAAAGCCGCCGTCAAGTTTTTCAAGTGTCTTAATATCTTTCCATATTATTTTGCCGGCCCTTTTTGTTTCGTGACTGGATTTTTCTATCGTTCTTGATGCAACACCGCCGACATGGAAAGTTCTCATTGTAAGCTGAGTTCCGGGTTCACCGATCGATTGAGCAGCAATAATGCCGATGGCTTCTCCAACATTTATAAGATGTCCTCTTGCAAGATCTCTTCCGTAACATTTTGCACAGACTCCGTATTTACTTCTGCAGGAAAGCACAGTTCTTATCATTATTGAATCAATACCGAGCTCAACTATTCTGTCAGCAGTCGCTTCATCAATAAGTTCGTTCGCTTCGAGAATTATTTCACCTGTATCAGGGTCTTCTATATCATCAAGAGAAACTCTGCCGAGAATTCTTTCCCTTAAAGGTGAAATGACCTCTCCGGAATCGTTCATAAGCGCTTCCGCCCATATGCCGGTATTTGTTCCGCAATCTTCTTCAACAACGACAACATCCTGAGCGACATCAACAAGTCGCCTTGTGAGATATCCGGAGTTTGCCGTTTTAAGAGCTGTGTCGGCTGAACCTTTTCTTGCGCCGTGTGTTGAGTTGAAATAGTCAAGAGAATCAAGACCTTCTCTGAAGTTTGCAAGGATAGGGGTTTCTATGATCTCACCGCTGGGCTTAGCCATAAGACCTCTCATTCCACCGAGCTGCCTGATCTGATCTTTTGATCCCCTTGCCTTTGAGTCGGCCATGACATAGATCGGATTTTCAGAAGGCATTTTCACTTTGCCCCAGATAGGATGATTGATGGTCTGCTCAATCAGTTCGTCCATCATTTTATTGGTTACTCTTTCGTTTGCCTTATCCCAGAGGTCTACTATTTTGTTATACCTTTCAGATTTAGTTACGACACCGAGGTTATACTGTTCCTCTATCTCGCGGACCTCTTTTTCTGTTTCAGCAATGATGGTTTTTTTCGCTTCAGGAACTTTTATATCGTCAACAGAGATGGAGTATGCCGCTTTTGTAGAATAATGGAAACCGAGATCTTTTATCTTGTCTGCAAAAATTACGGTCGCCTTTCCTCCCGCTACACGGAAACTTCTGTCAAGAATGTTTGACCAGTCGCTTTTTTTCATCTGCTTATTTATGGTTTCAAACCCGAGGACTTTCGGTGCGACCTTCCATATCAGAAGCCTTCCCGGGGTTGTAACATATATTTTACCGTCAATTCTGACCCTGACCATAGACTGCCATTCAACTATTCCCGCATCTCTAGCCATTAAAGCTTCAACATCTGAGAAGAACACTTTGTTTTCGCCTTTAGATTTCGGTTTTGCCGTTGTAAGGTAGTAAAGACCCAGAACCATATCCTGAGAAGGTGTTATTACCGGAGTTCCGGATGCCGGAGAAAGAACATTGTTTGTAGACATCATCAGAACACGGCTCTCAAGCTGTGCTTCAATGCTTATAGGAAGATGTACCGCCATCTGGTCACCGTCAAAGTCTGCATTGAAAGCGACACAGACAAGGGGGTGAAGCCGAATGGCCTTTGAGTCGACAAGAACTGCTTCAAACC
>Ga0208694_1002307_pt1 | contig 20487 bp, 16 predicted proteins | sample AD_UKC078_MetaG_FD_184442 | JGI IMG/M metagenome (GOLD analysis project Ga0208694, IMG submission 184442) | Active sludge microbial communities of municipal wastewater-treating anaerobic digesters from USA - AD_UKC078_MetaG (SPAdes) (version 2) | ecosystem: Engineered > Bioreactor > Anaerobic >...
CGTATTTTACCCTTGTTATCAAGGAGCTTTCGCCTCCGAGCGAATCGGTGAGCTCGATCACCTGTTCAAAGAGTTCATCCACACCCCATCGAACCATCACCTGGGCGTAGGAAGCGGGGACTTCGATGGTCATCACCCGCCTCTGGTACGGGGCGGCGTCCTCACCCGTGATGGCGAACAGATGCCCATCCTTGATGAGGTAGTACCCCTCATCATCACTGCTGTGGATGATCACCCGGCTCTCCGTGACGGTGAGGTGCACGGTGATCGTATCGGGGAGCCTGCGCCGGATCACCACATCCTGGACCGTCGCGAGCTGTTTGAGACGGGCCTCTTCCTTGGCGGGAGAGAGGCGCAGAAGCGGCGTGCCGACCAAATCCGAGAGCTGTGCCTTGACCTCGGCGCTCACCTCCTCGCCCTCATTGGCCGTGGTGATGACCACCTGGCGGACGGTGTACCTCGGGCTGGTGGAGAGCCAGACCAGGGTCAACAGAGCCGCGGTGAAGAGGAGGAGGACCACGAGGCGGATTCTCAGTTTCATGGCCGCCTCCTGAGCGCGAGGGCGCGGTAGATGAAGGCGGAGCTCGACAGTACGACGACGAGGTTCGTCCCCCCTTGGCTGAAGAAGGGCAAGGGCACGCCGGTGGGCGGCACCAAGCCGGTGACCACCGCGAGGTTGAGGATGGCCTGCAGGCCCACCATCGTGGTGAGGCCGAAGGTGACGAGCGAGAGGAACCGATCCTCCCCTTCGCTGCGCCTCACCGCCGTATAGCCAAGGTTTATGTAGGCGATGAAGAGGGCGATGATGAGGGTGACCCCGACGAGGCCGATCTCCTCGCATATGGAGGCGAAGATGAAGTCGCTGTGGACCTCGGGCAAGAGCCCCTCCTTGTAGATGCCGCCCCCCAGCCCCACCCCGAACAATCCGCCCCGTCTGATCGCCTTCAGACTCACCGAGACCTGGTAGTTGATGCCGCTCGGATCAAGGGTGGGCATCAAGAAGGAGATGATGCGCCGGATGCGGTAGCCCTGGCTGAAGAGCGCCACCACGGCCGGTGGGACGATGAAGGCGAAGAGCAGGGCCAACGATTGCCAATGCAGCCCCGCCGCGATGAGCATGGCGCCGCACTGCGCCAGAAAGAGCAGGGCCGAGCTGTAGTCGCGTCCGGCGAGGATCAGGGCGGTGACGAAGAGGGCGACGAGGGCGGGGATGATGAAACGGCGCTGTTCCTTGTCCAAGTCGGATCGTTTGGCAAAGTATGCGCCGTAGTAGAGGGCGATGGCGATCTTGGCGAATTCAGAGGGTTGGATGCTCGGCAATCCCGCGATCTCCAGCCAGCGACGCGAGCCGAACTTCTGTTGTCCAAAGGAGCTGAAGAGGGTGAGGGAGAGCAGGAACACCACCGCGACCAACGCCAACGGCGAGAGACGCCTGATGAGGGAGGTCGGGAGGAAGATGATCAGGGCGATGGGGACGAGGGCGTAGAGGGCGAAGGTGAGCTGACGGCGGAAGAAGTAGGCGTGGTCGAGCTCGAAGGAGAGCGCCTCGTTGTAGGAGGCGCTGTAGAGCATCACCAGGCCCAAGGCGGTCAAGAGCAGCGTGACCACAACAAAGAGGAAGGGTGCGTTGTCCCTCTTCTGCCGCTCTCCTCGAAGGGCGGGGCGATTGTTGATCAAATAGTCGTTGTAGTCGTCCATGGCAACCTACCAGAGGATGATCAACGAGAGGGCCCCGCACACCCACGACGCCAAGATGAAGCGGCGCACGATCGTTCGCTCCCCCACCCCTTTCATCTCATAGGCGTGGTGCAGCGGGGCGATGGTGAAGATCTTTCGCCCAAAGCGACGGATCGAGATGATTTGGATGAGGCTGGTGGCCAGCTCGACCAAAAAAAGCCCCCCGGCGAAGAGGATCATGAGTTCAGCTTTCAGCAGCAGCGCATGGATGGCGATATAGGCGCCGAGGACATGGCTTCCCGCATCACCCATGAAGTAGCGCGCAGGATGGGCGTTGAAGATGAGGAAGACCGAGACGGCTCCCAACAGTGCCGTCGAGGGGACCAATCCCCGTTTGATGGTGATGAGGATGATGAGCAACAGGAGGGGAATGCTCGAGCCGGCGGCCAGGTTGTCCAAGCCGTCGGTGATGTTCACCGCATTGACAAAGAAGAGGAGGTAGCAGAGGGCGAACGGATAGTACCCCCACCTGAGGTTCAGCGTCAGGGAAAAGAGCGAAATGGTGGGGTCGGCATATCCAGAACGGGAGAGGAGGAAGAGGACCACCACCGCCCCTGCTATCTGGAGGGCGAGCTTCGTCAGGGAAGCAAGTCCATCGGAGGAGGCGCTGTGCGCCTTCGCCCGGTCGTCGGCAAAGCCGATGAGACCGAAGATGAGCATCGTCACGAGTGGGATGAAGATGATCGGATCGCTGAGGGCGGAATCGAACAGGCCCACGACGAGGGTGGAGAGGCCGAAGGCGATGCCCCCGACCACCGGCGTACCCTCCTTCTCCTTCTGGGTCGCCAAAAGTTCATCCTTGATGATCGCGCCGCTGTTGTGGCCGCGCAGGAGGAGACGGGAGAGGACCCACGTGACAGCCGCGGAGAAAAAAAAGAGGAGGATGAGCCTAGGCATAGCGATGCCCCCGCGCCTGCAGCGTGGGGATGAGGCGATCGATGGCGACAGAGCGGCTCGCCTTGAGCAGGACCAGGTCCCCTTCCCTGATCGTCTTCTCCACCTGCGCTCCCAGCTCATCGAAGTCTTCAGTATAGGTGACCGCCCCGCGATAACCGAGGCGGGCAAGCTCGTCCTTGGCACTCTTCATCTCCGCACCGTAGAGGTGGGCCTGGGAGAAGGAGGAGGAGGCCAAGATCTGGGCCACACCGCGGTGGGCGCGTGTGCTCTGACTGCCCAGCTCCTTCATCGGACCGAGGACCACCTTCTTCTCCCCCTTCCAGGAGAGCGTGGAGAGGTACGCGAGAATGCTGCTGGTTGAGTCCCAACTGGCATTGTAGGAGTCGTCGATGATCGTGATGGGCCCGCTCTGCACCGAGGTGCGTCCGCTCATCGCCTGAAAGCCCTCCAACGCCTGTGCGATGGTCTTGGCCTCGATGCCGAGGCTGTCGGCCACCGTGATGGCACCCACCACATCCTCCAGGAGGTGGCTTCCGACGGTGCGCACGGTGAACTCTTCTCCATGCCAAGAGATGCGCCACCCGTCGAGGCCCAGGTCGAGGGCCTGGACATCGCTGTTCTGATAGCGCGTCAAGGCACGGGGAGATGACGCTTCGATCAGGGGGAGGTGCTGGCACCGCTGGCTGATGAAGCCCGCTTCGATGGCGGGATGGAAGATCTTCGCCTTCTCGCGGGCGGTGGTGCGCACCGAGGTGAACTTCTCGAGGTGGGAGATGCCGATGTTGGTCAAGAGGGCATGCGATGGCTTGAGGATCGAGACGAGCCGATCCATCTCCCCAACGTGGTCGATGCCGAGCTCGAAGACCCCGTAGCGATCGTGGGGGGAGAGGGTGAAGACCGACAAGGGAAGCCCGTATTCACTGTTGAGGTTCCCCGGTGTCCGGGCGGTGGGAGCGCTGTGCGAGAGGATGGTCGCCAGCGCCTCCTTGGTGGTGGTCTTGCCGACGCTGCCGGTGATGCCGATCAAGGTCGCTTGGTTGCAGTGCGCCACATAGGAGGCGGCAAGGCGATGGAGGGCTGAGAGCACATCGGTGACGGCGATGATACTCACCGAAACCAGATGACGCGCCTCTTCAGCGCGGCTTGCGGGCACGACCACCGCCACCGCTCCCCGCCTCTCCGCGTCCGCGATATAGGAGAATCCGTCCCGCTCATTTCCAGTGAGGGCGAAAAAGAGCGACCCCGCCTCACAGAGGCGGCTGTCGATCTGGGAGTTGGTGACCAGCTTCTTGGATGGGCGCAGGCACACCCCCTGCATCATAGGTGCAAGGCGGGAGGGGGTGAGACCCAAGATTCCAAGCTGCTGGCCCCTGGTCATAGGCCTGTCCGAGCCACGCTGTTGACGCTCTGGGCGGTGATCGGGATGAGCTCGATCTCCTCTCTCCATGCGCCATCGATGAGGGATTCGGGCATCCCCAGGGTGGAGATGCTCGCTTTGAGCTGCCGCTGTTGTTCAGCACGGCTGAGATGGCTGCTCTGCAAGGTGCGGTACTCGAGCACCAGGGAGCGGTTGATGCCCCGCTGGTAGAGGGGAAGCATCATCGAGGCGACGAGGGCCATCAACAGCACGATGAGAGAGAGGCGCGACAGCGAGGCGGATTGTCTGCGCTGTGCGGTTTTGTCGCGTTCATACCATTCATTTTCCATACATGCACCTCCTATAGTTTCTCTATGACGCGGAGCTTGGCGCTCCTGCTCGGTGGGTTCTCATTGCGTTCCTCTTCGGAGGGGACCAACGGTTTTTTGGTGAGGATGTTCACCTGGTCACCTTCAAGATCCTTGAAGAACCACTTGACGATGCGATCCTCGAGGGAATGGAAGCTGATGACGGCGATCCGCCCTCCCTTCTTCAGTGACCTCACCGCTCCAGCGAGGGCGACCTCGATGCGGTCGAGCTCCCCGTTGACCTCGATGCGGATCGCCTGGAAGGTCCGGGTCGCCGGATGCAGGTACCCGTAGCGATAAGCCGGTGGTACCGCCTTGTAGATGATCTGGGCCAAGCGCTCGGTATCATTGATCTTGGAGAGGCGGCGCTCGGTGACGATCGCCCGGGCGATGCGCCGGCTGTAGCGCTCCTCGCCGTAGCGGTAGATCACGTCGGCGAGCCGCTCTTCGGGATAGCCGTTGACCACGTCCATCGCACTGATGGGATCGGTTGTGTCGAGGCGCATGTCCAGGGTCTCCCCCTTGCGGAAGGAGAAGCCGCGTCCGCTCTCTTCATAGTGGTATGAGGAGATGCCCAAATCGAAGAGGATCAGGTCGTACTGCTCCTCCTCCGCCGTCTTGAAGAACTCATCAAAGGCGATGTTGAGGGGCGTAAAGCGCGATGCATACTCCTCCATGCGCACCTTCGCCTTCTCGAGGATCCCGGGATCGCGGTCCAGGGCGATGACGCGGAGGTTTGGGTAGGCGGCGAGGAAGCGATGGGTATGCCCCCCCTCGCCACAGGTGCAGTCGACCATCGTCGCCGCTCCCTCTTGGGGGGGGATGAGGGAGGCGAGCACTTCGTTGGGCATGACCGAATAGTGGACGTATTCCATCATCACTCCCTCTCTCTCATCTGGCTCAGCGACTGGGCGGCATCCAAGAACTCATCCATGGATTCGGAGAGGTACTTCTCATACTCCTCCTTGCTCCAGAGCTCGAGGTAGTTGCCGGTGCCCAGGATCACCGACTCATCCTTGGTGGAGAGGCCGACGCTCTCGCGCAGGCTCATCGGGATGTTGAGACGTCCGACCTTGTCGAATTCGCACAGCTGTGCCGGGGCGATCATCCCCCGCTGCAGAATCCGCAGCTTGCGGTCGAACATGGAGCTGGTGGTGCTGATGATCGTATCCTTGAGTTGTTCGAAGTCGGCGGGGAGCATGAGCCAGAGGCAGGTCTCCAGGCCACGCGTGACATAGAGGGCCTCCCCGGCCAGTGCGCTGCGCAACCGGGCGGGGATGAGGATGCGACCTTTCTCATCGATGGTGCTGTAGAATTCACCGGTCAACATCACAAGACTCCTCAAAACACCAAGTATTTGGGATTTTCTCCCACTGGTACCCATTAATGTACACCTCTTACCACCAAAGTACAACTAAACAGTTGCTATTTTCAGCAGTGGTTTAGAGATATTTGCCCCTTATGACTTAACAAACGTCTAGGATGGGCGCAAAAAAACAACCTCTCCGACGATCGGACGGGGGAGTTTCTCAGAAATCGAGCATCAATGCTTGGGGTTGAAAATATTGTAGTCTATGTCGGTGAAAATGAGATTTCTCTTCTCGGCTTTGACCAGCCATTCGGTGTTCACCGCGTTCTTGCACATATTGGAGTAGACGACGTTGAAGTTCGAAAGGTGGTCGATGATCCGCTTGCGGGCGTACTCGCTGCTGCTCTTGTTGTACATCATGAACGGCCAATCACTCGCCATGGCGAGCAGCACCTCCCGGGCGGCTTGGTTGAGGAAGCGCTGCTTGAGGCTCACCTGGTCCCCAAAGCGTTCGGCCAGCTCCTCCATCCGCTCGATCGCCTTGTGGATGTGACGGTACGACCAGGCGTTGGCGCCATCGAGCCAGACGGCGCTGTAGCCCCCATGCCCCCAAGAGGAGAAGGCGGGCTGGACGGTCTGGAGCTTCTCATCCCCCTCCAAGAAGAGGGAGGGTGTGGTCAATCTCACCGTATCCTCGCTTTTGGCGATGAGCCGGATCACCTCTTCCAGCCACCACACGCCCTCGAACCACCAGTGTCCGAAGAGCTCGGCGTCGAAGGCAAGGGTGAAGAAGGGAGTTTCCTCGAGGGTATTGGAGAGGGTGAGCGAGCGCTTCTTCAGCATATAGAGGAAGTTCTTGGCGTGATCGACGACTCTCCGTTGGGCCAGCGAGCGCACATAGGGGACCTTCTGGTCGGTATGTCCGGTGACGGCCCAGTACTTGAAGCCGGTGAAGACCCTGACCTGCGGCTCGTGGATATACGGTCCGATATACTCCATCGGGAGATCGTAGCCGATGTCCCGGTAGAACTCCCGGTAGACCTTGTCGGTGGGATAGCCGCTCTCATTGGACCAGACCAGGCTGGTGCCCTTGAAGTCGCGGGGGAAGGCGGCCACTCCGTTGTGGCAGTACACCGGTCGATAGACCCCGTTCTCCACCTTGTCGGAGGAGAGGAGCATCGCCTGGCTCGCCGTCTGGAACCAACCGATGCCGTGGGAGCGCAACACATCCTCGAGGCCGGGGTAGTAGCCGCACTCCGGGAGCCAGAACCCCTTGGGGAGGTGGCCGAAGGTGGTCAAAAACGACTGGACCCCGATCTCCACCTGGGCGTTGGTCGCCGAGGGGTACTCCTTGTAGAGCGGCAAGAAGGCGTGGGTCGCCGCGGTGGTGGCCAGCTCGAGGTACCCGCGCTCCTCCAGATCCTTGAAGCCGTCGAGGATATTGGATTTGTAGTGTTCGACGAAGTCATGGAAGTTGAGGCGGGCCTGCTCCAGGTAATAGGTGGCCATCTCGCTGAACTCCGGTTGCTCCGCGGCACAGCGCTTCACTTCCTTTTCCCCGAGCTCGATATGCCGCTCCAGGTATTGGGTGTAGCGTTCGGCGAGCACCGGGTCTTTGAGCATCGTGCAGAGGCTCGGGCTGAGGCTGATGGTGAAGACGTACGGGACCTTGTCCTCGGCGAGGCGGTTGCACATCCGCAAGAGCGGCAGATAGCTCTCGCTGATCGACTCAAAGAGCCAATCCTCCTCGAGGAAGCGGGGGTATTCGGGGTGACGGACAAAGGGCAGATGGGCATTGAGGATGAGGGAGACCTTCGCTGTGTTCATCAGAGTACCCCCCCGCTCATCTGCTGGGCCAATTCACGCAGGATGGCGTTGTCGATGATCTCCCCCTCGCGGGTGACCAGTGAAGAGAAGTGGATGCAGAAGAGCGACAGGTCGTCGCCCAGCCGTCCGGCCTTCCCCACCCAATACGGTTGGGCGACCTCGACGCTGTTGGAGCGGGCCAAGGATTGCTCCTCACCGCGCTTGTCACGCCAGCAGAGGTCGACCGCATAGGACGCGCCCATCTGTGGAAGGTTGATGTTCCACTGCTGGTCGTCCGTATCTATGGTGATGTCGTAGGCGCTCTCCTCTCCCCCGCCAAGGGGAGTCTGGCTCACCCGTAAAAAGAAGCTGCCGAGCGGCGCCCCCTCATCATCGACGATCTCCTCCAAGAGGTGGGAGGAGAATGACCAGTAGGCGAAGGCCCACTGAGGGTCACGGAGCAAGAGGTGGATCGAGGTGTCATGGTAGGAGTCCGGCAGGCTCTCGGTGCCGGGCAGGCCGTTGACCGGATGGGAGTTGCCACGATAGCTGGTCAGTGAATTGCAGTATCGGTTGCGATTGATCTTCCCCTTGATGGTCTGCAGATTCTCGTCGTCCTGTTCACCGAACGCCTCTTCCAAGGCATCTATGAGCTCCTCACGGTCCAGATCCTTCCAGCTCTTCACCCCCTCTTGCTGGGCGATGTACTGTAGCTCGGTCGTGGACAAGGAATCGATATTGATGAGAATCATGCGCACTCCAGTATGATCATCATACGAGCAATCGTAGAAGAATCATCGTTCTTAGTCAACAATGGCAAGGAATGCGCTACGCAAAGAGCGTGGAGAGAGCGAGCAGCACCATGGAGTCGAACGTGGTCTGCCGCTCTTTTGGCGGGACCTCTTCTCCACTGAGCAGCGAGTCGCTGACCGTCAACAGCGTCAACGCCTCCACCCCATACAGGCGGGCCAATGTATAGAGTTCACAGCTCTCCATCTCGATGGCCATCGTACCCACGCTCTGGGCGAGGGCCATCTTCTCCTTCCCCTTCAGGTCGTAGAACTGATCGCTGGTGAACACGTTCCCCACCTGGGCCGGGATGGAGAGCTCAATGGCCTTCTCGTAGGCGCGCCGGAGCAGGTCGAAGGAGGCGGTCGGGGCGAACTGGTAGGAGCCGAAGCGGCTCACGTTCATCCCGCTGTCGCAATCGGTGGCCTGGACGATGAGCACATCGCGCAGCTTGAGGCGCTCGCTCATCGTTCCGCAGGTCCCGATCCGCACGAGGCGCCGGGCCCCATGGTCCTTGATCAGCTCGTGGGCGTAGATGGAAAAGGAGGGCATGCCCATGCCGGTGCCCTGCACCGAGACACGGTGCCCCTTCCAGAAGCCGGTGAACCCCCACATGCCCCGAATCTCGTTGTAGCGCACCACCTCAGTGAGGCAGGTGGTGGCGATGTGTTCCGCCCTCAGCGGATCTCCCGGCAACAGGACTGTTTCAGCGATGCTCCCCTGTGGTGCGACGATATGGATACTCATGCACGCCTCCTTCTCATATTCTTGGACAGATGATATACTCCTGTCCATATATGGACACAGCAAATGAGAATCAAAAGACGCCGTTGATCCTCCACGGGCACTTTTACCAACCCCCCCGCGAGAACCCACGGACCGGAATCATCAATAAACAACTTTCCGCCAACCCCTGGGGGGATTGGAACGAACTGATTAATGCCGACTGCTACCGGGCGAATTGCCACTCGCGCTACCTCGACGCCTACGGCTCGATCATCAGCCTCTCCAACAACTACGAGGCGCTCAGCTTCAACTTCGGCCCCACCCTGCTCACCTGGCTCCAGGCCAACGACCCGGAGAGCTACGAGATGATCATCGAGGCGGACCGCAGCTCGATGAGGCGCCTGGGCCACGGCAACGCCATCGCCCAGGTCTACAGCCATGCGATTCTCCCCTTGGCCACCCGGGAGGACGCCCGCACCCAGATCCTCTGGGGTTTGGACGACTTCAACCGCCGCTTCGGCCGGGACGCCGAGGGAATCTGGCTCAGTGAGACGGCCATCAACGGGATGGTCATCGACCTCCTCGCCGAGGAGGGGGTGCGCTTCGTCATCCTCTCCCCCTGGCAGTGCCGGGCCGTGGACCGAGGGGGCAAGAAATTGGTCAACCTCGACGGCAAGCCCGCACCGTACGACCGACCCTACCTCATCAGCGGGGAGGAGGGAGGGACCATCAGCGCCTTCTTCTACAACCCCCAGCTGGCCGAGGGCATCAGCTTCGGCCACTACCTGAGGGACGCCGACCAACTCTACGAGCGTCTCTTGGCCATCAAGGCCACGGAGAAGCCCGCCATGATCCACACCGCCACCGACGGGGAGATCTACGGCCACCACGAGCCGTATGGCGACATGGCCCTCGCCGCCCTGACCCGGAAGGTCGGCGAGCGCAACGACTTCTTCTTCACCAACTACGCCTCCTACCTGGCCGACAACCCGGCCACTGAACGGGCCATCCTGCACGACGGAGAGGACGCTCTGGGCACCAGTTGGTCGTGCTTCCACGGAGTGAGCCGCTGGTACAAGGATTGTGGGTGCCATACCGGCGGGGATGAGAGCTGGAACCAGAAGTGGAGGACGCCACTGCGCACCGCCCTCCAAGAGCTGGGAGGAGAGGTCGACCGTCTCTACGAAACAGAGGTCAAGGCGATCCTGGGAGAAGATTTCGATACCCGCGCCCTGCTCAACAGCTTCTCACCGGTGGCCAGCAAGCTGATCCCGATGCGGCAGTTCGTCAGCGCCTACACCGACTCACCCAAAGAGCAAGCGACCCTGGCGAGCCTGCTCCTCGCCCAGAAGTACAAGCACTACGCCTTCACCAGCTGTGGCTGGTTCTTCAACGACATCGCCGGGCTCGAGCCGAGACAGAACATCGCCTATGCGCTGATGGCCCTCTCCTACTGCCTCCCGTTCGCCGACGAGGAGCTGATGATGAACTTCCTCTCCACCCTCTCCAAGGCGAAGGCCAACCGCAAACAGGACGGCACCGGCGAGAGCATCGCGACCGAAGAGCTGGGCCAGCTCTCCGGCATCGCGGAGGCTTCGCTCTTCTTCGCCCTGCGCCACCGCATGCTCGATGGCGCTGCACAGAATGAGCGGTACGGAATCTTTCGCCTCATCTCCTATGATACAGACCCTGCGGGTGACCGCCTGCTCATCGAGAACACCGATTCTCTGTCTCGCCATCTGTGCACGGTGACCGAGCAGTACACCCGCCTCTTGGGCACCACGTACCATCTCACCATCAGGGACGATGAGTCGGGTGATGCACAGCGCTACACCTTGGACATGGACGATATCCCGCTCAGGATGCGCGACGACCTGCTCTCCTCGATCGAACGGGGCTTCTGTGGCCTCGATCGTGAAGGGGTACGGAAACTGGGAAAGACGATCCGCAACTACAGTAGCCTGACACGCAGCGTCCCCTACCTGCCGATGGGGTCGCTCCACCAGGAGCTCGTCGGCGCGACCCTCGCCGCCTTCACCACCCTCTTCTCCAACGGCACCAGCGAACACTGGAAGGAGCTGCAGGGGGAGTATGAGACGTTGGTGAACTTCTTCCTCTCCTACGCCAAGCAACCGGAACGCGAAATATTGGCCACGATCTTCGACCGCCAGATCCACCATGTCGCCACCCTCATCGCACGCGAGGGACTGAGGGAGAAGAGCCTCTCCTTCATCTTGGATTTCCTCGCCATGGTACGCTCCCACGCCATCGAGCCGGAGCTCAGGGGGCTGCAGGAGGAGGTCTACCCCTACCTCACCGCGGCCAAAACGTGGGATGGCGACCCCACGCAGCTGGACGCGCTCGCCGGTGCGCTGAACTTCTCCCTCACGACCGACTGATGAGTGAGCTGAGCTCACGATCTGCGCTGAGCAGCGAGGCGGCGTAGGGACAGCGGGGGACGATCGTCCTCCCCTCGCTCAAGGCCCGCTCGACGACGAGCATCACCAAGGCTCGGGCGATGCCTTGGCCGCGGATCGATGGATCGACTTCGGTATGCGAGATGAGCAGGGCGCCGCTGTCGGTGGTGCTCACCTCCACCGTGGCGAGTGGACTCTCGTCTCTCTCTCCGTAGGCAAAGCCCCCGTCCATTCGATAGTACTCCACATCAAAGCCCTCTCTCCAACAGCTTCGAGGCATGAGACAGACTCTCTTGGCTCGTCTCATCCCCGCTGAGCATCCGCGCGATCTCCCGACGCCTCGCGTCCCCCTCCACCTTCGAGATGAGGGACCAGCTCATCGAGTCGGCCACCTCCTTGTGGACGACGAGATGGAGGTCCGCCTTGCTGGCGATCGAGGCGAGGTGGGTGATGACCACCACCTGGTGGCTGCGGCTCAGCAGGGAGAGCTCCTCGGCCACCGCGATGGCGACCGTCCCCCCGATGCCGGCGTCCACCTCATCGAAGATCAAGGTGGGGATGGCGTCGCTCTCGGCCAGGCTCGTCTTGACGGCGAGCATGATCCGGCTCAGTTCACCCCCGCTGGCCACCGAGCGGATGGGCAGCAGCTCCATGCCGGGGTTCGCGCAGATCAGGTACTCGACCGAATCGATTCCCACCGTGGTGGGGGCGGTCGTCTCGAACTCGATGAAGAAGCGTGCCTGTTGCATCCCCAGGCGCCGCAACTTCGACTCCACCGTCATAGAGAGGCGCAGCGCCGCTTCACGGCGGACGTCGCTCAGGCTCCGGGCGCTCTCCATCATCTGAAGGCGCGCCTCCTCGATCTGCTTTTCAAGCGCTTCAAGGGCCGCCTCCCCCTCCTCGCCGAGGGAGAGCCGGGCCTGGCTCTCCGCAAAGAAGGCAAGGGTCGCTTCCAGGGTCGGCCCATGCTTCTTCTTCAGCCGTTGCAGCAGGGCGAGCCGCCCTTGGAGGGCGTCCAGTTCATCGGGGCTGAAGCTGATGGAGCCGAGGTAGTCGCGCAGGCTCTCATAGATGTCCTGCACCTCGAGGAAGGCGCCTTCCAAGCGCTGGACGAGGGGTGTGAGCGAACCGTCGATGTGGGCGGCCTCAGCCACCTCCCCCTGGGCTTGGCGCAAGAGCGGGACCGCCCCCGTCCCCTCATGCAGATGGTGGGTCGCGAGGTGGAGTTGCTCGTAGAGCTGTTCGGCCGAAGCGATGATCTTCACCTGTTGGGCGATCTCCTCATCCTCGCCGGGCTTTGGGTCGACCTGGGCGATCTCATCGACGGCGAAGCGCAGGTAGTCGGCCTCCCTCCTCGCATTCGCAAGGGAGGCCTGCATCGCCTTGTGCTGGCCCATCAAGCGCTGATGCTCCTCGTAGTGGGCACGGTATTCACCCAGGCGGTCGTCGCATGCGGCCCATGCGTCAAGGACCCGCAGCTGACGCTGCGGTGAGAGCAGGCTCTGGTGGTCGCGCTGGGCGCTGATGTCGAAGAGCTCACAGGAGACGGCGGTGAGGTCGGAGAGCGTTGCCGTCGCCCCACAGATCGTGGTGACCGAACGCCCGGTTCTCCGGATGGTACGCCGGATGATCGCCGTATCCTCCCCAAGGGTCAAATCCTCACGGTCGAGAAACGCAGAGAGCGCCTCTCCCGGGCCTTGGGGGAGGTAGAAGGTGGCGGTCACCGTGGCGCTTTCGCTTCCACTGCGGATGGCCTGGACATCGGCCTTCGATCCCAAGAGGAGCGACAGGGCGCCGAGGATGATGGACTTGCCCGCCCCGGTCTCCCCGCTGATGACGGTGAAGTGCTCGTCGAACTCCAGCAGCGAGTCCTCGATGAGGGCATAGTTGTGGATCTCCAGGCGCTCAAGCATGCATGCCTCCCGACCAGTTGAGCTTGTCTCTCAGCACCTCGATGAAGTTGCGCCGTTGGCTGACGACGAGCAGGGCTCGGCTCTGCGACCGCTCCACCTCGATGATGTCCCCCTCGGCGAGGGCGAAGTTCTGCTGCCCGTCGAGCGAGAGCATCAGGCCGGTGCGCTGACCGGGGGCGATGGTGATGGAGATCCGCGACTCCCCGTTGACCACCAGCGGACGGTTGGAGAGGGTGAAGGGACAGATCGGGGTGATGACCAGGCAGGAGAGGCCCACGTCAAGGATCGGGCCACCGGCCGCGAGGCTGTAGCCGGTCGATCCGGTGGGGGTCGCGATGATGATTCCATCGGAGCGGAAGAAGCCGGCCTCCTTGTCGTCGACCTTCAGCGCCATATTGATGAGCTTGCTGATGCCGCTGGAGGCGACGACCATCTCATTGAGCGCATGGGCGCTGTAGACGCGCGTATTGTCGCGGATCACCGTGGTGCGGATCATCAGGCGACGGCTGATGGCATGCTTTCCCTCCAGGAAGAGATCGATGGCCTCCTGCCACTCATCGACGGAGATCTCGGTGACGAAGCCGAAGGTCCCCAGATTGACGGCCAGGATCGGGATGCCGTAGCTATGGAGGTAGCGGGCGCAGTACAGGACCGTGCCATCACCGCCGAGGCAGATCACCAGGCCGGTCCCCTCCTCGATGTGGATCTTCTCGTTCGCCGTCATCGTCTTGAAGACCGTGCTGCTGATCCCCCGCTCACGGAGGTAGCGGGCGATGGTCTCGCTCATCTCGTGGCTCTCTTTCTTTCTCCAGTTCGCGACGATCAGGACGTGAGTGATCTTCTCTGTGTCCATGTACCAACCTCCTACGGAAGGTGTGTGATGACCTTTAAGAGCAATTCTACATCACTTTGCTTGAGAAAGGGATAAATCGGCACCCGAATCGAGCGCAAAAATGGGGCGGTGGCCTCAGGAAAGTGATCGTAGATCTCCTCGATCGAAGCGGCGAGGCTCTTCTCGAATGTACGCTTGGCCATGACTTGGTACTTTGCGGCAAACTTGATGGCATCCTCCGCCTTGCTGTCCAGCACCGCCGAGAAGCCGTAGCCGTTGGGGTTGAAGTCGATGGACCCGATGCCGAGGATCCGGTGCTGGGTCTTCAAGAGCGCCTTGGAGAAGGTCGAGTACAGCTCCCGGCGGCGATGGAGATGGTCGCTCAGCGCCGCCAGCTGGATGATCCCGAGCGCCGCGTTCATGTCGGGAAGCTCCACATACTCTCTCTGGCCGCTGAAGAGGGAGGAGCAGGAGCTCTTGTACCGCTCGTTGGCATAGGAGAGGATCGCGCCCCCTCCGGTGGAGACAATCCCGTCCTCCTCGAAGGCGCAGACGACGAGGTCGCCCCAGGCGCCGGCCTTCTGTTCCTCATAGCTACTCTCCAGGCTCTCGGTGATGTCCTCGATGACCGGTACCCCGAGCTGCCGGTAATCGCAGGCGACCGGAATCTGGCAGAGCGGTTCGTGGATCAAGAGCGCGCTGCACCCCTCACCCACCAGGCGCAGCGCCTCATCCTGGGAGAGGCAGGCGGTATCACTATCGATGTCCCCGAAGACGAGGGTGATGCCGAGCTGCGTGGCAACGACTTCATACACGGCGGGACTGAGTACACTGACGCCGACCTTCGCCCCCTCTTCAAGGCCGGCGACCGTGAGTGCTGCACGCAGTGCATCGGGGTACGAGCGCAACGCGATGCCGCCTTTGGTCCCGATGAGCTCACAGAACTGCCGTAAAAACTCATTCTTCCGCTCCCCCGGCCCGATGCGCTCATCGACCATCGTCTGCAACACAGCATCCATGTCCTTGCGTCGCAAGGTCGGTTTATAGAAAGGGATCACGATCAATACACTCCTTCATCCAAGCAGATGGGACAGCACACCTGTTTTGCTTCACTACCGCTTTCAATCAATCGTACCACGACCGGTAATTTGAGTCGAGGCGTATAGCGTCGCGTTTCCCGTTCGGTGCAGTCAAACCCAAGGCCTGCGATCATGGGCCAACACCCGACATCACTACCACCCCCATGAAAACGCGCACCGTTTGCAGGTGCGCGTGCAGAATGAAAAGAAAGGGCCCGGCGGCTACCTACTCTCCCGCAATGTTGCAGTACCATCGGCGTGAGGGTGCTTAACTGCCGTGTTCGAGATGGGAACGGGTGTGTCCACCCTGCTGTGGCCACCGGGCCGGCCAACGCCTCGGGGCATGAAGTTCATGCACCGGGCCTTGGCCCGAGGGATCGAAAGGGTGACATGGTCAAGTCTCTCGGATGATTAGTACCGGTGGGCTGAACACATTGCTGTGCGTACACCCCCGGCCTATCGAACAGGTGGTCTGCCTGTTTCCTTCAGTCCGCTTGCGCGGATGGGATGGGTCATCTTGGGGTGGGCTTCCCGCTTAGATGCTTTCAGCGGTTATCCCTTCCGGACGTGGCTACCCGGCGCCTGCCGCTGGCGCGACAACCGGTACACCAGAGGTCCGTCCACTTCGGTCCTCTCGTACTGGAAGCAGATCCCCTCACCCATCCTGCGCCCATGGCAGATAGGGACCGAACTGTCTCACGACGTTCTGAACCCAGCTCACGTACCGCTTTAATTGGCGAACAGCCAAACCCTTGGGACCTGCTCCAGCCCCAGGATGCGATGAGCCGACATCGAGGTGCCAAACCTTGCCGTCGATATGAACTCTTGGGCAAGATCAGCCTGTTATCCCCGGAGTACCTTTTATCCGTTAAGTGACGGCGCTTCCACTCGCTACCGCCAGATCACTAAGACCTACTTTCGTACCTGCTCGGCTTGTCGGCCTCGCAGTCAAGCCGCCTTGTGCCTTTGCGCTTGCCGGATGATTCCCAACCATCCTAAGGCGACCTTCGCGCGCCTCCGTTACCCTTTGGGAGGCGACCGCCCCAGTCAAACTTCCCGCCCGGCACTGTGCGCGGGCCGGCTCACGGCCCGCGTTAGAGAGATGGACAGGCAAGGGTGGTATTTCACCGCCGGCTCCGCGCAGGCTGACGCCCACGCCTCAATGCCTCCCACCTATCCTACACATCCCTGCCCAGCTCCCAATGCCGGGGTGAAGTAAAGGTTCACGGGGTCTTTCCGTCTGACCACGGGTACCAGGCATCTTCACCTGGACTTCAATTTCACCGGATTCCACGTTGAGACAGCGCCCATGTCGTTGCACCATTCGTGCGGGTCGGAACTTACCCGACAAGGAATTTCGCTACCTTAGGACCGTTATAGTTACGGCCGCCGTTTACTGGGGCTTGGGTTCGCCGCTTCGTTGCCTGACGGCTCCCCTTGACCTTCCAGCACCGGGCAGGTGTCAGTCCATATACTTCCCGTTGCCGGTTCGCATGGACCTGTGTTTTTGGTAAACAGTCGCATGGGCCATTTCTCTGCAGCCCCGAAGGGCCATACTTATCCCGAAGTTACGTATGCATTTTGCCGAGTTCCTTAACGCGGATTCTTCCGAGCGCCTGCGCATTCTCAGCTCGCCCACCTGTGTCGGTTTGCGGTACGGTCCCCCGGAGACGAACCTTAGGGACTATTTCTCGGCACGACGACTCGGCGCACTTCCTCCCCCCGTGGGGGGCCTCGCTCGCGGCTCGCCTCAGGTCCCGGATTTGCCTGGGCCCCTCTTCGGCTCGCCGTTTCGGCCGGGACTACCATCGCCCGGCTGCGCTTCGCCCTATGCGTCGTCCCGTCGAATCTCCGGGAGGTGCGGGAATGTTGACCCGCTTCCCATCGGCTACGGCTCTCGCCCTCGCCTTAGGGGCCGACTGACCCTCGGGCAGATTACCTTTACCCTGGAAACCTCGGGCTTCAGGCGGACGGGGATCCCACCCGTCTTTCCGTTACTCATGCCTGCATTCTCTCTTGCGCCGCGTCCACGGGCCCTCGCGGGTCCCGCTTCGTCCGCATACGCAATGCTCTCCTACCGACGCAGACCTCGTCTGCGTCCCGCGGCTTCGGTGGCGCGCTTAGCCCCGTTACATTATCGGCGCACGACTACTCGACCAGTGAGCTGTTACGCACTCTTTGAAGGGGTGGCTGCTTCTGAGCCAACCTCCTGGCTGTCTGTGCAATCGTACTTCCTTTCCCACTCAGCGCGCCTTGGGGACCTTAGCCGGCGGTCCGGGCTGTTTCCCTCTCGACGACGGCCCTTGTCAGCCGCCGTCTGACTGCCGCCCAACGTGTCGCGGCATTCGGAGTTTGGTTAAGATCGGTACCCAGTGACGGGCCCTCACCTATCCAGTGCTCTACCTCCGCGACAATACAGGCGACGCTAGCCCTAAAGCTATTTCGGAGAGTACCAGCTATCTCCAAGTTTGATTAGCCTTTCACTCCGAGCCACAGCTCATCCCAACCCTTTTCAGCGGATTTAGGTTCGGCCCTCCACTGCATTTCACTGCAGCTTCAGCCTGGCCATGGCTAGATCACTTGGCTTCGGGTCCACCGCATGCGACTATGCGCCCTCTTCAGACTCGGTTTCCCTGCGGCTCCGGGACTCCTATCCCTTAACCTCGCCGCACACGGTGACTCGCAGGCTCATTCTACAAAAGGCACGCCATCACCCTCTCGGGCTCTGACCGCTTGCAGGTCCACGGTTTCAGGTTCTCTTTCACTCCCCTCCCGGGGTCCTTTTCACCTTTCCCTCACGGTACTGTGCGCTATCGGTAGCCGTCGAGTATTTAGCCTTGGAGGGTGGTCCCCCCAGCTTCCGGCAGGATTCCTCGTGTCCCGCCGTACTCAGGTTCCGCGGCCATGCAGGCGCGCTCGTTTCGCATACGGGGCTTTCACCCTCTCCGGCCGGCCTTCCCAGGACCGTTTTGCTACGAGCGCGCTTTATGACTGCACGGGGCAAGCCCCGCCGCGGCCCTACAACCCCAGCGCCCCGAGGGACGCCGGTTTGGGCTCCTCCCCGTTCGCTCGCCGCTACTGGGGGAATCTCGTTTGATTTCTTCTCCTGCTGGTACTCAGATGGTTCACTTCCCAGCGTATGGCCCGCGGCCGCTATCCATTGACGACCGCGTGCATGGCATCTCGCCATGCGGGTTACCCCATTCGGACATCCGCGCATCTTCGGGTATAGGCCCCTACACGCGGCTTTTCGCAGCTTATCACGTCCTTCTTCGCCTGACGGCTCCAAGGCATCCTCCGTGGACCCTTATTCACTTGACCATGTCACTCTTTCAATCCCTTCGCTATATGATCTCTTCCAAGAAGAGATGCTCTGTAAAAAAACCTGGTGCTCTTGCAACCAGAAATGGGACTGATAAGACTTGAACTTATGACCTCGTGCTTATCAGGCACGCGCTCTAACCACCTGAGCTACAGTCCCAATCGACAGAAATATCAGAGAAGAGAAGAGTTGATTTGGAAGCGAAGGGCTTTATATTGCAGGACTTGCACCTGCTGGCCGACGGCCTTCTGTCGGCGAGCCCTGTGAGCGGGCGCGCCTGCCTTTCTTGTCAGAAAGGAGGTGATCCAGCCGCACCTTCCGGTACGGCTACCTTGTTACGACTTCACCCCCCTCGCCGAACGTACCTTCGGAACCGCCCCCCCTTTCAGGTTGGGCTGGCGACTTCGGGCACCCCCGACTCGGATGGTGTGACGGGCGGTGTGTACAAGGCCCGGGAACGAATTCACCACGCCATGCTGATGCGTGATTACTAGCGATTCCAACTTCATGGAGTCGAGTTGCAGACTCCAATCCGTACTGGGACCGGCTTTGGGCGATTCGCTCGGCCTCGCGGCCTCGCTGCGCTCTGTACCGGCCATTGTAGCACGTGTGTAGCCCAGGACATAAGGACCATGATGACTTGACGTCGTCCCCACCTTCCTCCGGTTTGTCACCGGCGGTCCCGCCTGAGTGCCCACCCGAGGTGGTGGCAACAGACGGCAGGGGTTGCGCTCGTTGCGGGACTTAACCCAACACTTCACAGCACGAGCTGACGACAGCCATGCAGCACCTGTGCGCCGGCCCCGAGGGGCGCGCGCCTTTCGACGCACTCCCGGCGCATGTCAAGCCCTGGTAAGGTTTCTCGCGTATCATCGAATTAAACCACATGCTCCACCGCTTGTGCGGGCCCCCGTCAATTCCTTTGAGTTTCACCCTTGCGGGCATACTCCCCAGGCGGTGCACTTAATGCGTTGACTGCGGCAGCGAGGTTGCCCCCGCCGCCTGGTGCACATCGTTTACTGTGCGGACTACCAGGGTATCTAAACCTGTTTGCTCCCCGCACCTTCGCGCCTCAGCGTCAGTACATGGCCAGACGGCTGCCTTCGCCATCGGTGTTCCTCCAGATATCTACAGATTTCACCCCTACACCTGGAATTCCGCCGTCCCCTCCTGTACTCAAGCCGCCCAGTATCCGGCGCACCCCCCAGGTTGAGCCTGGGTCTTTCACGCCGGACTTTGGCGGCCGCCTGCACGCCCTTTACGCCCAATGATTCCGAACAACGCTCGCCCCCTACGTGTTACCGCGGCTGCTGGCACGTAGTTAGCCGGGGCTTATTCCGGGATTCACGTCATCGGCCGCCCATTGCCTGGCAGCCTCGTTCCCCCTCCCGAAAAGAACTTTACAACCTCACGGCCTTCTTCGTTCACGCGGCGTCGCTCCGTCAGGCTTTCGCCCATTGCGGAAGATTCTTAGCTGCTGCCTCCCGTAGGAGTCTGGACCGTGTCTCAGTTCCAATGTGGCCGTCCACCCTCTCAGGCCGGCTACCCATCATCGCCACGGTGGGCCGTTACCCCACCGTCTAGCTAATGGGACGCGGACCCATCCCCCGGCGGCGCCGAAGCGCCTTTCCCGACGGCCGCTTGTGCGGCCGCCCTCGCATCCGGTATTGATCCAGGTTTCCCTGGGCTATCCCGAACCGGGGGGCAGGTTGTCCACGTGTTACTCACCCGTCCGCCGCTCTCGGGGGACCGAGGCCCCCCTGCCGCTCGACTTGCATGCTTAAAACGCGCCGCCAGCGTTCGTTCTGAGCCAGGATCAAACTCTCCGTCATATCAATCCCGGTCCCGAAGGACCGGATCCATACTCGTGGTGTTTGCCCCAGCAACCGGCACGACAGGCTGGCCCCGTCGTGCCCGAATTGACTAGGAAGCCCT
>Ga0208694_1002315_pt1 | contig 20425 bp, 14 predicted proteins | sample AD_UKC078_MetaG_FD_184442 | JGI IMG/M metagenome (GOLD analysis project Ga0208694, IMG submission 184442) | Active sludge microbial communities of municipal wastewater-treating anaerobic digesters from USA - AD_UKC078_MetaG (SPAdes) (version 2) | ecosystem: Engineered > Bioreactor > Anaerobic >...
AGAGTGGTCTTTAAGCGGAGTATTGAGGCTCTGCTCGATTAGCGAGTAAAACTATTTGTTACATGTTTTTCAAACCCTTCATTTACAATAATATACAAATAATTTTAAATTTTTGTCATGTACTTAACTCAATTGTTCATTGTTCATTGCTAATTGCTAATTACTAATTGAATAGTACCAAGCTAACCGCCATTACCGCCATTCCACCTATCAAACCATATATTGCTATATGGTGCTCTCCGTACTCCTCAGCGGTTGGAAGTAATTCGTCTAACGAAATAAAAACCATAATCCCGGCTACTGCACCGAACATCACGCCTGTAAATGCTAAAGATATTGAATCGAAGAAAAAGGTTATTAATCCGTATCCTATAAGCGCTCCAACAGGTTCGGCTAAACCGCTTGAAAATCCAAGCCAGAACGCCTTTAACCTATTTCCAGTAGCATAAAACACAGGTATTGAAACAGCTATTCCTTCAGGAATATTATGAATAGCTATCGCTATTGCAATTGGAATGGCTATAGATGGATTAGTCAAACCCGCCATAAAAGTTGCTATACCTTCAGGAAAATTATGTATTCCTATTGCCAATGCAGACATAACACCCATTCTCATAAGTCTTTTATTAGAATTAAGTTTAGCGCTGTTCATATCCTCAATTTTATGAGGCTCGTGAGGGTTTTTGCTACTTGGTATTAATCTATCAATAATAGCAATTACAGCAATACCAGTAAAGAATGAGCCAATCATAACCCAATTGCCGGTTGTATCGCCCAACTCTTGTTGTAAATACTCCCTTGACTTTTGCAATATCTCGACCAATGCAACATAGAGCATAACTCCGGCAGAAAAACCAAGAGATAATGATAAAAGTTTTTTATTTGTTTGTTTGGCAAAAAAGGCGATCGCAGCGCCTATACCTGTTGATAATCCTGCAAAAAGAGTGAGCGAAAATGCAAACCAAAAATTTCCTTGTTCCATATAAATATTTAAAAATATAGCTTGAAAAAAATTGAGCAAATATAAGTGTTTATCTCAGAAAATTTGTGTAGAGTTACAAAGTTCATAATTTGAGATAGATTTGACTAATAATGTTTTTTAATGAATATCCGCATGAATACCTTACTTAATTAATAACCACATAGTCACATAGTTTTTATATGTAAGGTAAAATAGTTACACAATAATCATAGTAGCAAGCTACTATGTGTAAAACAAGTTTCCTATGTAACACTTCCCGACTTGTCCATTTTAGTGCGACAAAAAAAAATAATATTAGAAATAACGCATGTTTTATAAAGTTAACCCTCTTAGATTTTGATATTTGAAAAAAAAAAATCAAATACCACATTGTGAGAGCATTAACAAATTTAAAACAAATATTTCTTAATTTCTGCGTTTAGTGCGACAATTCGAATGTTTTCTATACACAACTTGTTGATTATCAAGTATAATTGGGGCATGATTTCAAAAAGCGGACAAGTCGGGACTTGTATCAATATTTCCTTTTCAATTAACTGCATTTTCTATGTTTCTATGTGGTATTGAAAAGATTTTTTCTGTTTTATCAAATAGAATGTAAATATAGGTAAATATACGGTCATTCATATGTTTTTTTATGTCAAATTCCTTAAATATGTTTGTAGTAGGAACTTGGAGATGACAATACTATTAAAAAAAAAGCAAAAAAAAGAGCCTTGTTTAAAGGCTCGTTGCGTATTAGTTTTCAAAAAATAAACTAGGGATAAAGGAGTAATCTCCTTTTGCTCGCTTGTCAAAATAGTTATTCAGTTCACTTGCCATAATAAAATTATGAGCTACCAAATGACCATCTAAAAAGTCAAGTCCTGCGAACTTTCCTTTATCGAAGTCCTCGATAATTTCGATTAAGACAGCACAAGTTTCCTTAACGGTTGAGGATTTAGCTCCGGGACGTTGAGGGAACATTAAATGTTCTATCATGTTCCAGCGAACTGAATCATTTTTCTCGTTCTCAGCGCTTTTCCTGTTTTTTTTTGCTTTCATACAATTGATTTTAAGTGTTTTAGATATCTCAAAGAACCTCGGCATATGGATACAACAATGCCATGAGTTTTCATTGTTGTTCTTTGCCTCTGACTTCTTCAATGTTGATATCGATCTGTTAAAATCAATAAAAACACGCGTAAAAGCTTACAGGATTTGTTTATGATATCCCAATTACACTTAATAAAAGCTAAAAAACAGGGATTATATGTAGATAAAAATATTTAACAAATATCGTGCCAAATTTGAAATTTTAATCCGAAAAATTTCAGAACAGAAACGACATATATATAACGTATTTATACGGACTTTTGTTACTTTCAAGTAGAGACATTATAATATAACATCTCTATATTATCTTGCTTTTCAATACGTTAATTATTAATTATTAATTAATAATTGTTAATTGTTAATTGATTTTTCTATTATTTATTACCAAATACAGCTATTATTGCTAATTTAGTCGGTTGAAAAAAATTATGAAAAAATTTTTATTTGTAATTTTTCTAAAAATTTAAATTATTGAAAATAAACATTTTATAAACGCATTGTAGATTGAATAACTTATATGAGAGAGTTTTTATTTTACTCAATTTTACCAATGCAACCATGAAAATAGCGTAAAATAAACATAAACATAAGCACAAATATGAGCGTAATTAATAAAATTATTGGATTTTTTATCGGTTCAAAAGCAAAGCGTGATTTAGAGGAGATTGCACCTTACGTCGAGAAAATAAAAGAGGTGTACGAAACGCTTTCAGAGCTTTCTAACGATGAACTGCGCGAAAAATCACAATCACTTAGAAACCAAATTAATGACCACGTTAAAGCAGAAAAAGATGAAATATCCCAACTAAGAGCAGATTTAGAGGATCACACTCTTTCAATCGATAATCGTGAGAAAATTTTTAATCGTATCGATGAATTAACAAAAACTATCGACAACAAATATAAAGTTGCATTAGACGAGGCTCTGCCCGAAGCCTTTGCAATTATGAAAGATACTGCACGTAGATTTAAAGAAAATGATAAAATTGTGGTTACTGCAACCCAGTTTGACAGGGATTTAGCAACTACCAAAGATTTTGTTGAAATTGATGGCAATAAAGCTATATATTTCAATGAGTGGAGTGCAGGAGGCAATCTTCAAAAATGGGAAATGGTACATTACGACGTGCAATTAATTGGTGGAGTTGCTTTACATAAAGGAAAGATTGCAGAGATGGCAACAGGTGAGGGAAAAACACTTGTTGCAACTCTGCCAGTTTTCTTAAATGCTCTGTCAGGGCAAGGAGTTCACGTTGTTACTGTTAACGACTATCTTGCCAAACGTGATGCCGAATGGATGGGACCACTTTATATGTTTCATGGACTTTCGGTTGATTGTATCGATAATCACCAACCAAATACCACAGATAGGCGTAAAGCATACGAATGCGATATAACTTTTGGTACAAACAACGAGTTTGGTTTTGACTATCTGCGTGACAATATGGCGCTTAGCCCAGAAGAGTTGGTGCAACGTAAGCACAACTTCGCAATTGTTGACGAGGTTGACTCCGTGTTAATTGATGATGCCAGAACACCACTTATCATTTCAGGTCCAGTTCCCAAGGGCGAAGATCAACTATTTAACGAGTTTAAGCCTTATGTTGAAAAACTTTACAACGTCCAACGCAATTTAGTTACCCAAATACTTGCCGATGCAAGAAAACTAATAACAGAAGGTGACGAAGATAAGGGTGGTCTATTGCTACTTAGAGCTTTTAAAGGATTGCCAAAGTATAATCCTTTGATAAAATATCTGTCAGAACAAGGTACAAAAGCGCTATTACTGAAAACAGAGAACTTCTATATGCAAGAAAACAACAAAAACATGCATATAGCAACTGATGAACTATATTTTGTTATTGATGAAAAAATAAACTCTATTGATTTGACCGACAAGGGAATAGACTATATGAGTAATTTGGTATCAGACACTAAGTTCTTTGTACTTCCCGATGTTGGTTCAGAATTGGCAGAGCTTGATAATTTAGAACTTAGTCCCGAAGAAAAGAGCGCTAAAAAAGATCAGATAATTCAAGATTATAGTATAAAATCTGAACGTGTACATACTGTTAATCAACTGCTTAAAGCATACTCGCTCTTTGAAAAAGATGTTGAATACGTTTTAATGGACAATAAAATTAAAATTGTTGATGAGCAGACAGGACGTATTATGGAAGGTCGCCGATATAGCGATGGATTACACCAAGCTATCGAGGCAAAAGAGAATGTTAAAGTTGAGGCTGCTACACAAACATTTGCTACAATTACTCTACAAAATTACTTTAGAATGTACCTCAAACTTGCGGGTATGACAGGTACTGCCGAAACCGAAGCAGGAGAGTTGTGGGATATTTATAAGTTAGATGTTGTTGTTATACCCACCAATAGACCGATTATAAGAGAAGACCACGAAGATTTGGTTTATAAAACCAAACGTGAGAAATATAACGCAGTTATCGAAGAGATTGTAAGACTTCGCGATGCAGGTCGTCCAATATTAGTTGGTACTACATCGGTTGAGGTTTCTGAGCTATTAAGCCGTATGCTTAAACTTAGGGGTATAAAACACAACGTTTTAAACGCTAAGTTGCACCAACGAGAAGCTGATATTGTTGCCGAAGCCGGACATTCAAAAACAGTTACTATTGCTACCAACATGGCAGGTCGTGGTACTGACATTAAACTCTCTGACGAGGTAAAAGAGGCAGGAGGGTTGGCGATAATCGGTACAGAGCGTCACGAGTCGCGGCGTGTTGACCGTCAGTTACGTGGTCGTGCTGGACGTCAAGGAGACCCAGGATCATCACAGTTTTTTGTATCACTCGAAGATGATTTAATGCGTCTTTTTGGGTCAGACCGTATTGCTCGAATGATGGACAGACTTGGACTGAAAGAGGGAGAGGTTATTCAACACAGTATGATTACAAAATCTATCGAACGGGCACAGAAAAAAGTTGAAGAAAACAACTTCGGAATAAGAAAACGCCTGCTTGAATATGATGATGTGATGAACTCACAACGCGAAGTTGTGTATAAAAAACGCAGACACTCACTGTTTGGAGAAAGAATCCAATCCGACACAATAGGTATGATGAGTGCAGTTTGCGAAGAGTTTGTTGATACATACATTGATGACGCTGACTACGATACATTCCGTTTTGAACTAATGCGAAATCTCACAATCGAAACACCGTTTGATGAAAGTTTTTTCAAAAAAGCGGACGACGATGAAATAACATCAATAATATTCAAATCTGTAACTGAAAAATACAATAGAAAGCAAGAACAAATAATAGCACAGGTATTACCTGTTATTTCAGATGTTTATGAAAAACAGGGCGAACAGTATAAAAATATTGTTATTCCAATAACTGATGGATACAGAGTATATCAGGTAATTACTAACTTAGAAAAATCGTATAAAACAAAAGGAGCGGAGATAATGCGCTCCATCGAGAAATTTATTTCACTTCTAATTATTGATGAGACGTGGAAAGAGCACCTACGTGAAATGGATGATTTGAAAACATCTGTACAAAGTGCGTCATACGAACAGAAGGACCCGTTGTTAGTATATAAATTTGAATCGTTTGATCTTTTTAAAAAGTTGTTAGATAAAGTTAATCACGATGTTAGCTCTATTTTATTGAAAGCTTATATACCAACTCAAAATGCCCAAAATTTCAAGCAGGCTGAGCAGCGTAGAGCCGATCACAGCCAAATGCGAACAGGTCGTAGCGATTTAGCCCAACAAAAACCACAAGGACCTGCAAAAGCCGAGCCACGCGTCGGAAGAAACGATCCTTGTCCATGTGGAAGTGGTAAAAAGTATAAACAGTGTCACGGAAAATTAGCATAGTGTGAACGCCTTAAAAACAATAAAAAAGAGATTTAGAGAGATGTCGCTCAAAAAGGCTCTACGAAAGCCAAATGAGCGCAGTTTTATTAACTATCGAGACGTTAATCAAGTACAAATACTTTTTAACAGGATAAATGATACTCAAGCAGATATCATGTCAAGATTTGCCCGTTTTCTGATAGATGAAGGAAAATCAGTTGAAGTGTTGATTTATGTTGATACAAAGAAAATGCCTTCCGATTTTCAAAATAGAAAAGGAATAAGCTACTTTTGCCGTAAACAGCTTAATTGGTATGGGAAACCAAAAGAAGAGGCTTATATCAATTTTATTTCAAGAGAGACAGACTTAATGGTTGTTGTCGATTTTGACAACAGCTTCCATTCTCAATGGATTGCTACATTAAGTAAAGCTAAAACAGTAGTGGCGCCATTCGATGAGAATAACAAATGGGCAACTTTGCTTATAGAATCGACTAATAATAACTACAATGAATATTTGCAGCAAATTATTCATTATCTGGGTATTATCAAAACTAAATAAACTATTACTTTAATAGAAGACATAGAGATGGTATTCTTAAATAATTTTGGCTTAGGCACAGCGCTTATAACACCATTTAGAAAAGATGGAAGCATTGATTTTAAATCACTTTCGACACTTGTCGAAAATCAAATCAGTTCTGGAGTCGATTATTTGGTTGCATTAGGTACAACGAGCGAAAGCCCAACTTTATCAAAAGAGGAAAAAAAAGCTGTTGTAAATCTAATTCTTGAAGTAAATGACAACCGGAAACCAGTCATAGTAGGAGCTGGGGGCTATAATACCCAAACTGTTATTGATGACATAAAAAGCATACCTAAAGAGATTTGGGGTATTTTGTCGGTTACTCCATATTATAATAAGCCTTCGCAAAAAGGTCTTTACAATCACTACAAACAAATAGCTCAATCTACCGATAAGCCTATTATACTGTACAATGTGCCGGGTCGCACTTCGGTAAATCTGCTACCTGCTACTACTCTTGAACTGGCTAATGACTTTAAAAATATTGTAGCTATAAAGGAGGCTTCCGGCATAATGACACAAATAATGGAGGTAATACGGCAACGTCCCAAAGGCTTCCAAGTAATATCAGGCGATGATGCAATTGCATATCCACTTATTGCAGCTGGAGCAAACGGAGTTATATCTGTAATCGGAAATGCGTATCCCAAACAGTTTGCCGATATGGCTCACTATCTTTTAGATGGGAAATTTGAAGAAGCAAAAGCTATACATTATAAATTGCTACCATTGATAATGGCGATTTTTGAAGATGGCAATCCTTCTGGAATAAAACAAGCAATGTATAGCATGGGGTTAATTAATAATATTTTAAGAAGTCCACTTGTACCAGTTGCAAAACCAACTGCACAAAAAATAAATGCTCTTGTCGATTCTTTAAAAAACACTGATTTTTAGAAAGTTAACGGTCGCTGAGTTTATCGAAGCGACCGTTAACTTTCTAACGTGTAATGTAATAAAAAACAGGAGCTGTATTCCTAAAACAGCTCAATTATTTACGTTATAACAAAATAAACTACTGTTTTTCAGTTCGTTTATTTGGATCAAAAGGACGTTTTGCCTTAGGCTTTGGCTTGGCGGGGCTCGGAACAGACTCTCTGACAACAATTTTATTGCCTTCTAATTCAGATTCGTTTAAAGCCTCAATAGCTTTTTTAGCTTCATTCACATCGGGCATCTCTACAAAACCATACCGTTTTGAATTGCCTGTTTGTTTATCAAAAATAACTTTTGCTGAGGTAACTGTTCCATAATTGCTAAACAATTTGTTAAGTTCTTCGCCAGTAGTTTTTTGATTTAGGTTAGCTACAAAAATATTCATACAAGTAATCTTGAAAATGTTAATAATCTTTAGTTTTCTATTCAGTAGTTTAACTGATTAGCAACCACACAAAAATATGAATTTTTATGTGAATTATGATAATTTTGCAGTTTTATTTTTATTTGCTTAAAATTTTAAATTTCAACATATACTAATTAGTCTATTTAGATATATTTTTTGGTAATATATAACGCCTATAATAATATGCAAACCCATAAAAAAGTAGCTTTTCACACACTTGGTTGCAAATTAAACTTTTCGGAAACATCGACAATAGCAAGAACTTTTGTCGATGCGGGTTATATAAAAGTAGATTTTAATGACTTGGCAGATATTTACGTTATAAACACGTGTAGTGTTACAGAAATAGCTGAAAAGAAGTGTAAGTACGTAATAAACAGAGCGGCAAAACAAAATCCTGAAGCAAAGATTGTAGTAATAGGTTGTTTTGCACAACTTAGACCAGAACAATTAATGGCAATTAATGGAGTTGATATAGTGTTAAGTAACAGAGATAAACATCAAGTTTTAGAGTATGTAGAAAATAATGCAACTACTTTAAGCAGATGTGATTATAAAGAGCTAAACAGTTTTCAAACAGCATGGTCGTTTGATGATAGGACAAGATCATTCTTGAAAATTCAAGACGGATGTGATTACTTTTGTAGTTATTGCACAATCCCTAAAGCTCGTGGATTAAGCCGAAGTGATTCAATTAAAAGTATAATTGAAAAGGCTAATATCATTGTAAATAAGGGTGTTAAGGAAATTGTTCTCACAGGAGTTAATATTGGAGATTTTGGAAGAAAAAACGGCGAAACGTTTTACGATTTGTTGAAAGCTTTCCATGATGTAAATGGATTGCAAAGGCTACGGCTATCATCAATTGAACCAAATTTACTCGAAGATAGAATAATTGAATTAACCGCAAAAAGCAATATTATAATGCCTCATTTTCATATACCGCTACAATGTGGGACAGACAAGTTGTTAAAGCTAATGAAGCGTAGGTATAACACACAATTGTTTAAAGAAAAAATAGAGACTATAAGATACTTAATGCCAGATGTATATATAGCTATAGACATTATTGTTGGCGTTCCTGAAGAGAGTGAACAAGATTTTCAACAAACAATTGCATTTATAGAATCATTTGCACCGTCTGAATTACACATATTTACATACTCTGAGCGTAAAGATACAGTGGCAGTAAGAATGCAACAGGTTCCAAAAAATATTAGAAAGGATAGAAGCTACATATTGCACGAAAAAGCCAAGAGATATAACAACGAATTTTGTAAGCAATTTGAGTCAAAAGTGCGGAATGTATTATTTGAAAAAGGTAAGAAAAGAACTATAATTGAGGGTTTTACAGACAATTATTTAAAGGTTGTTGTTCCATATAACGAAGGCTATATCAATGAGATATTGCCTGTAGAGCTTTTAAAATACGATATTGATAAACAACATTTTATAGGCAAAGTCGTTAATTGTTGATAGCAAAAAGAGTGATTTTTGCCTGTAATATTCAGTTTACTATTACTTTTGCACCTAAATCATCATAAAAAAATAATATGAACTATAACGATATTTTAAAACAAACCCTTACAATAACAGATAAAGTTGCTTACTATATTAAAAATGAGCGGAATAAGTTTAGTAATGAACTATTTGAAGTCAAATCGCACAACAGCTTTGTAACGCACGTCGATAAAAACGCCGAGCTACTTTTGCTTGAGTCGTTGAGTAAAATTGTTCCAAATTCGGGCTTTCTCGCTGAGGAGAGTGGAGAAAGCAATAAAAACAGCGAATTTTTATGGATAATAGACCCATTAGACGGCACAACTAATTATATACACTCATTATACCCGGTAGCAATTAGCATAGCTCTAATGCATAATAACGAGCCTGTAATAGGTGTAGTTCATGAAGTTGGTCTTAACGAACTCTTTTATGCCTCAAAAAATGACAAGGCGTATATGAATAACAAGCAAATTAGCGTATCGAAAATCAAACATGTAAAAGATTCGCTGTTAGCCACTGGTTTTCCATACTACGATTACGACCGAATGGAACAATATATGAGCCTTATGAGAGAATTTATGCATGTAAGCCACGGTTTACGGCGTTTAGGTAGCGCTGCAACCGATTTGGCTTATGTTGCGTGTGGGAGATTTGAAGGATTTTTTGAATATAGCCTAAGCCCTTGGGATGTCGCAGCTGGAGCGTTTATCATAGAACAAGCAGGAGGGAAGGTTTCTGATTTTTCAGGTGGAAATAACTATACTTATGGTCAAGAAATATTAGCTGCAAATGCCAATATATTCGAAGAATTACTATCATATATTGTAAAATATATGTCGTCTGACATAAAATAAATTATAAAACAACGATAAATAGCAACCAAAATTAAATAAATATCTATTTTTGCTCAGCAAAAAAAAAAAATTAATACTTTAAATTGAAAAAGATAAAAGCGTTATGAAAAGACTACTTTTATTTGCAATTTCAATAATTTCATTCCATTTGTCAGGTTATGGAATAAAAGCCTATTTTCACAATGCACAGTTTTATGCGCCAACAGTAGGCACATATTTAGAAACATATATGGCAATTTTATCAAATTCGGTTGCATATAAAATCAATTCAAACAATAAGTTACAAGCATCAGTTGAAGTAACAATGATATTTACAGCAAACGATGTTGTTAAAGAGTATAGAAAATATAATATTTCAAGTCCTGAGATTGACACATCATTTGCAGGTATGCCCGATGCGTTTATTGACTTACAAAGAATACCACTACCAACAGGATCATATAATTTTCAATTATCAATCAAGGACAATTTTTCTCCTGACAGCTTGTCGTTTGATTATAAAGATATATTAACAATATCTATTTCAGAAAATGAGCCCGCCATGAGCGGTATTGAACCTGCCGAAAGATTTATACCTACCGAGACAACTACAAAATTTACCAAAAGCGGATACGATGTAATACCTTATGTAAGTAACTTTTATCCAAATAATGTGAATTCTGTTACCTTTTACTCCGAACTATATAATATTGACAAAGAAGTAGGAGAAGGCAACGATTTCTTAATCAGGTATTTTGTCACATCTATTCCAAGTCGCAGAATGTTTGAACAAACCATTACTTTTGATCGAAGAAAAGCTGCACCTATTATAGTTCTTACAAAATCTGTAAATATCTCTGATATACCTTCTGGTAACTACAATTTAGAAATTGAGGTATGCGATAAAAATAATGAGGTTATTTTAACGAAGAAACACTTTTTTCAACGTAGCAGCAATAAACCAATGGAAACCCCAACAAGCTATGCAAACGTTGAAACTAAGGACTCGTGGGTTGAAAAATACTCTACGGTGCATGAACTAGGTTCGTATATTAAATGCTTATATCCAATTGCCGGAAATGTCGAACGTAGCTTTATTGACAGTGATTTTTCAGCTAAGGATTTAAAGATAATGCAGCAATTTTTCATAAATTTTTGGGAAACACGTAATTCCATTGCTCCTGAAAATGAATGGGAAATATACCGTAAACAAGTGGAGTTGGTTGATAAACTGTACGGAACGCAAATTAAAAAAGGGTACATGAGCGACAGAGGAAGAGTTTATCTACAATACGGTAGTCCAAACCAGATAATTAAGAGAAGCAATATGTCTTTCTTCCAACCCTATGAAATATGGCATTTTTACAAAATTAATGATAAAAATAATAGAAGATTTGTATTTAGTCTTATTGATTTAGGTTCAAATGAGTATGAATTAGTGCATAGCGATATGCCAGGTGAAATATTAAATCAAGCTTGGTTTGATATAGTAAAGGGTAATCATTTAATAACCAATGAGAACAAGAATGTGTTTGAAGATGAGTACGATCAGTTGAGACGAGATTACCGAGACTAAATGCATAAAAAAACACAGTTTTGTATTGTAAAATTAGGATTTATTGTTACTTTTGCACTCGCAAATGGCCTCGTAGCTCAATTGGATAGAGCATCTGACTACGGATCAGAAGGTTTGGGGTTCGAGTCCCTTCGAGGTCACTAATAGGCAATTAGCAATGTGCAATTCACAATGAACAATTTTAGTTGATAATAAACTCAATTGTTCATTGTTCATTGTTAATTGATTTCCCAAAGGTTTTTGGGATAAATCCCTTTCTGAATTAAACTATTAATTGAACTGCGCGTCTCCTCTCTATCTGATTTATAGGTCATTCCAAACCATGGCGAACTGCCGGAAAGTACCGAGATAGGTCGAATATTTTTATCAATTACATGTTGTACTACTGACGGGATATAAAATTCAGCTGTCAGACTTTCGTGGTTTTGACTGATAAACTCGTTGAATAACTGTTCAATAATTGGAAAAACATCAGGTCTGAAAACCCAAAAGTTCATTGATACAAGTGTTTCATTTGATAATGATTTGTTTTGGTCGGATTTTATCGTACTCTCACTTACCCTGCTAATAGATGTATTTTCGTTTATTTCTGTAAGAAAACCATTTTCTACTGTACAAACGCCTCGGCTAACTGTACCATGTTTTGAAAGAGTGTTGCCAAGTTTATATGCGTACATTGCGTAATTTGAATCGTTGTTTGCAATAAACTTACTGATTGCAGCGTAAGACTCGCGTCCATAAAAATCGTCAGCATTTATGACTACGAATGGAGTGTTTATAGCATTTCTGGCAGCCCTAACAGCATGTCCTGTTCCCCAAGGTTTTACTCTATCAGAGGGGTTGTGAAAGCCTTTAGGCAGATCGTCAAGACTTTGAACTACATATTCCGTATCAATTCTATTTGCAAAAATCTTGTCATATTTCTGTTTAAAATCATTTTCAATGGTTTTGTTTACCACAAATACCACTTTGCCAAAACCCTCTCTTATGGCATCAAAAACAGAATAGTCTATAATTGATTCGCCTGACGGTCCAACAGATTCCATTTGCTTAATAGCGCCGTAACGACTTGCTAGTCCTCCAGCTAAAATTAATAAAGTAGGTTGCATTTTTGAGTTAAAAGTTAAAAGTTTTTAAAGTAAAGTCAGGGCATGCCCTGACATTGTATAAAAGATAAAAATAATTGGAACACAGATTAAACAGATAATCACAGATTTAATGTAGGAGGCTGTCTCAAAAGTCTCATTTTACAAAAAAAGTGGTAAGGTGTCTCAGAAGTGTCCAAATGCAAGGCACTGAGATTGAGGGCGAAGGAGCGTACATGAAGTACGTGACTGAGCCCGAATATCGAAGTAACGCAGCAGTTGGGCGCTTATGAGACACCGCCAAGACTCAATGTTCCTTCTAAATTATAAGTTCATAAAGTTAAAAATAAAACGCAATTAATTAACTAAAATTCAAACATATTATAACGACAAAGTCTTTCTTAAATATTCCTTAATTCTTTAATGATTATTTAGTTAACGTTCACCAACAACCAATCATCTTACTTAAAGAGTCTTTTTAACTGTAACTATCACTTTATCAGGCTCTTTATCTTTATTGTATTCTACGGATATAGTGTCGCCATCGGAAATGTGTGTTTTAAGAATTGCTTCTGCCATTTCATCTTCAAGATATTTTTGAAGAGCTCTTTTTAATGGTCGTGCCCCAAAATTGGGATCAAAGCCCTTTTCGGCAATAAAGTTTTTTGCTTCATCGGTCATTTCTATTTTATATCCCATTTCAGAAACCCTTTTATATAAACCTCTTAGCTCAATATCAATGATTTTAAATATATCTTCTTTGCTTAATGGATTAAATATAATAATATCATCAATACGATTAAGAAATTCAGGAGCAAATGCTCTTTTTAGAGCTTTTTCTATAACACCTTTTGCGTGGTCGGCAGCTCCCTGCTCTCTAGCTGATGTAGCAAAACCGATACCATCGCCAAAATCCTTCAATTGACGGCTTCCTATGTTAGAGGTCATAATAATTAATGTATTTCTAAAATCTATTCTACGACCAAAACTGTCAGTTAAACGTCCTTCATCGAGCACTTGAAGTAGAATATGAAACACATCGGGGTGTGCCTTCTCTATTTCATCAAGTAGAACAACGCTGTATGGTTTACGTCTAACTTTCTCCGTCAGCTGTCCGCCTTCTTCATAACCGACGTATCCTGGAGGCGCTCCTACAAGTCTTGATACGGCGAACTTCTCCATAAATTCGCTCATATCAACACGTATAAGGGCGTCTGATGAATCGAAAAGGTACTCTGCTAATACTTTGGCTAACTGTGTTTTTCCTACGCCTGTAGGTCCTAAAAATACAAACGTGCCTATGGGTTTGTTGGGATCTTTTAATCCAGCTCGGTTTCGCTGGATTGATTTTACAATTTTTTCAATGGCTTCAGATTGCCCAATAACACTACCTTGTAGATCTTCAGCCATATTTAAGAGTCTTTGGCTTTCAGCTTGAGCAATTCTACGTACAGGCACACCAGTCATCATTGCAATAACTTCGGCAATATCCTCTTCATCAACTACTTCACGTTGTTGTGTTAAATCTCTTTCCCACTGAAGTTTTGCCTTTTCAAGTGCATCAATAAGCTTTCTTTCTTCATCACGGTAATTAGCGGCTTTTTCAAAATCTTGATCGTGTACAGCTTTAATTTTAAGCTCTTTAGTACGCTCTATATCACTTTCAAGTTTAATTATATTTTCGGGTACATTGATGTTGGAAATATGTATTCTCGAGCCCGCTTCGTCTAATGCGTCAATAGCTTTGTCGGGCAGATGTCGGTCGGAAATATATCTCAGAGAGAGTTTAACGCATGCCTCTAAAGCTTTATCCGTATAAATTACGTTGTGGTGATCTTCGTATTTAGGTTTTATCTGGTTAAGTATGTGTAGTGTCTCTTCAGGACTTGTGGGTTCGACCATTACTTTTTGAAATCGTCTTTCCAATGCACCATCTTTTTCTATATGTTGGCGATATTCGTCGAGAGTTGTAGCTCCAATACACTGTATTTCGCCTCTTGCTAGAGCTGGCTTTAGCATATTCGCTGCGTCAAGGTAGCCTGCAGCGCCGCCTGCACCTACTATGGTATGTATTTCATCAATAAATAAAATAACGTTGGTAGTCTTTGACAATTCGTTCAGAATTGCTTTGATACGCTCTTCAAATTGTCCACGATATTTGGTCCCTGCGACAATTGATGCTAAATCGAGTGTTATAACGCGTTTATTGAACAGAACTCGAGACACTTGCCTTTTTACAATGCGTATCGCCATTCCCTCGACTATTGCTGATTTACCTACTCCTGGCTCGCCAATAAGAACAGGATTGTTCTTTTTTCTACGACTAAGAATTTGCGCCAATCTTTCAATCTCGACTTCACGTCCAACAACAGGGTCTAATCGATTCTCCTCAGCTGCTTTTGTTAAATCAATTCCAAAGTTATCTAGTACTGGTGTGTCTGAATTTGATTTAGAAGAGCCAGAAGGAAGGTCGCTTCGTTCGTCTGAATCATCGTCATCGTCGCTATTATCGTATGAATCATCCATTTTGTTATAAGGTTGGTTGATAATTCTATCTTTCAATAGGTCATAATCAACATTTTCATCGCTCAATAAAGATACTGTGCGACTGGTTTCATCACGCATTATCGCTAACATAAGATGCTCTGATTCAATAGTATCGCTATTTAAAGAGCGAGCTTCGAGTGCAACTAATCTAAGTACTCTTGCTGCACTGTATTTAAAGGGCAAATCGTCTTGTTTTGACTTATCAAGAATATGATCTTCTTTAAGTTCGAATTCAATTTTTTTGCGGACAAACATAAGATCTACACCTAAACTTATAAGTGTGTCAATCGCCATTCCACGACCTTCGCGCAACATTCCCAAAAAAAGATGATCGGTCTCTAAAGTATCGTTGCCCAAGCGAATCGCTTCTTCGCGGCTATATGCGATGATGTCTTTAATTTGTTGTGAAAATTTTGCATTCATATTTATTGTTTTTTCATAGAAACATTCTATTGTGGCATCTCTACATTAAATACTGTTCAATAACAGCGTAAAGATAACATATATATTACAATCCTTGCAAATTAAGATTGTTTTAAATATCACTAACTTTTCAACAAATAAAACGAGATTTTATTTTATAAAGTATTAATAATTCAGGTTTATTCACCTTTTAAAGCAACACTAAAAAGCAGAGTAATTAAAGTAATTGATTAATTGATTATATTTAAAATATTGTTATTAAAGTCATTATCTAATAACTGTATATTTTCGTTTTGTGCGAGTATATAGGTCGTCCATACGTCTAGTTGTTAATTGCACATTGGTATTTCGACACTTCGGCTATGTTCACACATCGACTTGGCTCAGTGCACCGCTTCGATAAGCTCAGCGACCGAATGCAACGCTTCGCTCAGTACAATGCTCCGCTCAATGACCGAATGTCCGTAATCCGTTTAAAAGTCGTGAAAATTAACTTATATTCAGCAAATTAATCGTTAATTGATAATTGTTAATTGTTCATTGATAATAACAGTTTTTGAATAAATGCAAAATTTTATGTAAATTTATTAACAAAAAAATGTTGATAAAGTTTGCGTGAGTTTATCAACATTATGTCGGCATTTTTTGTAAATTTGTCTTCTTAAAAACAGTTGTTAAATAATTAAAATGACAGAAGGAGAAAATATTATTAGAATTAACATCGAAGATGAGATGAAGAGCGCCTATATCGATTACTCGATGTCGGTAATTGTTTCACGAGCATTGCCCGATGTTAGAGACGGACTTAAACCTGTGCATAGACGGATACTTTATGGAATGAATGAGTTAGGGTTAAGTCCAACAAAACCACATAAAAAATCGGCACGTATAGTGGGAGAGGTGCTTGGTAAATATCACCCACATGGCGATTCATCTGTATATAATGCCATGGTTAGAATGGCACAAGATTGGTCGTTACGATATACCATGGTTGATGGTCACGGAAACTTTGGTTCTGTTGATGGCGATTCACCCGCAGCAATGCGATACACAGAAGCCCGTATGACCAAAATAACGGAGGAGATGTTGGCAGATATTGATAAAAATACGGTTGATTTTAAGCTAAATTTTGACGACTCGTTAAAAGAACCAGCTGTACTGCCTGCAAAAATTCCTAATCTTTTAGTTAATGGAGTATCGGGGATTGCTGTTGGAATGGCTACGAACATGGCTCCACATAACCTTTCTGAGGTAATTAATGCATGTCTTGAATATATTAAAAATAGAGATATAACAGTAGAAGAACTCTGTAAACATGTTAAAGGACCCGACTTTCCCGGTGGTGGTATTATTTACGGTTATAGTGGAGTTAAAGAGTCTTTGGAAACTGGGCGCGGCAGAATTGTAATGCGTGGTAGAGCCATAATTGAGACAGACGAAAAAGGGCATGAGAAAATCGTAGTCACTGAAATACCATATATGGTAAATAAAGCCGATATGATAATGAGAACTGCCGATTTGATTGCCGAAAAGAAAATTGAAGGTATTAGCAATGTAAATGACGAATCGGATAGGGAAGGAATGCGTATTGTATATGATATTAAGCGTGACGCTATTGCGAATGTTGTTTTAAACAATTTGTATAAATATACTTCTTTACAAAGCACATTTAGTACAAATAACATTGCCCTTGTTAATGGTAAACCTCAACTATTAAATTTAAAGGATTTAATAAAATATTTTATTGAACATCGTCACGATGTTACTGTACGTAGAATACAATATGAGCTTGAACAAGCTGAGAAAAGAGCTCATATTTTAGAGGGTCTGATAATCGCCTCTGACAACATAGACGAAGTAATTGAAATTATTAAATCATCTGATAATCGTGATCATGCAAGAACACGATTAATGGAGAGGTTTTCACTGTCGCAAGAGCAATCTCACGCTATTGTTGAAATGCGTTTAGGACAACTAACAGGACTTGAGCAAGATAAATTAAGAAGCGAGCACAAAGAGTTATTAGAACGTATTGATTATTACAAACGTGTCCTTGCTGACGAGGGAATGAGAATGGAGATAATAGCTAAAGAATTGATAGATATAAAAGAAAAATATGGAGACGAAAGGCGTACCGAGATAGTTCTAAATGCCGAAGAGTTCAATCCTGAAGATTTTTATGCCGATGAGGATATGGTTATCACTATATCTAATCTTGGTTATATAAAACGCACACCATTAGCCGATTACAAAAGTCAGGGTCGGGGAGGGGTTGGTGCAAAAGGAAGTACGACACGCGATGAGGATTTTATTGAACATATCTACGTGGCTTCAATGCACAATACTCTACTGCTTTTCACAGAAAAAGGAAAGTGCTACTGGTTAAAGGTTTATGATATACCCGAAGGAACCAGAACCAGTAAAGGACGAGCAATACAAAACGTTTTGAATATTGAGCAAGACGATTCTGTACGCTCATATATAAATATTAAAGATTTAAATGACGAAGAGTTTATCAATTCTCATTATTTGGTAATGGCTACTCGTGAAGGAATTATAAAGAAAACTCTTTTAGAGGAGTATAGCAGACCACGACAAAATGGAATAATTGCCATATCAATTCGAGAAACAGACGAACTTATTGACGTTAAGCTAACTGGTGGTAATAGTGAAATTATTATGGGAGTTCACTCAGGCAAGGCTATCAGATTTAACGAGAATGATGTACGCGCTGTTGGAAGGAACTCCATTGGTGTCAAGGGAATTACGCTGTCGGAGGGAGATTACGTCGTTGGTATGATTGCTGTTGAAAACGAATCGGAAGATATTTTGGTTGTTTCTGAAAACGGTTATGGCAAACGATCTTCTATCGATGATTACAGAATTACAAAACGAGGTGGGAAAGGGGTTAAAACTCTTAATGTAACTGAAAAAACAGGTAAAATGATAGCGCTTAAAGGGGTAATAGATACAGATGATTTGATGATAATTACTCGTAAAGGATTAACAATCAGGATTGCTGTTGATTCAATTCGACAAATAGGTCGAGCAGCGCAAGGTGTTATATTAATAAATTTGAAAGATGACGACCAAATAGCTGCCGTAACGTATGTTGATGTATCTGACGATGATGATGAAATAAGCGAAAATGAATACGATGAAATAAGAGATGATATCGATAATAATGAAAACTAATAAAAGAATAATAAATAGAAACAATAACTGTTGAACCTAAAAATGAATACAACAATGAAAAAACTAGTTTTAATCGGTCTGTTTGCAGGGGTTTTTACATTTGTGAACGCACAAAATCGCAATGTTATAACTGCCTATAACTTTGGCATTAAGCAAGGGCAAACACAATATGAAAGAGCCTTGAAGGCTATTGATGAGGCTGTGAATCACGTGGAAACTAAAGAGGATGAAAAAGCATGGTATTACCGTGGATTAATTTTTCAAAATATTTTCCAGTCCACAGATCCTAAACACAAGGAAATACATCCATTTCCTTTGAAAGAAGCAGTATTGAGTTATGAAAACTCAATTAAATTTAAAGACAAAAGAGCACGCTATGCCGGCGACGCTCTGAAAAATCTTAAAATTGCTTTGTCCCAGTCTTTTAATGAAGGAATAAAATATTTTGAGGCGGAAGATTTTGCGAAAGCAGCAGAATATTTTGAACTTTCAGCAGAAATTGGCAATCACCCAGATATTAACAAAAACGAGGAAGCCGTATATTATAATATAGCTTTATCTCATGAAAGGGCTGGGAATTTAACAAAAGCACAAGAGAATTATAAACTTTCAGCAGAAAATAACTATGAGCCAGTTAATTGTATTCGTAAGGTTGCTGAATTGTATCTAAATGCTAAGGATACAGCAAACTATGTAACAACATTGAAAGATGGAATCTCAAAATTGGCTGATAATCAAATTCTTATGCTTATTTTGATAGATCATTACAGTAAAGCACAACAATACAATGAAGCATTAGAGTACTTGGATAAGGCTATTGAAGCTGATCCTAACAACAAAGTCTATTATTTTGCAAAAGGAACATTCTTTGACCAAACAGGCAGATATGATGAAAGTTATGAGGCATATCAAAAAGCATTAGAAATAGACCCGACGTATTTTGATGCTGTGTTTAATACAGGTGTTTTACTTTTTAACAAAGGTGCTGACATAAATAACCAAGCTAATGATTTACCACCAGACCAATTTTCTAAAATTGATGAGTTAAGCGAATTAGCTTTCGTAGAATTTAAAAAAGCTGCCGAATTTTTTGAAAAAGCTCTTGAATTAGATCCTACAGATATCGTGACAATGAAGCAATTAAAATTAATCTATTTCAGATATAGAACTAAAGAGGGCTTTACAGATAAACTTAATGCTATAGAAGCAAAAATTCAAGAAGCTGAAAAATAGGATAGAAGTTTTTATATTTATTATAATTTTTAATCAATTTTTAAATAAACGAAATAATCTAAAGAGGAATGGTTGTTTCGTTTATTTATTAAATATCGATTTAACATAATATAAATTATAGGAAATTTGAGTTAAAAGTTAAAAGATGAAAGTTTATAAAGTATTATTCAATATTGATAATTGT
>Ga0208694_1002317_pt1 | contig 20417 bp, 16 predicted proteins | sample AD_UKC078_MetaG_FD_184442 | JGI IMG/M metagenome (GOLD analysis project Ga0208694, IMG submission 184442) | Active sludge microbial communities of municipal wastewater-treating anaerobic digesters from USA - AD_UKC078_MetaG (SPAdes) (version 2) | ecosystem: Engineered > Bioreactor > Anaerobic >...
TTTTACGAATGCACCTTTCAAGCCTGTAAATGCTTCGGCTACGTGGAATGGTTGAGACAAGAATCTTTGTACTCTTCTTGCACGGTGAACAACTAATTTATCTTCGTCAGAAAGTTCGTCCATACCAAGGATTGCAATAATATCTTGAAGCTCTGTATATCTTTGAAGAATGTTAATTACTCTTTGAGCAGTTTCGTAGTGTTCTTTTCCAACGATTTCTGGAGCCAAAATTCTTGAAGAAGAATCTAGAGGGTCAACTGCAGGATAAATACCTAGTCCGGCAATTTTACGGCTTAATACTGTAGTAGCATCAAGGTGCGAGAATGTTGTTGCTGGAGCTGGGTCGGTAAGATCGTCAGCAGGAACATAAACTGCTTGCACAGATGTAATAGAACCTGTTTTTGTTGAAGTAATACGTTCTTGCATCTCTCCCATTTCTGTTGCTAGCGTTGGTTGGTATCCAACAGCTGATGGCATACGTCCTAAAAGAGCAGAAACTTCAGAACCTGCTTGGGTAAATCTAAAGATATTGTCAACAAAGAATAAAATATCTCTACCACTGGTTTTTGAGCCACCATCTCTAAAACTTTCAGCTATTGACAAACCTGATAAAGCCACACGTGCACGTGCTCCTGGAGGTTCGTTCATTTGTCCAAATACCATTGAAAGTTTAGACTCTGCTAATTCATCATTTTCAACAAGATTCAAATCCCAAGAACCTTTTTCCATTGATTCTTTAAATTTATCTCCATATCTTACAATGTTTGCTTCAATCATTTCGCGAAGTAAGTCGTTTCCTTCACGTGTTCTTTCTCCTACTCCAGCAAAAACTGATAATCCGTCATAACCTACAGCAATATTGTTGATTAATTCTTGAATTAAAACTGTTTTTCCTACACCTGCACCGCCAAACAAACCAATTTTACCACCTTTAGAATAAGGTTCAATTAAGTCGATTACTTTAATTCCTGTATAAAGCACTTCAACTTCTGTACTAAATTCTTCGAATTTTGGTGGATCACGATGAATAGCATAAGCATTTTCTTTGCTTAGTGAAGATAAACCATCAATATTTTCACCAACTACATTCATCAATCTACCTTTTACTTGGTCGCCAATTGGCATTTTTATTGGATTTTTAGTGTCATAAACATCCATTCCTCTATAAAGACCATCTGTAGAAGCCATAGAGATTGTACGAACTGTAAATTCTCCTATATGTTGCTGACACTCAACAACTAAAGTAGAACCATCATCACGTTTTATTTCTAAAGCATCATGAATTTTTGGAAGTTCACCGCCAGATTTCTCAAAGCTTACATCAATTACAGGACCAATAACCTGAACAATTTTACCTACTGTTTGACTCATTGTATAATATGTATTAAAATTATTGCAAACAAAATTATAAATTATATTTACAATAAAAAATAATTGATGTTTTTATTTACTCACATTTATTAACTTTTATGCAAAACGCAATAAACTTTCTACATTTAAGGATTTATTTGATACAAACGGTGAAAAATATCGGTGTCTTCTTTTAATATTTTCGTTTTTCTAACGACTTTGTATAACTCATCAGTATATCTTTTCTATTTTTATCTGCTTCAATTTTCTCAAAACATTGACTTGCTAGATTCATGTAATAAATATTTTTTTCTTCAGAATGTTTTGAGATTTTGAGCGAGTCGTAAATATTTTTTACTGCATTTATTTTTTCTTGTTCGTCAAATTCTTTTAAACTTATCCAATGTTTTAGTTCTTTTAACTCATTGCCTTTAGCAAGTTCTAATGCTTTTAGCAGTAAAAATGTTTTTTTATTTGAAACTATATCTCCACCAAGATTTTTCTTAAAGTTTTCGGTATTGCCATAAACATCTAAGAAATCATCTTGTAATTGAAATGCTATTCCGAGATTTCTACCAAATTCGTAGATGTTCTTTTTATTTTCTTGGTTTGTGTTTGCAGATATTGCTCCTAATTTTAATGAAGCTGCTAAGAAGACTGCTGTTTTTAGATTAATCATTTTTAAATAATCATCTACATTCAAATCAGTCATACTTTCATAATCCATGTCTAATTGTTGACCTTCGCAAATTTTCAATGCTGTATCAGAAAACAAGTCTAAACTTTCGTTTAAATATTTAGCTTTAGCAATATATTTATAAGCAATTACTGACATTGCATCTCCAGACAGCAGAGCTATATTGTTTGTCCATTTTACATGAACAGTTTGATTTCCTCTTCTAAGATCGGAATTATCCATCATGTCATCGTGTAAAAGAGTGAAATTATGGAATATTTCTATACCACAAGCAATATCTAAAGATGATTTATAGGTTTCGTCAAATAATTCTGTTGCCATAAGACATAAGACTGGGCGTATTCTTTTACCACCGGATTTTAAAGTGTAGTAAATTGGCTCATAAGTATTGGCTGGAGTTTTCCCAAAATCTTGTTTTAACAAATAATCATTAAATATTTTTAGTAATTCTTTGTCGTTTAGCATTTTTTAAATTATTTAGTGAGTCATTTCAAATAGTCCTGCTTTTAAAATTTTCTCAATTCCTTTTTCAAGACTTATTAATTCTCTATTTAAGACTTTTAGCATATCTGAATTATCTGGGCATCTTCTTTTCATGTCGCCTTCGGGAAGAGGTGGTACGTGGATAATTTTTGATTTTGATTCAGTAAGTCTTATTACTATTTCTGCGAGTTCAATAATTGGAACTTCAATAGCATTTCCAATATTAACTACTTCGTTTATATATAAATCGTTATATGCAATTTTTGTACAAGCTTCAATATTATCATCTATATAGCAGAAAGTTCTTGTTTGTGAGCCATCTCCATAAATAGTAATATCATGATTGTTTAAAGCTGCATAAAGAAATTTAGAAATAACAAAATCTTTACTTTGTTTAGGACCATAAGTGTTGAAAAATCTAAAGATTGTATAATCTAAGCCAAATTCTTTTTGATAAGATTTTAAGTAAGCCTCACCAAGATTTTTCACTATTGCATATGGAATTCTTGAGTTTAGCGGAGTTGTATGTGCATTTTGTGGAAATTCAACAGGCTCGCCATAAACTTCTGATGATGATGCGTAAAACACTCGTCTAACTCCTATATTTTTACTTAGTCTGCAAATATTTTCAATACCTTTAATATCGTCTAAAACACCAACGGGATTTTTTTGTGTTCTCAAGACTCCAACCATAGCTGCATAGTGAAAAACGTAATGAAATTGATATGAAAGCATGACTTCCATAATTTCTACATATTTATTTACATCAGCTTTAATAAATCTTAAATTGTCTGAATCATGAGATAATTTGTCAATATTTCCAGTCGATAAATTATCAAGTACAACAACAAGATTTTCTTCATCTTGAGCGAGTGCTTCAGCTAACGAGCTTGCTATAAAACCTGCACCACCGGTAACTAAAATTTTACGTTTAAACTTGTGTATTGGAGTTAATGTTTTCATTTTTTCATTTTTTTATAAATATATTTTATTTTTCTTCAATTTTATCTATTTCAACTTCTTCCTCGTCTTCATCACTATCTTCATATATTTCAACAATTGGTTCTGGGAAGTCTTTTTTAGTAATATATTTTTCAAAACTTATCAGCATAGATGGAAGTAATATTAGATTGCCTATCATAGCAACTAGTAAAGTCATAGATATTAAAAATCCTAATGCAGTTATTCCACCAAATCCAGAAGCTGTAAAAATTAAAAATCCAAAAAACAGAATTGAATAAGTGTAAACCATGCTTATTCCTGTTTCGCTAATTGCTTTTTTAACAGCAGCTACAACATTCCAATTATTTACAAATAATTCTTGTCGATACCTTGTTATAAAGTGTATTGCTCCATCAACAGATATTCCCAAAGATATTCCGAATATTAAAATTGTACTTGGTTTAATAGGCACTCCAAGATACCCCATTAATGCAGCAGTTACAAGCATTGGTATTAAGTTTGGTATCATTAAAATTCCTACCAGTTTAAAAGAGCGTTGTAAGCCAAGCATCAATAAACCAATTAAAACAATGGCTAATGCCAAGCTACTAATTAAGTTGTTTATTAAATAGCTAGTACCTGTAAAATATAAAATTGAGTTTCCTGTAATTAAAGTATTATATTTTTCTTTTGGAAAAACAGTATTTATATCATTTTCAATTTTTGGTATAAGCTCTTTCATTCTATTAGTTCCAATATCTTCAATATTTAAACTAATTCTAGTAATAGTTTTGGTGCTATCAATAAAAGATTGGGCAATGCTTTGATTTAACCCACCTTCGGGCAATCTTTGAAAGATTATCTCATAAGTTTTTGGTGATGAAGGTAATGCGTATTTATCAGCATTTCCTTTAGAATATGCTTGATTTAAAAACTTTAATGCGTCAACTACAGACAAAGAGCGTGATAATTCAGGATATTGTTTTAATTTTTGTTGTAAAGAATCAATCTTTTCCATTTGGGTAATCATTTCATATCCTTTTAAGCTATCCTTAGATTGTATAGCAATTTCAACAGGACTAACTCCTCCAAAATTCTTTTCTAAAAATTTAGTAGCAGTATAAATCTCAGAATCTTCAGAAACATCATCTAAAATATATCCTGTTTTTTTCATTAGTGTAACACCAAAAGCAGCTGCAACCAGAATTATTGCAATAGTAATATATAGTTTTTTTCTATGATTTGTTGCTATATTTGCAATACCATTTAAAACTTTAGTTAAATATTTGTTATTAAGGTGTTTTGTATATTTACTTGAAGGTGGTTGCAAAAAGCTGAAAATTGCTGGAAGCATTATTAAAGCATTGATAAAAGTTGATATTATTCCTAAAGTTGCAATTATTCCAAATTCAACCATTACAGAGCTATTAGTAATTATAAAACTTGTAAAACCAACAGCAGTGGTTGCATTACTTAAAAACACCGCATTTCCAATTTTTGAAATAACTCTTTGTAGAGCTAGAATTTTATTTCCATGAGCTTTTGTCTCGGTATGATATCTATTTAATAAATAAATTGTATTTGGAATTCCAATAACTATTAACAGAGGCGGGACCATTCCCGACAATATCGTAATTCTAAACCCAAATATGCCCATAAACCCAACAGCCCAAACCACGCTCACTCCTACTACAAGCATGGCTACGCCTATAACTTTAAATGACCTGAAATATAAATATAAAATTATAACACAAATTAAAGCTGCTAGAATAATAAACAATATAATTTCGCTTTTTATTAAATCCATCATTTTGGTTCTAATAAATGGAAGACCCGAAACATGTACTTTTATATTTTGTGCGTCTGCAAACTTCTTGACTACTTCTTCTACTTTTAAAACAACAGGTATTCGAGCTTTACTATTTAGAATTCCTTTGTCAATAGACACATTCATCATAAATACATTTTTCCCTTCGTTATAAAGTAGATTTTCATAAAAAGGCAAAGAGAAAAACACTTCTTTTAGGCTATCTAATTCTGCTTGACTAGTAACTTTATCTGGAAAAATATTATAAATTTCAAACTGTCTTTTGTTAACACCATTTTCATCTGTAACAGTAATTTGTCTAGCATTAACAGCCGAACTAACTGTCAATACATTGGTAACACTATCTATTTTTTTTAATTCTTCACATAAGTCTTGTAATGCTTGAAAGTTTTTTAGTTCAAAAAAATCATCAGATTCAAAACCTACAAATATTCCATTACCTTCTTCTCCAAAAGTTTGTTTAAACTTTACATTATCAATTAAAACTGGATGTTTTTTCGAAAGCATTGAGGCATAATGATAGTCCATCTCTATAAGAGAGGCTTGATACCCCATAAAAATTGTTATTAAACCAACAATTATTAAAAGTGCTATTCTATATCTTAAAATTATCCGAGCTACTTTATTCCACATTATTTCTTCAATTATTTAAGAATTTGCAAAATTACAATATTGATTTTAGTAAACAAGAAAAATTTGAAATAATTCAGCTTTTATACAATTATTCTAAAAAACTATTAAGTAAATTAATAACCATATCATGTTGTATTTTGGGTAGATTTTTAATTCTAGTAGCGTGAGTTCCCTTTGGTTTTACTACTTTAACAAGGACTGCTGTATTTACAATTTCTGGTGCAGCTGCTGTCCATGGGTCGTACTCACCATATACTAATATAGTATTTTTAGCTTTTGTTTGAACAAATTTTTCCAAATCAATAGATGTTTGAGAGTAAAACTCAGGTTGCATATCTTTAGGCAAAAATATCTTTTTAAAATAATTTTTTACACCTCTAACTTTTAGATATTTTCTAAACAATGTAGTTTCGTAACCATAATACCCTAATTCTCTTGCTGCTTGATAATAAAATGGTAAAACATTTTCTGAGCTTTCTAAAGAAAAATAATCTGGTCCCGAAACTGCAACCCAATGCTGAAAAAGTTTAGAATCATCTTCTCTTTTCTTTGGAATTTTTTCGGCATCTCCAACCCATTGCCAAAAAGCAAAAGAATATTCTAAAACGCAATAATCGTAAATCTCTTGTAATGGAAGCTGAAAACTAAGATTTGAAGCTTTGCAAAATTGTTCAAACATAGGAAAAATAGTTTCACGGCGTTTTAATATTTCTAATTGAAAATCACTAACTCTCTTTCTTTCTTTTTTTGTTGCCACGTTATTTAAAAAAGGCTCATGTCTGCCGTCAACTAATGCTCTGGCTATTGGCGCTACATATGCTACACAAGCATCAACATCATCAGGATAATACATTTGATATAAAAGACAAGTTTGACCACCTTTGCTAATTCCTGTGCTAACCCATTTGCCTTTATATAATTGTCCTAAAGTTTTTCTTATAATATGATGGTCATCTGCTGCATTTCGTGTTGTTAAATGCTGCCAATCCAAATTTTCAGGTTTAGATTTAGAAAAATAACGATGCTCAACACAAATTTCATTTCCATTCAATATAGAACATAATTCATTTATATAGTTCTTACTCATCGCATATTCAGCTGAATAGCCTTCTGTTGTATAAATAACAGGTGCAGTAAAACTTTTGTGACTTAAAAATACACGTTGATAAAATACTTCAGAATAGTCATCATCTTTGTCAACTTTTTGCTCAAAAATAATTAAATACTTCTCAGAAAAAAATTCTGTTGTAGGAAGTTCTTCTACAGATACAACTCCATCTAAACTTTTCAACAAATCTTCTAACTCACTGGCAATTAAGCTATAAGAAAGAGTTAAAAATACGCTTACAAATACAAATCTTAAAAACTTCATAATACAATTTATTATTAAAAAAAATTGCCGAAGTATATAAAATTTAATAGAAAACAATTTAAAAAAAATCAAGATTTTATCAACAAATTTAATGTTTATTTATTTTTTAATAATTTTGCAGAGTGAAAAATTTACTAAATAGACTTTTTGATTCAAATTCTAATATAGATGAATTGCTATCCATTTTAGATAACAATAGCAATACTAAGTCTGTAATATTGAAAGGCTTATCTGGTTCATCTAAAGCTTTTGTTTTAGCAAAATTAAATCAGGAAAACAAGAATTTAACTTGCGTAATACTACCCGACAAAGAAATTGCTTCTTACTTTTATGATGATTTAAACAATATTATAGGCGACAAAAATATTTTGTTTTATCCTTCGGCTTACAAGCGCTCCATAGAATATTTAAAAACAGACAAAACCAATATCGTTTTAAAAACAGAAGTTTTAAACAAAATATCTTCCAACAAGAAGCCTTATCTTATCATTACTTATCCTGGTGCAATAATTGAGAAAGTTATTTCAAACAAAACTCTAACAAAGAACACATTGGAAATAAAGCAAGGCGAAAAACTTTCTATGGATTTTGTTATTGAAGTTTTAAACGAATATGGATTTACTGCAACTGATTTTGTTTATGAACCCGGAAGCTTCTCTGTTAGAGGAAGTTTAATTGATATTTTTTCGTTTTCTGATGAATTTCCATTTCGAGTTGATTTTTTTGGTGATGAAATTGAAAGTATTAGGTCTTTTGACCCACAAACTCAGCTTTCAACCGAGAAACACAAAAAAATAGTAATAATTCCAAACGTCCACGAACACTTTGATGAAACAGAAAAAGTTTCGTTTTTCGATTTTATAAACAAAAATTGTAAGTTTTGGATTTCGGAACCAGAATTAGTTTTAGATAAAATTGAAGATACATATACTGCTGCCGAACAAAGATACAAAGAAGTTGAAGACAGTGATTTTGATGATGAAGATAATGTTATTTTAGAACCAAGCAAAAACTTATTAAATGTCAATGAGTTTCAAAATCAGATTAAAAACTTTCAAATTATTGAAATTGCTTCTCGCAGTGTTTTTAAAGCAGAAAAAGAGTTTTATTTCAATACTGAACCACAACCTAAATTTGGAAAGCAATTTAATATTTTAGCAGAAATTCTTCAAAACAACGAAGCAAATGGTTACGAAACCTATGTTTTAAGCAATAACGAAAAGCAATTAATAAGACTTAAAGATATTTTTACTGAACAAAATCAAATAGTAAACTTTATTCCAGTTTTAAAGATTGTAAACCAAGGTTTTATAATGCATGAATCAAAAACATGTGTTTTTACCGACCACCAAATTTTTGAAAGATACCACAGATTTAGCAGTAAAAAACTTTCGCACAAAGATAGCATTACAATTCAAGAACTTACAGCATTACGCCCCGGCGATTATGTTGTTCATATTGATAATGGTGTTGGGAAATTTGGCGGGTTACAAAAAATTAACAACAATGGCAAAATCCAAGAAGTGGTAAGCATTATCTATGACAACAACGATATTCTTTATGTAAATATTCATTCTTTACACAGAATTTCAAAATATAGAGATAAAGATGATGAACCGCCAAAAATTTATCGCTTGGGTTCTGGACATTGGAAACGATTGAAAGAAAAAACCAAGAAAAACATAAAAGATATTGCTAAAGATTTGATTTTACTTTATGCAAAACGCAGAGAACAGAAAGGTTTTGCATTTTCACCCGACTCCTATTTACAACATCAATTAGAATCTTCTTTTATGTATGAAGACACTCCAGACCAAAGCAAAGCTAATGAACTTATAAAAGCCGATATGGAATCCGAAGTTCCAATGGATAGATTAGTTTGTGGCGATGTTGGTTTTGGAAAGACAGAACTTGCTATTAGAGCAGCTTTTAAAGCAGTAAACGACAGCAAACAAGTAGCGGTTTTAGTTCCTACAACAATTTTAGCACTTCAACACTACCATACTTTTAAAGAAAGACTTGCAGATATGCCTGTAAACATAGCCTATGTAAGTAGATTAAAATCAAGCAAAGAGATAAAACAAAGTTTACAAAAATTAGAAGAAGGCAAACTTGACATAATTATAGGCACTCACAGATTGTTAAATAAAGATGTGATTTTCAAAGACTTAGGTTTATTAATAATTGACGAAGAACAAAAGTTTGGTGTGTCTATGAAAGAAAAATTGAAAAATTTTAAAATAAATGTTGACACTCTAACTCTTACAGCAACGCCAATACCACGAACTTTGCAATTTTCGTTAATGGGTGCCAGAGATTTATCTGTAATAAACACGCCACCACCAAACAGACAACCGATAATTACTGAGCTTCATTCATTTAACAACAAAATTATTCAAGATGCAATTTATTATGAAGTTGGAAGAAATGGTCAAGTTTTCTTTATAAATAATAGAATTCAAAATATTTTTGAAATAGAAACTTTGGTTAATAAACTTTGTCCTGAAGTGAAAACTGTTGTAGCACATGGACAAATGGAGAGTCAGAAGTTAGAGAAAATTATTTTGGAATTTATGCGTGGTGATTATGATGTGTTAATTAGTACAACAATTATTGAAAATGGAGTTGACATTCCAAATGCAAATACAATAATTATCAACAATGCTAACAACTTTGGTTTGAGCGACTTACATCAGCTCAGAGGAAGGGTTGGTAGAAGTAACAGAAAAGCTTTTTGTTATTTGCTTTCTCCCCCATTATCTGTGCTAACTCCAGAAGCTCGTAGGCGTTTAAAAGCAATAGAAGAATATAGTGAATTAGGCTCAGGAATGAATATAGCTTTACAAGATTTAGATATTCGTGGTGCTGGAAATATCCTTGGAGCAGAACAATCTGGATTTATTGCTGATGTTGGCTTTGAAACTTATAACAAAATACTTAATGAAGCTCTCCGAGAATTAAAAGAAGGAAAATTTGACGACACATTTTCAGATAATGAACAAAACGAAGAAGATGATGAAGATTTAATTTCAGTAGATTACGATTGTCAAATTGAAACAGATATGGACATCTTAATTCCTGACTATTACGTAAGTTCAACATCTGAAAGAATTAAATTATACAAAGAGTTAGACGAAATTAAAGATGAAAGTTCATTAAGTATTTTTAAAACAAATTTAGAAGATAGATTTGGCAAAATTCCTAAAGAAACAGAAAGAATTTTTGAATTAATTAAACTTAAATGGCTTGCAATTAAAATAGGATTTCAAAAAATTGTTATTAGAAACAATACTTTATTAGCTTATTTTCCAAGCAATCAGCAGTCTAACTATTATTCTTCACCAAAATTTGCCAAAGTTTTAAACTATGTTCAACATAATCCTCAAAATTTACAAATTAAAGAAATTAACGAAAAACTAAGTTTAAAAGTTTTAAAAGTTCACAAATTAGAAGATATTGCAGATGTTTTGAATGGAATACTATTAGCAGTTGAAAATAATTCTTAATTCTAAATTTTCTAAAGAAAAACTAATAAAAACTTGAGTCTTTACAAACTTTACGAACTTAAACTTTCGACTGAGTTATTGTGTTGCCCTTGCGGGCAAAGCAAATCAGTTAAAAGTTAAAAGTCGAAAGTTAAAAGCGGTTTTCTGTTCGGCTTTTCTTTACAAACTTTACGAACTTTATAAACTTTTAACTGAGTTAGTTTTTCACACAACGTACAGATCCCCCCAACCTTTTAAAACTGACTTGAGTATTCATATTATTGTACTGGTAAAACATATATATACTTCTTGCCTTATCATTATCTATTCCTTTTGTAGTAGTCCACCATAAACCATTTTCTCCTAGACTAAAGAAGTACGCTCCAAAATGAGCTCGAGATCCACCCGGGAGAGCAGTAAAACCGACTTCATTAGTAGCTCCTTCGTTAGGTGTTTTCCAGTGTTCTGTACCAGTTTCTTTAAGTTTGCCACCTGCAACAATTTCTCCACCTAAAAAGTCTGTTAATTCTGTCCACTCTGCTTCGCTTGGCACATGCCAACCTTCGGGACAAACACCACGCACTCCACTTGGATTATTATTGCTGTTCATTGCTCCACCCATAACTGCCGACCAATTATATAAAACGCCGTAAGTTGCATAGTTTTCTGTTGCTTTAGCATCTGAAATATTGTTTCCACTATAGCCATAAACGTAATAATATGGATAAGTATCAGAACCTATTTCAGGACTAACTACGCTTGGCAAATATTTTAAATTTTCAGCCATCCAAATTTGATTACCTATTTGTATCGTTTTATAAACACTGCCATCGCGAGTATCTGTGAAAGTGCTAAATCCGTGAGTTTTGAAAGAAATAACATTACCATAACCAGTTCCTACACTATTTGTTACATAAGCTCTCACATAGTAAGTTGTGTTTGCTTCCAAACCTGTAATACTACTTTCAAAGCCAAATGTACCAATAGTATCAATAGTTTTATTATCTGCAATAGTTGGATTATCATTTGTACTCCAACAAACTCCACAATCTATTATCCCTAAGCCACCGTCATCTTCAATAAATCCTCCTGATGTGGCTGAAGATATAGTAATATTTGTTATTTCTGTAGTAGATACTGCAGGGATTTCTTCTCTTTTACAACCAAGTGTAAACACTAAAAATAATCCCATTACTAATAATGGCAATTGAATAAAGATGTTTTTGTTTTTCATTGTTTTAAAATTTAATTGTTAATACATTTTTAAGTTTCACAAATAAGATTTAATAAGTTTCAATTTGCTTTCCATATCCAAATTCCCGTCTATCCAAATTATTTCGCTTCCTTCTTTTTCCATTTTTCTAAACCAAGTCATTTGTCGTTTCGAAAATTGATGAATAGCAGTATTTAATTGAGTAAAAAGTTCGTCATAAGTAATATCGCCCTTCAAATACCAAGACAAAAACTTATATTCTAATCCGTAATATTCCAAATCTTGATGAGAAATTCCAGCATCTAACATAGCTTGGACTTCTTCTATCATTCCATTTTCTAAGCGTAATTTAAGCCTTTCTGTAATTCTTGCTCTTCTTTGCTCACGTTCAAAATAAATTCCAAAAATTATTGGTTTAATTTCAGGATAATTATCTCCTACAAAACTATTTCTTGAATAATATTCTGCTATTTCTATTGCTCGTATAGCTAGTTTTGTGGTATCGAGGTCGCTATTATTATGTAAATCTTTGTATTTTCGTAAAATCACTTCAAGTTCTTGAATAGATTTACCTTTTAATTCTGCTCGTAATTTTTCGTTTACAGGAACTTTTACTAATTCATAATTATTTATAACTGCATTTATATATAAACCTGTTCCGCCACATAATATTGGGACTATTCCCCTCTCCCTCAAACTTGAATAAACCTTAAAAAAGTCTCTTTTATACTCATAAACATTGTATTTATAGCCAGGTTCGCAAATATCTATTAAGTGATAAGGAATTTTTACTCCATTAACTTCATAATCTTCCAAATCTTTACCTGTGCCGATATTCATTGTTTTATAAACTTGCCTACTATCAGCACTAATTATTTCGGTTTTTAAATCATATGCCAAATGTGCTGCCACAGAAGTTTTGCTCCCCGCAGTTGCACCTGTAATAACAATTAAATTATAGTCTTTTAGCAATTTAAAATGATTTAAAGTTTAAGACAAAGATATAATTTTTTAGTTAAAAAATGTTTGTTACACAGATTTTATTATCAACAATAAAATTTTAGTTACCTCTACGCTCGCTTAGATTTAACTACGCTTGCCTCGCACCAATACCCCTGACGCTCGCTCGGATTACAAATCCGAGCGAGCGGGTGTAGGTATTTACCACAGTCAAATCAAAAAAAATCAATTCAACTATTCCTTAAATAAAGACAATCTAACTTCTAACAAATCAATATATTTCACCTGATTTTCTATCGAAAGAAAAGAGTTACTTATCTCCTGCTTCATTATGTTTTCTGCTTTGATAAATCTATCAAAAGTATTTGAAATCTGTTTTTCAGTTAATTGAAGTTTCAATCCTAAATTTACAAAATCTGATTTCGTGAGTTTTCTTTTCTTTCCGTTTATAGTTAATGCAGCTTCTTCATTATCTTCAGGAAGGTGTAGGTTTACATTCAGCAAATCGTATGCAGGCGATAAATTCCATTCTTCATTTTTTAGAATCATTGAAAAGTTTTTCAAATGCATGTCATTATTTCCTGTAAGGTAGCTAAAAACAACTATTTCAAAAAGTCTTAACAAATCCAAAACTGTATTTGCAGAATGTTTTGCTAAAGCTCTTCCTATCTTTTCTACAGAGCTTTTATATTTATCAAAAGCTTCTAAAATCTGAAACATATCTAACATGTGTATTTTCTGACCTGTTTGAGTGCGGTCAATACGTTTGGTTATATATGAAAGTTCGCCAGATTTTAGCCTAATTAGCGATGAAGGAACTACAGAAATCCCGCAAAGTTCTGCCATTCTCATGCTTAGATGTTCATTTTCAGGCATTTGAGGATAAACTTTATTTTGAGGTTTTAAAATATAATTTCCACCCATAGCTCCTAACACTGTTAATCGCCCATTAGTTTCATCTTTCAAAACATCTTTAATAAAACTTAGAGAAAGCTTTGGCTGAACTCCAGGAATAGTTATTGAATTTTCTACTACTTGCCTTGCTAATTCTGCCATTTCGTCTATGGTGTAATTCAAGGCAGGCGGTTTGGGACTACCAAAAAAACTAAGACTACAAGAAGTATGAAAATCACCTTCTGTATTCAAGTCCTTATAGCAATATAAACATTTGTTACTCATCTTTTTCGTTTATTAGTGGAATTACACTTACAGCACCAATGCAGTTTTTACAACATGCTAAAAGCAAGCCCATGCGGTCATTTCGATTTAATTTCCAACTTTCGTAGGCGATTTCTAAAAGCCAACCTTCAGGTATTAAACCTTCAAAAAAAGGAAATAAACGATTGTCGCGATACACTTTATCCGAAACAGGCATAGAAAAACTTATTGCTTGATTAGGAAATTGTTTGATATATTCCTTATCGTATGCAAATAAATATTCTCCATCATCAGTTTCTGTAAGAATACCTGCAAAATCATCATTATAAAATACTTTTCCTTGTCTCATAACTCAATTTCCTTATGTTTAACAGGTGCTAACTTATGCCCAAACATCATCAATACCTGATTTACTTTTGCCATACTAAGATTTTCTTTGCCTTGTTCAATTTTTCTAACAACGGTAAGTGCTACACCAGCTTTATCGGCAAATTCTTGCTGTGTAAGCTCGGCTTCTTTACGCTTTGTTTTAACAAATGTGGCTAAACTTAATACCATAATTATATGTTTTTGCAGTTATTTTGTTGCAAAGATATAAAATTATATTCAATTGCATATAATTTTGTGAAAATTAAATGATTTATATGCAAAAAGATATACTATGTCGCTCGGATTTAGCTTTACTTTATGAACTTTTTACTTTAAAAACTTTCAACTGAACATATTGTGTTGCCCTTGCGGGCAAGGCTTTTGAGGGGACAACTACCGCAGGCTGCGCCTACGGTTAATCACATGTTGTCCTACGGACAAGCTCTTGACAGTCTTGTGTGTTCGTAAGCAGACTTTATAAACTTTACTTTCAGCGAACTCGTAAACTCGGTTGAACTTTATGAAATTTAAACTGATTTGCTCGTTCGGATTTGCAAAAATAAAAATTATAAAAAAACATTTGCAGGTAATAAATTTATTACCTATATTTGTATTTGAATATTAAAACAATAGAATATGCCAACAATATTTATTTTATTTGGGTTTCGATTCATGTTTTACTCGAACGACCACACTCCCATTCATATACATGCCGTTAAAGGCAATATTAGTGCAAAGTTCAATGTTTTACCTAAAGTTGTTCTTGTTGAAAACAAAGGGCTTAGTGTTGCCGAGCTAAAACTTGTAGAATCAATAGTTGAAGAAAATAGAGAAATTATCATTGAACACTGGAATGCGTTCTTTAATAGCAATAAATAAAATGAAACAAATAGTAAAAGTTTGGACTACAGACACTGAAATATGGGTTGAAGACTGTGATGGACAAAGAGGCTTTGAGCTTTTTGAAGATTATCCACGCTTGAGAAATGCCACCCAAGCAGAACGTAATGATTATGAAATTACTCATTCTGGCTTACGTTGGAATAATTTGGACGAAGATTTGTGTTTTGAAGGATTTTTTGAAAAAAAGAAATATACATCACTTTACCGCTTTTTTATGCAACACCCAGAACTCAATGCTTCTGCAATTGCACGAAGATTGGGAATATCTCAAAGTTTGTTTGCACAATATATTAGCGGACATAAACAAGCATCTAAAGAACGCGAAAAAGCTATTCTTGAAGAAATACGAAAAATCGGTGGCGAACTTTCAGCAATTAGCATATAATCCGAACAAACAAGCATAAGAAAAATAAACCTCATTTCTTCTTAAAAATACTAAAAAATAAATTATTTTTGTAAATTCTTTAAAAACAATGAAAAGTCAAGAATTAATAAAGAGAATAGTTAGGATTTTGCTAAACCCTATTGCAGGCTGGGATATTCACAAGCCCGAAGATGGGGAATTTAGCTTTAAAACTATACAAAAACCTATTTTTGTAGTTACACTAATAATTCTATTTTTAGCAAGACTTGTTGGCAAAACAATTTCCGAATTAGCAACAACAGATTTTATTTATATTTTAGGCTTTTCTGTGTCAATGCTGATTGTTGACTTTCTGTATTTCTTTCTTATAATTTTCATATTAAACTATCTTACACCATTTTATAATATTAAAGCAGGAAAAGCTAAAATTGCCTTTTTAATTTACACTTGTTTATTGCCTTTTTATTTTTGTATTATTGTCTATAACCTTTTTCCTGCCCTTTATTTTTTAAACGTAATAATAGTTTATTCGTTATTTTTGTTTTATTGGGGACTAAAAAATTATTTAAAAGTTCAAAGTAAAGATGCTTTGATTATTTTTATAACATTTTCGTTGATAATGTTAGGCTCTTACTTGATTTTAAACTTTCTTTTTGTTCGTCCGTTTTTTGATTTTACATTTTAAATTATGAGTACAAAAGTTTCTATATATAAAAATAAAAAAGCCTATTATCAATACGAATTTATTGAGAAATATGTTGCAGGCATTGTGCTGTTAGGAACGGAAATAAAGTCTATTCGTGATGGCAAAATTAACTTTGCAGATTCTTACTGTGTTTTTCGTAATGGCGAATTATGGGCAACAGGAATTCATATTGCTGAATATGTTTTAGGAACTTGCAATAACCACGACCCACGCAGAGATAGAAAACTTTTGCTAAACAGACGGGAATTAAATAAATTGCAAAGAAAAGTTAGCGAAAAAGGTCTTACTATTATTCCTGTTTGCATGATTTTAAACGAAAAAGGAATTGCTAAATTAGAAATTGCATTAGCACGTGGAAAAAAACTACACGACAAACGCGAAGATTTAAAAACCAAAGACTCAAAACGAGATATAGAACGCTACAGTAAATTTTAAACATGCTTACTTACATTATCATATTTTCAATTTTATCTTACTTAATAGGCTCGTTTAGTTCTGCTGTTTGGTTTGGACGCTGGTTTTGGAATACTGACGTAAGAGAATTTGGAAGTAAAAATGCAGGTGCTACAAATACTTTTAGAGTTTTAGGGGCAAAAGCAGGACTTATTGTTTTTGTTTTTGATGTTTTAAAAAGTTTCGCTGCAATTCAACTTGTTCGCCTTGTGCCAGAACTACAACAAAATAGCGAACTCTATATTCAAATCAAGATTCTTTTTGGTGCATGTGCAATAATTGGACATATTTTCCCAGTATTTTCACAATTTAGAGGCGGAAAAGGTGTTGCATCTATGTTAGGATTTATTATTGCAATTCATCCATTAGCAGCAGGAATTACTTTTGGAGTGTTTTTAATAGTATTTCTAATTAGTAGAATTGTTTCTCTTTCATCAATTTCGGCAGCATTGGCTTTCCCTTTCATAATTTATTTTCTCGAAAAAGGAAATTCATTGACTTTAACTATTTTTTCTATAATAGCTACTTGCTTAATTATTTTAACTCATTTAAAAAATATTAAAAGATTGTTAAAAGGCGAAGAGAAGCCTATAAGTTTCTCTAAAAAATCTTAGCTTTGCGAAAAAATGAGTAAAAATTATGAAAACTATTTATTATTATTTAGCGACTTTTATCACTTTAATAAGTGTAATTTCATGTAATTCGGGAAATAAAGAAATGAAGACAGAAAAACAAACACCAAAAGCAATCGACCTCGCTGATTTAGATACCACAATCAGTCCTACAGAGGATTTTTACCAATATGCAACTGGCGGTTGGCAAAAAAACAACCCACTACCAGACGAAGAATCAAGATTTGGTTCTTTTGACCTATTGGCTAAAGAAACTAACCAAAAAGTTAATGATATAATTGTTAATTTAACAAAGCAAGAAAATGCAGAAAATAGCATTGAATGGAAAATTGCAACTTTCTACAACTTGGGAATGGACAGTGTTAAATTAGATAAAGATGGAATTAAACCTATTGAAGAATATTTGAAAAAAATTGATGCAATTTCAAGCAAAGACGATGTTTTAAAAACTATTGCTGAATTTCATAGATTAGGAATTTCAAGCTCTTTTGCAATTTTTGGCTCGGCTGATAGAGAAAACAGTAAAATGGAAATTGCTTATTTATATCAAGGTGGATTGGGTTTGCCAAATAGAGATTACTACACCGCCGATGATGCAAGGTCTATTGAAATTAGAGAAGAATATAAAAAGCATATTGACAAGATGTTTGATTTATTCAAAATAAACAATACTAAATCAGAAGCTATATCAAAAATAATATTTGATTTTGAATATAAACTTGCTGATAATTCTATGACTAACTTGGAATTAAGAGACCCTTATGCAACAACTAACAGAATGAGCCAAAGCGAGTTAAATGAAATTTCTCCAGATTTTAATTTTGAAACATATTTTTCTTATATAAAACTTCCACAACAAGAAGTGGTTAATGTTAGTCAACCTAAGTTTTTCAAAGAGTTTAACAATGTTTTCAAAAACACAGATATTGAAACTTGGAAATTATATTTAAAATGGAATTTAATTAGAACTTCATCTCAATATTTAAGCACAGAAATTGCTGATGCTTCTTGGGAATTTTATGGTAAATTTTTAACAGGTGCTTTAGTTCAACAACCACGTTGGCGTAAAGTTGTAAATAGAACTAACTCAAGCATGGGCGAAGCCGTTGGACAAATTTTTGTAAGAGAATATTTTCCACCAGAAGCAAAACAAAGAATGGAATTTTTGGTAGAAAATTTAAGAGCTGCTTTTGCTAAAAGAATTGAAAAACTCGACTGGATGAGCGATGTTACAAAAGTACAAGCTAAAGAAAAATTAGCGGCAATAAATGTAAAAATTGGTTATCCAAACAAATGGCGTGATTATTCAAGTTTAAAAATTAAAAACGACTATTACTATGCTAACATCTTGCGTGCCAATGAGTTTGACTTTGACGACATGCTTTCAAAAATTGGAAAACCTGTTGATAAAGAACAATGGTTTATGAATCCTCAAACTGTAAATGCTTATTACAGTGCAAGCATGAACGAAATATGTTTCCCTGCAGGAATTTTGCAAGCTCCATTCTTCTATTTAGACGCTGATGATGCTGTTAATTATGGTGCTATAGGCGTAGTTATAGGACACGAAATGACTCACGGCTTTGATGATAAAGGAAGATCTTATGACAAAGATGGAAACCTAAAAGATTGGTGGACAGAAGAAGACGCTAAGCGTTTTAACGAAAAATCTCAAGTTTTAGTTGAACGCTTTAATAATATCGATGTTTTACCAGACTTAAAAGCTGACGGCAAATTATCTTTAGGCGAAAATATTGCAGACTACGGCGGATTAAAAATCTCTTATGATGCTCTTACAATTGCCTTGGGTAATGAAACTCCTGAAAAAATAGACGGTTTTACTGCTCAACAAAGATTTTTCCTTTCTTATGCAAAAATTTGGGGACAAAATATTAGAGATACAGAAATCCGCAGAAGAACAAAAGAAGATGTACACTCACTTGGTCAATGGCGTGTAAACGGACAAGTGCCAGGAATTAAAGAATTTCATGATGCTTTCAACGTAAAACCAGGCGACAAAATGTATCTACCTCCTGAAAAATGGGCTACCATATGGTAAAGCTCAGTTAAAAGTTAAAAGTTAAAAGTCGAAAGTGGCTGACGCGTCTATTGCTTCGCAGAGTTCGCAAGCTCACTCTGCTCGCAAAGGGAAGTCGAACCTGCAGGTGGCTTTTAACTTTTAACTGAGTTTATTTGTTTTTAATTGATTGCCAGAAATCAATCCAAGGTTGTTCGTCAAAATTTTAAGCTTTACCCGAAGTATTAGGAAGAACATTAGCAATTATTTTTTTGTTGTTTATTGAAAGTTCAAAAGTCTTTTTATATATCTCAGATTCTATATTAAATTTCTTTCCGATTTGTCCAAATTAGTGCGACAAATTTAATTTTTTTAAAAATGTATCCATTTCTACACTTGTTTTAGTTCTTATTCTATTTTCTTTATTGTTATTAGATTGAGTATTCTGGCATCTGTAACTTTTTTACATTCAGTTATAACCATAACTCCGTCAAAATTTCACGCTTAATTTAACGTGAGTTCGATGTAAGAAACTAAAAAAAACATTAAAATATTTTGAAAATAGCGATGTTTAATTTGTCTTTAACCATTTGAAAATCAGATTATTAACAAATAAAAACATCGCAATATGAATAGCAACAAAATTACTGAAATTTTTTATATAATAGATGAATTTTACAAAGAATTTGAAGCAGCCAAGGCCGACCACGTTTTGGTAAAAGACTGCTCTAAAAACACTAGAAATCGAAAATTTAAACTTAGTGATAGTGAAGTTATGACTATTTTAGTACTGTTTCATCTTGGGAACTTTAGATGTTTGAAACATTTTTATGTAAATTATGTGCAAAAACA
>Ga0208694_1002322_pt1 | contig 20407 bp, 23 predicted proteins | sample AD_UKC078_MetaG_FD_184442 | JGI IMG/M metagenome (GOLD analysis project Ga0208694, IMG submission 184442) | Active sludge microbial communities of municipal wastewater-treating anaerobic digesters from USA - AD_UKC078_MetaG (SPAdes) (version 2) | ecosystem: Engineered > Bioreactor > Anaerobic >...
CTTCGCCCTAATGATACTGCTATTCTTTTTCAAAACTAAGTTTTTTGATCATAGCAGCATCTGTTGATTGAGTCTTTGTATCCATTAATTTCGTTATTCCCTTTATACCTCCCTCGTTGTTGTTCAGGCTGTTCTCCTTCAGTCGCCTAAGGTCTGCCTGTGTAGCCCCGCAGCGCCAGCGTGGTGATGATAGCCGCCCGGCAATTTCCCGCCGGAGCACGTCAAAGAATTTTCCCGGCTTGTTTACCCGCCGCGCACAATCCAGATTAAAGGCCTCCGTCGGCAAGGTGGCCGTCAGGAACCAGCCAACCAGTTTCGTCTCTTCGTCGGTGTCTTGTGATTGTTCTGCCCCCCCTGTGTTTTCATATTCATGGCCGACACAAGAAAGGGAAACCTTCATCCGGCTATCACAGTCTTTTTGAAAATCCTGAACCGTCTTCAATTCATCTGGCGACTGACCGACGGGAACCACCAAATTTTCAGTTTTATCCTTAAGGCCAAAAGGTTCAAAAGGTTCAAAAGATGAGCTTTTGCACCTTTTGTCCTTATTGCCCCTAGGCATAAAAGTTGAAATATGCGCTTTTTCATATGACTTATCTTTAAACTGCGAATTTTTAAAATTCCTCCAGCTCATACCCGACCCTCCCGCGCCATTGGATTAATTAAGTGATAGGTCGACGGCCTCCCCCCCGTGGGCAAGGTTCGTGGTTCGCTGATAATATGACGCTCGGCAAGGATGCCTAAGGCCTTCTTCAGGCGTTCCATTTTTTTAAATCGGGTATCGTGCGCCTGAAAAGCATCACGCTGTGTGAAGCGATCACCAGCCAAGGCATGAAGCCATTTAAAAACAATCTTGGCGTCGTTCACTTCCTCAATGCTGCCCATAAGATCAAAAGCGGCTTTGGCGTGTGGTATGAGTAGCTGACACAAGTCTAAGGCGCGTTCCATTATTCCAAGCTCAATGATTGCCGTCCGTTCCAAATATTCCGCCACATGGAATATTCCGGCGATCCTTAACGCCGCGCCCGGTAATTTAGCTGACCAATCCTGAATGCTGTGCAATTCGCCGTTTTCGCCCTGCTTACTTTCGATGTATTCAGAGAATTGCAACCAGGCGTCCAGCGCATCGGGCGATAAGGTTAATATCCGGGGCTGCTCTTTGCCGTTCTCGTCGAAAACCGGCGCTATTCTTAAAAGTTGAAACGCAAGGTTTTGATATTCGATCTTTAGAGCTTCGGGTATCACATAACCATTCCGGACGTCTCGACTCCCGACATTGGATTTTGGAATGAAGTATAGGAACCGCGCCAACATTCCATTCCCTCGTAATTTTGCCTTATTTCCCTCTGCAAGACCTGAAATAACGTCCGGCTGCACAGCCAGACCAAAGGACAATGCAGGTTTATCAAGTATAACTGAACCTAGTTGCCGTTTGAATACAGGCCTGACAAGACTTCAAAGGTGCCGCCTTCGTCGGAAATGACAGCCATACGCTCTTGATTGACAAGTAAAAGATTGGCCAGTTTTTCCGGCGTGGTGTCGTCAGTGAATAAACGTGGAACCGTTAAAGGCTCCGGCGTGGTGTTCTCGATATTCATGATTTCAATGAGACAATCGCTTCGGACAGACGGATCATCTGATTTTGCTGCTTTCTTCTTCAGTTGATTGACCCGTTCCTGATTGACATCAATGGTGTGTTGCACCTTTGATATTTCCGGCTTGAGAATTTCCGCCTGTCCCTTTTCCCAGACAGACAAAGGAAATGTCAACCCGTTAACGACGGCTGATTTACGCGTCCCGGGATCACTTCCGATGAGCGTCCATACGCATTCCGGCTCCGTGTGTGTCGGAGACGCAACCTCAAACCGTTTCTGAATACAGGTGGCAACCGTGGCGAGTGCCATCGCTACAGACATGGCCTCCGGCGTTTGTGACGCGTCGGCAACCGCTTTGCAATATTCGCCCAATATCCCCGGCACTATGCTTGCCTGTATTTCCGGCGTTTCAAATACACCACCAAACAGAACAGGCTTTTCCCAGACCGGCTCTGATATGTTTTCGGCGGTATTCGTTGTCTGGCTGCTCCTTGTATCAGTGTAGTTTTGAGCATACGTCTGCTGATTCCCGGCAATGGCCGTCTCGATGGTTTTTTGCCCGTAGGTTGAACCATCGGCATGGTGGCGTTTGTCCCATTTAGGGCGGAATAAACCGGATGCCCGGAAGGCGGTGTCGATCATTCCCGCATCGTTGGAAAACCAAAATGCCAGATGCGAACACAGGGCGAGATCGGCTTCCGACTGTGACGGATAGTCCGAATAGTCTCCGTTATAAAGTTTTCTGATTTGTTCGCCGGTTTTGGAAACGTAGGCCTTTTCAAGAATTTCGGTGACGTTAAAATTTAACTGTGGCTGTATTTTTTCTCCAGCGTCCCTATCTTTTTTACTACCGAAAATCTCATTGAACACAGATTCGATGATGTCTGGTCTGTCCATGATTTTGGTGGGTGTGCCGGCAATATGATTGCCGGTCACAGTAAGATAACGGCCAGATTGATAAATTTCAAAATCGCCTTTTTTTCTTCCGCCAACAGGCAACTTTCCGCCTTTGGCAAAGATCCTTATTCCTTTCCCAGATGGAGACGCCTCGGTGTAGGAATCGATTTTATCGATAATATCCTGCGCCCAAGGCAAAATGATCTCAAGGCCTTGGTTGGCAAAAGCCGGACACCTGCAATGATCGAGATCGATACCGATAGGCGTTTCCTCAGTGAGGCAGAATCCGATGCCGTCATATTTTCCGCCTGCTGATTGATAAGCAGACACAGCCGTGGGAAAAGTCGTCCAGGTTTCAGCTCTTGTTGACGCGGCTTTCTGTCCGTTTATCTGATAGGGCACTTTTGTTGTCTTTCCGTCTCGCAGTTCGCGTTGCCAAAGCACGAAGTTGGGGTATGTTTTTAGTTCATCTGGGATTCCCGAAGGATTGAAGGTAAGAGGTGTCATTTTACTCACCTCCTTCGCAAAGTCTGTCAATGTCTTCCGACCGCCAGGCTGTGGTTCGCTCGCCGAGTTTAATTGGTTTTGGATATTTTCCTGACTTAACACCCGCCCACCATGAGGAGCGGCTGATAGGTATCCGCGCCGGGACGATCTGTTTTAATCGTAACAACTTTTTTTCTTGTTTTGTTTCCATATAAAATACCTCCTGCGTTTTATTTACGCAGAAAAGTATCAACGTGGACTTACTCAAAGGGGGTTTCGGTAATTACCCAAAGGGGGTTTGGGGAGGACTTTTTTATATTATTTCATCTCTGATAAAATATCTTTTTTGGCACGCCCGATATATTCAGGCTTGAGAAGTGTTGCTGTTTTGATTCTTCTTAAATGAATATTTTCATTGACATTAGTTGTATATACATTGCCGCCGTCGCAATAGACTTGATATTTTATTTTGTCTATCACCACGTTGATTTCTTGTTCGCTCGCTATTTTTCTGGAAAAACTATTTTTTATCGTTTCATTGTCTTTACTGAGTAAGCGGTCATTATCACGTAAGAAAAGCTTCAAGGCCTCAACAATTACCTTTTGAGGCGAATTGCTCTTAGGCACGCCTCTGCTTTTAAATGAATCCTGTTGAAGATGAATCATGCAAGTCCAATAGCCAATTGCTCGTTCAGCATATGATCGGACAATCATTTCTATCGCGAGAAATTTTGTAAATTCATCGGGTGTCATTTCCTTTTTTTCTAAATTTACCGCCATGTGTAAAGCCGCTGCACATTGAGCGCATTGCGTCAAACAATCTTCCTTTCTCATATCAACATTACGTATTTTGCTCATAATAAATTTATATACTTGCTTCCTTGTTTTAAAATCACAGGCGTATTGTTTCCACGCATATTTTAGTCGTTCATACGTGGCGTCTATCTCTTTACTGAGATTTTCGTCGCGTAATAATTCAATCCCGACGTCCCATTCTGATTGCGGTTCTTGATATGGTGATTTTATTCCAGCCTTCTTTACATCAAGATATTTTCTCCGGCACCGTCCCAGAGTAACCGATAAATCACGTAATTTTTTTGATATAGTGGCAATTTGAAATTGCTGTATTGATAATGATTCATCCATATATATCGCTCCTTTAAATATTTGATCGTCCGTGGCTAAATGGTAATACCTTTGCACCGGCCTTTAAGCCGTCCAGATAATCGGCCCACGTCTGCATCATCTTCCGTCTTTCGTTTAGGTGTTGAGTCCTGTTATAACTGCGCCCTAGTGGATCACTGACACGGTGTGCTAATTGCGCTTCAATAAAATCCGGTCTGATTTGCAAAACTTCATCAATCATTGTTCTAGCCATTGCCCGAAATCCATGTGGGGTCATTTCATCTTTCGTGTAACCCATGCGGCGAAGCGCGGCTAAAACTGCGTTGTTGGACATTGGTCTTTCGGATGTTCGTTCTGAAGGCAAGGCATATTTACCTGAGCCTGTTAACTTTTTTAATTCTTCCAGAATTTTGACGGCCTGCCGCGATAGTGGCACAAGGTGAGGCTCGCGCATTTTCATCTTTTCTGCCGGAATGCTCCAAAGCTCGTTATCCAAATCAACCTCGGACCATTCCATGTGGCGCAACTCGCCCGGTCTGGTAAAAACCAGAGGCGATAGCTGTAACGCGCACTTCACGACATAACTGCCTGAATAACCATCGATGGCCTGAAGTAGTTCACGAACCTGTTGTGGGTTCGTAATCGCCGCCAAGTGTTTTTCTTTTGCCGGTGGTAACGCGCCAATTAAATCTTGTGCAGGGTTTCGTTCAGCTCGGCCGGTAGAGACGGCATATCGAAAGAATTGATTACACAATCCTCTTATCCGATGTGCACCTTCCAGAACACCACGTGATTCGACACGGCGTAACACCGTCAGAAGCTCAGGGGCTTTGATTGCCTTGATGGGCCGCGAACCTATCCACGGGAAAACATCGCGTTCCAGAGCGCGTAATATCTTCAGTGCGTGGCCTTCGGTCCAATTTGCCTTGAACTTATCGTGCCATTCACGGGCAATGACTTCCACGGTTTCGGTATCTTCAACCGCGGCTTGCTTCTGGGCTTTGCGAACCGCACCGGGGTCAATGCCATGTGCTAACTGCCTTCTGGCTTCATCTCTTTTTAGACGGGCATCAAGAAGACTTATTTCAGGGTATCTGCCAAACGCTAAAAGTTTTTGTTTGCCATCATACCGGTATTTAAAACGCCATAGCCGGCTACCCGTTTCGGTGACATGAAGATAAAGACCGCTGCTATCCGATAACTTATAAAATTTCTCTTTAGGCTTTGCGTTACGAACTTTCATTTCAGTCAGTGGCATAAAATCACCTCTCTGCGAAATTGGTGGTATCCATTTTTAAGTGGTGGTATTTTTATCGTTCCATACCACCAAATACCACTTGATTTTAATAAATCACATAGCACGTCTTTGGACTAAAAACAACAAAAAACCCGCTATTTCTAACGGGTTTTTGGACTTTATTGGATTGTCTTGGATTAGGTTTTGGTGGAGATGAGGGGGATCGAACCCCTGGCCTCGACATTGCGAACGTCGCGCTCTCCCAGCTGAGCTACATCCCCAACCTTAAGAATTCCCGCCGGGTAATTGCACGGAAGCATATATTATTGATGATCGCGGTGTCAAGCCATAGTTGCTATGATTATTGAATTGACAAAACAGCAGGGTTTTTCTTATACTCTACGCACATAAAAAAATGAAATATGTTTTTATCGATGAATGTGAAATTTTCAAATAAGATATTCTTTTCACAAAGAAAAAATGATAAGGAAAATCAAATCACCTCGAGGAGCAAATAGATGGCCAAAATTGACGCTTTCTTTAATTTAATGCACGATCAGGGCGCATCCGACCTTCATCTTGTCGCCGGACAGCAGCCGGCAATCAGAATTCGCGGCGATATCGAGCGGATTAAGTATGATGTTCTTACCAATGATGCCTTGAAAGTGCTTCTTTATGAAATTACTCCGGAACACAAAATCAAACAGTTCGAAGAAACCGGCGATGTCGACTTTGCCTATGAAGTGCCCAATCTGGCCCGTTATCGTGTCAATTTTTTCAGGCAGAAAAACGGCATGGCAGCGGTTTTTCGAGAAATTCCCGATAAAATTCAGACCTGTCAGCAACTGGGACTGCCCAACGTAATTGCCAAACTGGCCCAGCTTCCGCGGGGCCTTGTACTGGTGACAGGGCCGACCGGCAGCGGCAAGTCCACAACGCTGGCCGCTATTATTGATGAAGCCAACCGCCTGCGCCGGGACCATATCATTACCATTGAAGACCCGATCGAATTTGTCCATAAGAGCCAAAATTGCATCGTCAACCACCGCGAAGTGGGGGTGCATACCAAAACTTTTACTGCGGCATTACGGGGAGCATTACGCGAGGATCCGGATATTATTCTGGTCGGAGAAATGCGCGATCTGGAAACCATTTCTCTGGCGATTGAAGCGGCCTCCACCGGCCATCTGGTTTTTTCCACCGTTCATACGACGAGCGCGCCCAAAACCGTTGACAGAATCATCGAAGTTTTTCCCGCCAGCGAACAGTTGCAGATCCGCTCGACACTGGCTGATGGTTTACGCGCCGTTATTTCTCAGGTTTTATTCAAGAGAATTGATGTCAAAAGCCGCTGCGTCGCTCTGGAAATCTGTATTGCCACGCCGGCGGTCCGCAACTTAATCCGGGAATCCAAGACCTACCAGATTCCCTCCATGATGCAGACCGGTAAAAAATACGGGATGCAGCTTCTGGACGATGCCATTATGGATCTGTACAACCGCGGTTGGATAAGCGGCGATGATGCCTATATCAAAGCCAATGAAAAAGCCCGGTTCCGTCCGCTGCTCAGACAACCGCCGACCGATTTTACCGAAGCGTAATGTATCGAGAAAGGATCGTATATGAGAAAGCCGGAAATTGATCATATTCTGACCAAAATGCTGGAGTCGTATCCCAACATTTCTGATTTTATCATAACCGTGGGCAAACCTTTTCAGGTGGAGGCTGCCGGTCAGCTGGTTCCCGTTCCGCTGAGGCCGCATTTTGAGAAACTGACGCCGTTTCAGACGGAAATTTTTGCTTTGAACCTGGTGAATCAGGATCACCGTCTCATGACGGACTTGCTTAAGGAAGGCGCATGCGATTTGTCGTATGAATTGACCGGCGTGGCGCGTTTTCGCGTGAATATTTTTTCGCAAATGGGCAATTATTCGATTGTCTTAAGAAAGCTGGAATCCCTTGTTCCTTCCTGCGCCGATCTAGGATTGCCGGATGCCTATTACAGGATATCCCGCGAGAAAAACGGCATTGTGTTAGTCACCGGAGCGACCGGCACCGGTAAAACCACGTCACTGGCCGCGATCATCAACGAAATCAATGAAACCAGTTCCGTCCACATTATTACCCTGGAAGACCCGGTGGAATACACGCATCCACAGAAGAAGGCTACAATCAATCAGCGGGAACTCGGCAAGGATTTCGATACATTTTCCAGCGGCTTACGGGCCGCGATGCGCCAGGCTCCCAAGGTGATTCTGGTCGGTGAAATGCGCGACCGGGAATCGGTCGAAATCGCTTTAAGCGCCGCGGAAACCGGTCATCTCGTATTGAGTACACTGCACACCGTGGATGCGGGACAGACGATCAACCGTATTATCGGTATGTTCCCGCGGGATGAAGAAAATCAGATACGTGTGCGGCTGGCCGATGCCATCCGCTGGATCGCCTGTCAGCGTTTACTGCCGAAAATAGGCGGGGGGCGTGTTGCCGCATTTGAAACACTGAGCACCAGCCTGCGGGTGAAGGATGTTATTCTGCACGGCGAATCGGAAGGAAAAACATTTAATGATATCATCACACAGGGAAGGCCTTTCGGCATGATGACTTTTGACGACTGCATTATCGATCATTTCAGCAAGGATTTGATTACGGAGGAAACGGCCATTGCGTTTGCGACGAACAGAGCTGTAGTCAATCGCGGTATCGATGCCGTCAAGAAAGCCCGCGGCGATCAAGCCGTCAATATCGGAACGCTGGAAGTCGACCGGTCTTACGGAAAAGCAAAAATGGACACATGGAAAAGATAATGTCCGGACTTAATAAAATAACTATCGGGAATGGATTATGAACACGGATAAATTGGCACCAGAATCAGTCGAAGAGGAGATCGATTACTCGGGCCGTCCTTTTGACTACCGGGATATGGATACCAGCTCGGCCATGATCTGCGAGAACGATCCGGCGATCAGGCAAAAGCTGAGAGAAAATCTGCAAACGCTTAACTTTAACGTGATTGAACCGATGACGGCGAAAGAAGCTCTGAAGTACACGACGTTTCAGACGTTCAACGTGATTGTTGTCAATGAACATTATGACACGGACAAGGACGGCGTCAACCAGGTCCTTAAATATCTGGAGACTCTTCCCATGTCCGTCCGCCGGCAGGTTTTCGTTGTCCTGATCAGCTCGACGTTTGCCACGATGGATTACATGAACACGTTGAACAGGAGCGTGAATTTAATCATTCATATGGAAGAAATTTCGGAAATAGGCCTGATTCTGAAAAAAGAAATGGAAGAAAACGAATATTTCTATCACGTTTTCAAGGAGTTGCAGCGCAAACTGGGCAGAGTTTAATTCAGTGGATTTTATCGGCTTTGCCGATTGTCTGATCGGCCTCGTGATCAAGCCCCATTTTTCTGTAGGCGGAAGACAGGTTCAGATAATAGATGGGCAGCGGCTCGAGCCGTATGGCTGTTTGAAACGCGGCTACCGCCTCCGAAAAATTTCCGGTTTTCATCAGAGAGTTACCTAATCGGTTGTAGTAGGCATCCGCATCTGCCCGATCAAATTCGACAGCCTGATTGTAAGCGTTGATCGCATCCTGTAATTTTCCCAGACCGATAAGACTGTCCCCGAGCGAGCAGTAATACAGGGGACTGGAAGGATTGAGGTTCAGGCATTTATTCAACAGACGCCGGGCTTCCTGATGATTATCGGCTTTTTGGAATAAAACGGCAATCCTGAAATAGTAGCTGTCGAGCTGATCGGGATCCAGTTGGCCGGCCTTCCGGTAAGCGTCTTCGCTTTCTTTGTTTAATCCCGCCGCAAACAACGCTTCGCCCCACAAACAATAAAAAGCGGGATTGTCGTCTTCCATGGCAATCAGTTTTTCATACGTTAAACGTGCCCGATCGGCCTGTCCCGCCTGAAGATAGGCATTGCCTAACTCCGTCAGGAGCCCAACATCGTCCGGCTGCGCGGCAACTGCCCTCTCGCAAATATTTACCAGATTCGGGAAGTCCTTCTTCTGCTTGTAAAGACGCACCAGTTCATCGAACGCAAAGCCGGTAAACACCTTTCTCTCGAGCTCGCGGTCGAACAATATCGTTAAACATTTTTCGGCCTGACCGGTTTTGCCGCTGTCGTAATATGCCCAGGCCAGCATTAAAAGGACAGGGTCTTCGTCCGGTGATTCCTGATGAATATCCTCGAGCAGGACAATGGCTTCATCATATTTGCCTTTTTGAAGGAGCTTTTCCGCCAGATCTCTTTTTGTGCTTTTTTCGTCGGTCATCGTTAAAAAAAGGGGAGGATGTCTCCTCCCCTTACCAAAGACTAGCAGCCGCTGCAGGAAGAACCGCAACCGCCTCCGGCGGCAGACAGGTTGGACGTTACCTTAAATCCAGAGCCCTGCGGTGTTTCTATAAAATCAACATTAATCGGTTTCGCTTGATTAAAAATGTCCTTGTCAATTACAAATTTTGTTCCGTTTTCATCAAATACTTCATCATCTTTTGCCGGCTCATCCAGAGCCATCCCCAGTGCGGGGCCGGATCAGCCAATAGACATTGTTATCCGCACAGCGGAATCAGGTTTTTTTGCTTTGATAAAATCTTTGATTACCTCCAATGCCTTCTCTGTCACTGTAAACATCAAATATCCTCCTTTTTGATGAATAGTCGTTATTCATCTCGGATGTAAAATAGTCATACCTGACAATATGTCAATCAAAATCTTTTTCTTGCCAAGGGTTATTTATGAATTGACATTATAAGTTGCTGTAGTTTATTATTAATTACGTTTTTATACCTTCCGCAGCAAAAACAGTCTGATGGCAATATAGACGCATCAGGGTTCGCGATGATAGGTCGATGGATGAATATGAACAAAAAGCCCGGTTATAACTTCCAAAACATCGGTTTTATCGTTTTACTCGTCATCATCACCCTTTTCTTCTTTTACATTGTTAAGCCTTTTTTCTTTGCGGTTTTCTGGGCGGCGCTGATCGCCGGCATTTTTATGCCCCTGCACCGGGCGTTGAATACAAAAATCACAAATCCCAATTTATGCGCGGGCGCGACTCTCGTTGTTATTCTGCTTTGTTTGATTATCCCTATCGCATTTCTGTTTAACCTTCTTGTGCTGGAAGCGTTTGATATCTATAAGTCCTTCGATTCCCAGGGCGGCGCCTGGATGAAAACACTTACGGCAACGCTCAACACATTGAGCCAGAGTGCTTTGTTTGCCAAATTGAACCTGGATCAGGCTTTTATACTGGGAAAATTTCAGGACATCATCAAGGCGGTCAGCGGATACGTCATCAATCATATTTCGAATTTTACGCAAAACACCATTCTTGTCATCGTCAAAGTTGCCGTGATGATCTACACCCTTTTTTATTTCCTGCGCGACGGGGAAAGACTTCTGGAATCTATGGTCGGTCATATTCCCGTGAATAAGCGCTACCTCGATACGTTCATTTACCAGTTCCTTTCCACGGCCAAAGCGTCCCTGAAATTTACGTTTGTCATCGGCGGCATCCAGGGATTCCTGGGCGGCCTTGTTTTTTACATTACGGGAATTGAGAGGGCTCTCATCTGGGGCGTGATCATGATGGGGCTATCCATATTGCCGGGAGTGGGATGTGCCTTTGTCTGGGTGCCCGCCGGAATCATCATGCTGGTTTTGGGGCATACCTGGCAGGGCATTGTCATCCTTATTTTCGGATCGGTGATTATCAGCAGTGTGGATAATTTATTGCGGCCGGTTTTGCTGGGCCGCGACACGAACATGCACGCGCTTTTGATATTCCTTTCCACGCTGGGCGGGTTGGCCGTTTTAGGACTGTCGGGCTTTGTCATGGGACCGATCATCGCCGCTCTTTTCCTGGCCAGCTGGAAATTATTTCTTGAGTTTTATCAGGAAAAACAAGAGGAAAAAATTGAAAGCTGATTTTTATCTGACGGATCTTCCTTCAAGATCGTCTTTCTTCAAAATGAATCGCCAAAGCGCCTCCCTGTCTTTTGTCTTTGCGTAATCGATGCCGATGCGGGGTGTCGTGATGATTTTAGAATCCGGAATTTTTTTATTATTTTCCACCCACAATTCACTGCCCAGCGTTACATCCCAGCCGTTTAAAGATTTGTCGATGGACAGCGCCTGGCAAAGCTTGGCCGGTCCGTTGGTTAATTCGGTGCCTTTCTTTTTGCGGCGGGCTTCCATCGCCGCGATGCCGTCAATCGGTAGAATTGCGCGGATCAAAACGGCGCAGGGATTTTCCTCTTCTTCAGTGACCAAATTGAGCATGTAGTGCATACCATAGGTAAAATAAACATAGGCATGGCCGGGTTTGCCGAACATGACCGCATTGCGCTGTGTCTTGCCGCGGTGGGCATGGCAGGCGCTGTCTGCCCGGCCGCAGTAAGCCTCCGTCTCCGCAATCATGCCGGAAAGTTCAAGACCGTTTATCCGCCGCACCAGCTTCTTCCCCAAAAGCTCCCGCGCCACCCGCAGCGTATCCCGATGATAAAATTTTCTATCCAAGATTTTCATAATGAGTTGTTCTTCGGACATATTTACCAATAAATAACCAACGTGACGTAAGGATGTTACTATCACAAAAGGCCAAGTGAAAAAAGTTTATTTGAAATTGATTTTCAAGGATATTTTAATTTTCTTTTATCAATAGATGGTGTAGGTTAATATTCAAGAATCGGAAAAACAAAATTGATATATTAATGGTTCGGCCCACGCCGAATCTATTCACACCCGAAAGGAGATTTTCTGCATTGGATATTCCCCGGATCTTCAACATTACTGAGAGCGCTCACCGCATCCACAACCCGATTACACCCGAAAAGCTCGCCATTCTCGGCTCGGCGCTGCGTCTGGAATCGGGGGACCGGGTACTTGACCTCGGCAGCGGTTCGGGGGAGATGCTGTGCACCTGGGCACGCGATCACGGCATCATCGGCACCGGCATCGACATGAGCCGGTTGTTCACCGAGCAAGCAAAACGTCGCGCTGAAGAACTCGGCGTCGCCGATCAGGTCACGTTCATTCACGGCGATGCTGCGGGCTTTGTTTCTGGCGAGAAGGTCGATGTGGCAGCCTGTCTAGGGGCCACGTGGATCGGCGGGGGAGTCGCCGGCACGATCGAGCTTCTGGCGCAAAGCCTGAAGCTCGGAGGGATCATCCTTATCGGCGAGCCTTACTGGCGGCAGTTACCGCCGACGGAAGATGTTGCCAAAGGGTGTCTTGCCCACACGATTGCCGACTTTATCATGCTTCCGGAACTTCTCGCGTCTTTCGACCGTCTCGGCTACGACGTCGTTGAAATGATTCTGGCTGATCAGGACGGTTGGGACCGATACGAGGCGGCCAAATGGCTCACCATGCGCCGATGGCTTGAAGCCAATCCCGGCGACGAATTGGCCAAAGAGGTTCGTGCCCAACTGACCTCGGAGCCCGTGCGCCACGCCGCTTACACGCGTGAATATTTGGGCTGGGGAGTGTTTGCGCTGATGTCGCGGCGATGAGGAGATTACCGGGCGATTCAGAAAGAGGGGCAAATCCAATCATACCCGATAACGCATTCAAGCCGACGCCGCTTTGCGGCGTCGGCTTTGCTTTTCGTTCTCTCTTGAGAAAATCTTTTTTTTAACATCTCAATATAATCAAAAACTTAAGCTTCCTTACAACAAATTAATTTGAAAAATAACCCCTCCGGTGCTAGATTGTGACCGGCAGTATTATAAAAACAAATTACTTTCAACGGCTGAAATGAACCGTGAAAGCGAACTGGTATTACCGGAAGGAGAGATAGTTTATGGAATACACTCATGAAGTTGAACAGATGTGCGTAGTTGCCAAAGGCGCGAAAAACGGTCCCGCCCCGATCCCACAGGAGGGCAAATGGACCATGGTGAAAGAAATCAAGGATATCAGCGGTCTTACCCATGGTGTCGGCTGGTGTGCGCCGCAGCAGGGAACATGCAAGTTGACCCTGAACGTCAAAGACGGGATCATTGAAGAGGCACTCGTCGAATGTCTCGGTTGCACCGGCATGACCCACTCGGCCGCAATGGCTGCCGAGATTCTGCCGAACAAAACCATTCTGGAAGCGCTGAATTCCGACCTTGTCTGCGATGCGATCAACACCGCGATGAGGGAAATTTTTCTGCAGATTGTTTACGGCCGCTCACAGACGGCTTTCTCCGAAGGCGGTCTGCCGATCGGAGCCGGACTCGAGGATCTGGGCAAGGGACAGCGCAGCGTGATCGCCACAATGTACGGTACCAAAAAGAAAGGTCCCCGTTATCTGGAAATGGCCGAAGGGTACGTGCTGGAAATCGCCCTGGATAGTGACAATGAAATCATCGGATACAAATTCGTTAATCTGGGCGTGATGATGGACAACATCGTCAAGGGCATGGACCCGGCCGCCGCTCTGGCGAAAGCAACCGGAACTTACGGCCGTTTTGCTGAAGCTGTAAAAGTTATCAATCCCCGTAAAGAATAAGGAGTAGAAAAATGGCTTTATTTGAAGGATACGAAAGAAGAATCAAACAGATCACTCCTTTTCTCGCGAAATATGGAATTTCCTCGCTGGAGGAAGCCGAAAAAGTATGCCTCGAGAAAGGCGTGGATGTCAGAAAAATCGTCAAGGAGATTCAGCCGATTTCATTTGAAAACGCCGGCTGGGCTTATCTGGTCGGCGCTGCCGCCGCCATTAAAAAAGGTCAGAAGGTAGCCGCCGATATCGCCGAAACACTGGGTGAAGGATTGCAGTCCTTCTGCATTCCCGGCTCGGTTGCCGATGACCGTCAGGTGGGCATCGGTCACGGCAATCTCGCTTCCATGCTGCTTCGGGAAGAAACCAAATGCTTTGCGTTTTGCGCAGGTCATGAATCATTCGCGGCAGCGGAAGGCGCGATCGGACTTGCCAAATCGGCCAACAAGGCGCGCAAGGTTCCTCTGCGCGTCATTCTGAACGGATTGGGAAAAGACGCGGCTCACATTATCGCCCGCGTCAACGGATTCACCCATGTCGCGACGGCATTCGATTATAAAACAGGAAAAGTCTCTGTGGCCAAGGAGAAAGCCTATTCCAAGGGCGACCGCGCGGCAGTTCGCTGCTACGGCGCCGATGACGTGCGCGAAGGCGTGGCCATCATGCATCTGGAAGGCGTTGATGTCGCCATCACGGGAAACTCCACCAATCCGACCCGCTTCCAGCATCCGGTGATGGGCGTTTACAAAAAAGAATGCATTCTGGCCGGAAAGAAATTCTTCTCTGTGGCCTCCGGCGGCGGCACAGGCAGAACGCTGCATCCGGACAACATGGCGGCCGGTCCCGCCTCCTACGGCATGACCGACACCATGGGCAGAATGCATTCGGATGCGCAGTTTGCCGGATCGTCGTCCGTTCCTGCGCATGTGGAAATGATGGGCCTGATCGGCATGGGCAACAACCCGATGGTGGGCGCATCCGTCGCCGTGGCGGTGGCGGTAGAACAGGCCATGAAGTAAAACTTCTAAATCGAGCACCACTGCCCGCTGATTCGGGCAGCGGTGCTATCTCCATGCCTTGGAGGCGGTTCGATGACTCAATTGAAAGCGGTTCAGGCAAACATCGTAACCCTTAAGGTCGATGCCATCGTCAATGCGGCCAATCAATCGCTTCTGGGCGGCGGAGGTGTGGACGGAGCAATTCACCGGGCCGCGGGTCCGGAGCTTCTGGCGGAATGCCGGACACTCGGCGGTTGTAAAACCGGCGAGGCCAAACTTACCAAAGGATACAATCTTCCAGCAAATTTTGTCATCCATACCGTAGGACCGGTCTGGCACGGCGGTAAAAGCGGTGAATCCCAACTGCTGGCGTCCTGTTACCGCAGTTCTCTGATTGTGGCCGCCGAAAACGGCATCAAAACCGTCGCCTTCCCGAGTATCAGCACCGGTGTTTACGGATATCCGGTTGAGCCTGCGGCGCAGGTGGCGGTAAAAACCGTGCGCGATACGGTTCAGAAATTATCAACGATAGAAGAAGTGATTTTCTGCTGTTTTTCCGGGAAAGATCTTGAGATTTACGAAGCGTGTTTGAAAAACTGATTTTTCCGAGGCTGCATGCAACGTGCTTTGACGGATGCATTTTTAAACAACGGACCGCGGCATTTTTAAATCATGCCGCAGTCCAATGAACAACCCCGCCCCAAGGGGCGGGGCATTAGACCCGCATTTATCCCGCTCGGCCTATAGTGACCTTTAGGTTATTCGCCTCGGGGATATCAAGGATATCTGCGATATCCTCCGCCTACGGCGGGATAATTCAACTTACAAGTTTCAGAAGCGTAGCAAACTTAAACTTGAGTTTCATTAATTCGACCATCAAATTTCAGTGCACTTCCACCGCTTTGCGGGATAATTCGACTTATGCTTCAATCTTCGCTTCGCTCGATTTTAGCAAGTCTCACTACGTTTCTGAAATTTGGGTCTCATTAAATTTTATTTGACCCATTTCAGATAATTCTTGACCAGGTATTCCGCTGTCTGCAGGGCGCCTTTGGCCGCGCCGATTTTGGTATTGTGCGCCAGACAGACGTATTTGATGCCGTTTTCAATAACCGGATCCTTGCGGATGCGTCCGACGGTTACGGTCATGCCGCCGCCCTTGTCTCTATCCATCCGCGGTTGCGGACGGAACGGATCATCGGTCACATCGATCAGATGCGCCGGTGAACTGGGCAGATGCAGTTCGGCAAAGTCCTTGCCGTAATTCATCATGGCCTTCTTGACGTCTTCCGGCGAGCATTTTTTCTTGGTTTGAACAAACGCGCAAACCATATGGCCGTCCAGTACCGGTACGCGGGTACAGGTTGCGGTAATGCCGAACGCGGCGTTGACGATGATTTTTCCGGTCAGCTTGCCCAGAATTTTTAGCGGTTCGGTTTCCACCTTGGGTTCCTCGCCGGGAATATAAGGCACGACGTTTTCGGTCATATCCATCGCCGACAGGCCGGGTGTTCGTCCCGCGCCGGACATGGCCTGCAGCGAAGTCGCCACCACTTGTTTTACGCCGAAGTTATCCAGAATCGGCTTCAACGAAACAACCAGTCCGACAATGGTGCAATTGGATTTGGGTGAAATGAAACCTTTCCAGCCGCGGTTTTTCTGCTGAACGGCCAGCAGGGCCGCGTGATCCATATTCACACCGCCCACCAGAATGGGGGTATCCGGTTCATACCGGAATGCCGACGCGGTGCTGATCACCGGAGTGGTTTTGGCGTACTTGGGTTCCAGATCCCTGGCCGGTCCCGCGTCCATGGTTGAGAAAATAATATCCACGGATTTCGGATCGAAACGGGCTGCTTCTTCCACCACCATATTGGCAATATGCCCCGGCAATTCCTCCGGGCACCACCAGCGGATCGAACCGTTGGCGTCCCGTAACGCATCAATATATTTCTTGCCGGCCGATCGCTCCGAAGCCACCAGTTTGGCGATTTTAAACCAGGGATGTCCGAGCAGACTGACAATCGCCTGCTGGCCGACGATTCCGGTTGCGCCGACAATAGCAATTTTTAACATAATTCAAAAACCTCCTCTAAGTTCCTTGACGGTTGCTTATATTTTCAAGCAAAATCGTTTTCGCTTTTTCCACATCTGCGGCAATCTGTTTCTTCAACGTTTCGGGAGAGTCAAATTTGACAATGTCCCTCAGCTTCTCCACAAAATCGGTATTGATCCTTTTTCCCCTCAGATCACCCGAAAAATCAAGCAGGTGTACTTCAAAGGAAAAGGTATAATCTTCAAACGTCGGTTTCGCTCCGATATTTAAAACGGCTTGGTACCGTTTTTCTTCCGCATCAACAAACGCCGCATAAATGCCCGGCGGCGGCAGCAATTCTTTTTCCGGTTCGATGTTGGCCGTCGGAAATCCGAGCGTGACGCCCCGTCCGAAACCGGTGACCACCTTTCCTGCGACATTGTAGTATCGTCCCAGCAAGACGGCGGCTTTTTTCAGATTGCCTTCGATAATGGATTTCCTGATCAGCGTGCTGCTGATGATATCGTTTCCCGATTTAACGGCGTCAACGACTTCAACCGCAAACCCCATGTCCCGTCCCGCAGCAATCAGATAATCACTGTTGCCTTTTTTCCCCTGACCGAAGGTGTAATCATGTCCGATAATAATTTTTCCGATGGCCAGTTTCCGCCCCAGAAAATTATGAACGAATTCTTCCGCCGTCGTTTTGGAATACTCCATGGTAAAAGGAATGACCAGAACGCCGTCGATTCCGCAAGCCGCAAGCCGCTCCAGTTTTTCGTCAAGCGTCGTGATCAGAAAAAACGGCCTGATATTCGGATGAAGAATCATCTTGGGATGCGGATCAAACGTAATAACCAGTGATTTGGTCCCGGCCTGTTTCGCTTCGGAGGCGAGTTTCCGGCAGATAAACTGATGGCTTAAATGCACGCCGTCGAAATTGCCTATGGAGACAAATGATCCGCGAAAATCTCCGGTTATGTTTTCCGTACTCCTGAATATAATCATTGTTTCATACTATAAACGTCAACCAGTAGCTTGATAACATAACATGTTGGACATTAAATTCAAGCTCATTTTATCTTGACAAGAACGTGCCGATCGGTATAGTGCACTTTTTGTGTGCCGAAGTGGCGGAATTGGTAGACGCGCTAGGTTCAGGGTCTAGTAGGCGTGCGCCTGTGCTGGTTCAAATCCAGTCTTCGGCACCATTTTTTATCATTATTGATTTGCATAATCATAACTTGTCACAGCCGAAAACGATCTTTTTCTGTTGATTTTTTAAACTTTTTTATCCGGTAACGAACAACCAGACACAGGCAGTATTTGATGATTGAACCCCTTGTTAATAATCTGTCATTTTATCTTGAAAGCTCGCTGATGTTATCTGTCCTTGCCGCTTATCTGGGGGGCGTGATTATCAGTTTTACGCCCTGCACGTATCCGCTGATTCCGGTAACCGTGGGGTTGATCGGCATCCAGGGACCGTCATCCAAAATCCGCGGTTTTTTCCTCTCGTTGTTTTATGTGGCCGGAATGGCGGTTACCTATGCGGTTCTCGGTGCTGCGGCGGCGCTGTCGGGAAAGATATTCGGTCAGATGCAGACGACGCCCTGGACGTATTTTATCATGGCCAATTTATGTCTGGTCATGGGATTGTCCATGCTGGACGTGTTCAACCTCTCCATCCCTGTTCCGCAAAAGCTGATGCAATGGACCGGTGCAAACGGCAAAAAAGGATTTCTGAACAGTTTTTTAATCGGCGCCGTTTCCGGCGTGGTCATCGGACCCTGCACCGCCCCGGCCCTCGGGGTTTTACTCGGTTACGTAGCGGTCAAAACAAATGTGGTTCTGGGGATGAGCCTGCTGTTTATTTTCGCTTTCGGGATGGGAACGCTGCTGATTATCGCCGGCACGTTTGCCGGGATGATTGCCGCTTTGCCGCGATCGGGAGCATGGATGGAAAAAATTAAATTCATATCCGGGCTGATATTAATTGGCGCTGCGGAATATTTCCTGTATATTGCCGGAAGACTGTCTATATAAAAAGAGGTGATGATGAACAAAAAAATTTTACTGGCAATCGCTCTGGTGTTTGTTTTTGCGTTGGTTGCTTTCTCTTTTGAACAGTTTAAGCCGAGTGTTTTTACAAGACGCGACAAAGTTTCGGCTCCTGATTTTTCATTGAAAGACATCCATGGGAAAACATTCCGGTTGAGCGCCCAGCGGGGAAATCCGGTCATTATGTTTTTCGGCACGACTTGGTGTCCCGCCTGCCGCGAGGAAATGCCGCTTTACAGGAACCTTTACAATAAATATGCCGGACGCGGATTAAAGTTCCTGTATATTGATATCAACGAATCCGCCGAACGGGTGGCACGGTTTGCCGGACAAAATGCTTTTCCGTACCACGTGCTGGTGGACGGAGACGGCAGTGTAGCCGGCGATTATAATATTATCGGCGTTCCGACCCTGATTCTTCTGGACAGAGAGGGCAATATCGTCGATGTCGGTCACCGAATATCTGACTTGCCGGTGGACAGGCTTTTTCCGGTAAAAAAATAAACAGAATTCCGGGGGGAATAAAAATGAACGAGGGCAACTGGCTGCAGAATCTCACAAGATCAAACACCGATAAATGGATCGGCGGGGTGTGCGGCGGTCTGGGGGAAAGTTCTCCCGTTCCGGCGTGGGCGTGGCGTCTGTTGTTTGTGACGCTTGTGTTATGCTTCGGCACAGGGGTTCTATTGTATATCCTGCTGTGGATTTTTGTTCCCGACAAATCAACGATACAGGGGTAAGCATGAGATTAAAAAACGATATTTATCTTTACGAGTGGACCAATCCTTATGAAAACAACTGCAACAGTTTTTACATCGGCGGCGGCGTCAATGCGCTGATCGACCCTGGGCTGACCGGTTATGTCCCCGATTTGCTCGACCGGATGTCCGCTGACGGGATTCAAAAAGAAGAAATCCGTTACGTCATCAATACCCATTCGCATCCCGACCATTTTCAGGGATCGGAACTGTTCGATCAGGAAAAAGTCAAGGTCGGTTTGCACACCAGGGAAATTGAATTTTTAAAAGGGGACGGAGGAGAACTCTACAGCCTCTTCGGGATCAACGCTCCCCGGATGCACGTCAATTTACCGCTGGAGGAAGGCGATCTGGCGCTGGGCGATCAGATTTTCAAGGTTATTCTTGCCCCCGGTCATTCTCCCGGTTCCATCGGTCTATACTGGCCCGACCAGAAAGCGCTGTTCTGCGGCGATGTGATCTTCGATCAAAGCGTGGGGCGCACGGATTTTCCCGGCGGCAACGGCGATCTTTTGAAAAAAAGCATTCTCGCCTTTGCCAAGCTGGATCTGGAATGGCTCCTGCCCGGCCACATGGGCATTCTGCACGGGAAAGGCAGCATTCAGAACAATTTCAATCTGATTATCAAGGGCATCTTCCCTTACATATAAATCCTCTATCGCGGAGAACGACCTTTTTATGGCCAACGAAGGAAACAAAG
>Ga0208694_1002328_pt1 | contig 20372 bp, 18 predicted proteins | sample AD_UKC078_MetaG_FD_184442 | JGI IMG/M metagenome (GOLD analysis project Ga0208694, IMG submission 184442) | Active sludge microbial communities of municipal wastewater-treating anaerobic digesters from USA - AD_UKC078_MetaG (SPAdes) (version 2) | ecosystem: Engineered > Bioreactor > Anaerobic >...
ATAACGTCGATCACCCCATCAGTCTTTATGCCGCTACCAAAAAAAGCAACGAACTCATGGCGCATACCTACAGCCATCTGTTCGGTCTGCCGACCACGGGGCTGCGCTTTTTCACCGTTTACGGCCCTTGGGGAAGGCCCGACATGGCTCTATTTCTGTTTACCAAAGCCATATTGGAAAACCGGCCCATACAGGTTTTCAACTACGGCAACATGGTGCGCGATTTCACCTACATCGACGATATCGTTGAAGGCGTGGTGCGGGTCATCGACCATCCGGCCAAGCCGGCACCCAAAGGTAAAAACGATGTTTCCTGCAGCGATACGGCTCCTTACAAGATATACAATATCGGGAACGCTTCGCCCGTGCCCTTGACGGAATACATTGCCGCCATTGAAGCCGCCCTCGGCAAAACAGCTGAAAAGGAATTTTTGCCCATGCAGCCAGGGGATGTACCCCGCACCGAAGCCGACGTGACCGATTTGGTGAGAGACTTGGGCTACAAGCCATCCACGTCGGTAAAAACAGGCATCGAAAAGTTTACGGCTTGGTACAAAACCTATTTCGGAATCGAATCATGTGATTAGCACTTATACAAACTATATATGAAAGATATTAAAATAGCCGTCATCGGCCTCGGGTACGTGGGTTTGCCGCTGGCACGGCTTTTCAGTACGAAATACCCCACGGTGGGATACGACCTCAATCCCAAACGGGTAGAAGAACTCATGAACGGACACGACAGCACACTCGAGGTAGATGACAGCCTGCTGCAGTCGGCCCTGGCCGGCGGATTCCGCTGCACCACCGACCTAGAAGAAATCCGCTCCTGTAATTTCTATGTGGTGGCTGTTCCTACGCCGGTGGACAAAAACAACAATCCCGACCTGCGACCGTTGTACGGCGCCAGCGAAACGGTGGGGAAAGTCATTTCCAAAGGCGACATCGTAGTATATGAATCGACCGTGTATCCGGGAGTGACAGAAGACGAATGCGTGCCCATCGTGGAACGCGTGAGCGGACTGAAATACAACATCGACTTCTTTGCCGGTTACAGTCCCGAGCGCATCAACCCGGGCGACAAGGAGCACACAGTGGAAAAAATCAAGAAAGTAACCTCCGGCAGCACGCCCTAAACGGCACGCATCGTAAACGAAGTCTATGCCTCAGTCATCACGGCCGGCACACACCCGGCACCATCCATCAAGGTGGCCGAAGCCGCCAAAGTCATCGAAAATGCACAGCGCGACATCAACATCGCATTCGTCAACGAGCTGGCCAAGATTTTCAACCGCATGGGCATCGACACCCAAGACGTGCTGGAAGCAGCAGCCACCAAATGGAACTTCCTGCCCTTTAAACCCGGACTGGTGGGCGGACACTGCATCGGCGTAGATCCCTATTACCTGGCTCAATGTGCGCAGCAATATGGTTATAACCCCGAGATTATTCTTGCCGGTCGCCGTATGAACGACGGCATGGGTGAGTATGTGGCTGACCAGGTCGTGAAGCTGATGCTCAAGAAAGGCATTCAGGTGTTAGGTTCAAAAATATTGGTGCTCGGTTTCACCTTCAAGGAAAACTGTCCCGACGTGCGCAACACCCGCGTCATCGATATCGTACGCACCCTGCAACAATACAACGCCCACGTTACCGTTCACGACCCCTGGGCCAATTCCGACGTTGCCCGTCGCGAATACGGCGTGGAAATCGCAAACGAATTGCCGCGCGACACCTTCGATGCTGTCATCCTGGCCGTAGCACACGATACATTCAAAGAAATCAATTTCGATACCCTCAAAAACGGCCACACAGTAATTTACGACGTAAAAGGAATGCTGCAAGGCAATATTGATGGAAAACTGTAGAAAAACACATTGTAAATAGCAATGTTGTTCTTAAGTAAAAATAGGAAGAGAAATTCATGGAAACTATCAATAATATTAAAATCCAAAAATCCACACTAAAAGGACAAGTAGAAGTTAGTGGTGCAAAAAACGCAGCTCTTAAATTATTAACAGCTTCTATCTTGACAAATGAACCAATAGAATTATTTCGCTCACCTAATGGATTACTCGATATGCAGGTTCACATTGCAATGTTGAACAAAATGGGGAAAACCTGTACCGAAAAATCCGGGTATATTAAAATCGAAGAAAACAACAAATTAGTAAATGAATTGATTTGGGAGGATCGTTCCATCAGAAATTCATTGCTAATTCTTGGAGCATTGACCATCCGCTTTGGAGAAGGATGCGTTCCTTTACCAGGTGGCTGTAAAATAGGAGAACGCAAATATGATCTTCATTCGATGATATTAGAACAAATGGGAGCAAAAGTATGGGAAGATGGGACCTATCTTTGTGCAAAAACAAACGGCAAACTCAAAGGATGCGATATTCATCTGCCGATTCGTTCAACAGGTGCAACTGAGAATGCCATTCTATGCGGAACATTGGCGATAGGGAAAACCACGATTTGGAATCCGCATATTCGTCCCGAAATTCTCGACCTAATCGATATGCTACAAGATATGGGCGCAAAAATTAAGGTTTTTGGGCAAAAATGTATCGAAATTGAAGGAGTAAATTATCTGCATAGCGTGAAACATACTGTCATACCGGATAATATGGAAGCCATTACCTGGGCTATTGCTTCGGTAATTACAAATGGTGATGTCGAAATTATCAACTTTCCTTTTGAACATCTTGAAGTTCCATTAATATTTTTGCGTGAAAGTGGCATGAAATACTATAAAGGCGAAAACTCATTAATTGTCAGGGGTGGAACGCCATATCCTGTCGAGATCAGCACAGGGCCTTATCCCGGCATCAATTCCGACATGCAGCCCCTATTTGCCGTTTATGGTGCTTGCTCCCAAGGTGAATCCAAAATAGTGGATCTTCGATTTCCCGGTAGATACGGTTATGCAGAAGAATTGGGTAAAATGGGGATGAATTATGCTATTGAAGGCGACCTCCTAAAAATTTACGGAGGCAATCCATTAAAGGGTGCAACGGTAAAAGCCATTGATTTGCGAGCCGGCATAGCTTTGGTTCTCGCCGGATTGGTTGCCGATGGCGAAACCCTTATTGAAGATGCATGGCAGATTGAAAGAGGCTATGAGAATTTAAATGAAAAATTGATGAAACTAACCATTCATTAGAAAGAATTTAGAACTTTATTAATGTCATTTAATCATCTTTCAAGTTTCTGGAAAAAGCTTAAAGCGAATACATTCTATAAAAACATTGCCTTAGTTGCTAGTGGTAATATTTCTGCAAGGTTAATAACAATTTTATTAACGCCGGTTATCACACGTATATACTCACCTGCTGATTATGGTATTTATAATGTATTCATGTCTATAATTGGTATCACAGGCGCATTAGCAACTCTAAGGTATTCTGTGACTATTCCCGTGGCAAGGGATGAGAAATTAGCTGATAATCTTTTAAAGTTGTGTTTCATTATTACCATAACTTTAAGTCTATTATGGCTATTATTCATTTTACTCTTTGGTGATTTTATTTCGATTCATTTCGAATCAGAAGGCTTAAAATCATTTTTATGGTTAATTCCCATTGTATTTTTCGGAAAAGGAATTTATGAAGCACTTAATAACTGGGCAGTTAGATATAGAGATTTTAAATTAATAACTCGAACAAAGCTAACTCAGAGCGTTTCTTCATCTATTGTAAAGATTGGTTTAGGACTTCTAAATATTAAGCCATTAGGACTATTAATTGGACATATAGTTAATGAGACAGCTGGAGTAGCAAATATTTTTTCTAAACTGATTAAAACAAGGCCACAATTCTTTAACGAGTTGTCTCTTCCAGAAATTAAAAGTGCTGCAATTCGATATAAACGTTTCCCTTTAGTTCAATCATGGTCACAGTTATTGCTTTCGGCAGGAGCACAACTACCTATTTTATTACTTGGATTTTATTATGGTGCAGGTGTAGTGGGCGTATTCGGGCTTGCAAACACTATGATTCGTTTACCAATGGACCTGGTGGGTCAATCGGTATCACAAGTGTATTTTGGAGAGATTTCAAAGTTTGGAAAAGAGAATCCAAGAAAAATATATAATCTCACTTTAACACTAATAAAAAGGCTATTAAAAGTCGGTATAATTCCAATTGCTTTAATTGCAATATTAGGACCATGGATATTTTCTTTAGTCTTTGGTGCTGAATGGTATGATGCAGGATTTTATGCAAGGTTACTTTCCATCTATGCTTTATTTGCATTTTTATCTGCTCCGGTAGCAAATATTTTTAATGTTTATGAGCGTATGGATATACAGTTAAGTCTAAATATATTTAGAGTGGTTTTGGTTATTCTTGTTTTTGTAATTTGTGGTTATTTAAAGTTAACACCAGTTTATACAATAGGTGTTTACAGTATTAGTTTATCATTCTACTATGTATTTTTGGTTATTAGAATTCTCAAATTAGTCAAATCTAATTTGAAGTAAAGTGTATAGAGAGACATATTATAAATAAAGTTTTACTTGATGAAATTTTTAAAAGAATTCAATCTTAAAAAATATAATGCATACCGCGTTAATGCAGTATGTTCTAAAGCATGGTTTCCTGAAAAAGAAGAGGATTTTACATTTCTCTGTAGTAATAACACTGATTCTAAAAGAATAATTATTGGTAATGGTAATAATATTATATTAAGCAAAGAATATTACGAGGAGGAGTTCATAATATTAAACGGTTGTTTTGATAAAATTGAAATTGAAGATACTACTATAATTGCTGAAGCCGGAGCCACACTAAAACAACTTAGTGAACTTGCCATGAACTGTTCATTGACTGGATTGGAAATATTTTACGATATTCCAAGTTCTGTTGGGGGTGCTGTTGTAATGAATGCTGGAACAAAAGATGGAGAAATAAAAGACATCCTTTTAAAAGTGCGCTATTTGGATATATCGGATAATGTTATAAAAGAAATATCAAAAGATGATATTGGTTTCGAATATCGTAACAGCTTCTTTCAGAAAAATATTGATAAAATTGTTTTAAAAGCATGGTTTAGTCTTAAAGAAGGGAATTTCGTAGAAATAAAACACAAAATGGAACAATATAAAGTAACCCGTTGGGCAAAGCAACCGCGTGAATACCCCAACTGTGGCAGCGTGTTTAAACGGCCACCCGGTCGTTTTGTGGGCCCCATGATTGATGAATTAGGTTTGAAAGGGTTCACTGTTGGAGGTGCAAAGATATCTGAAAAGCACAGCGGTTTTATTGTGAATACGGGGAATGCAACCGGAAAAGATATTCTTGCCGTAATTGCCGAAGTAGAAAAACAGGTAAAAGAAAAATTTGGTATAGATTTGGAAGTGGAACAACGAATTATTTGAAGTAGAAAATACTTCATTTCGTATTAGTTATAGGATATGGAAGTGATTATTATCTTAGTTTGAAGAATATTTTTGTTATTAGAACGTGTGTTTAGATTTCAATTAAGTAAATGTTGCGAAATATACTGACTAACAAACTTTATTCATTCCTCAAATTATGAATATTACATTATAAGTCAGGTTATTTTATTATGCTTACTAAGTAAGAAGAAAATCAAAGAATAGAGGTTCTTAAATTGTCCTAGTAAAATATTTATTTTGTTCTTTAACGGAAAGGATCTCTATTATTTGTCGTATCAGGGCATAATAACTTCTTTCTTGATATAACACTGATATATATATCCCTGGTTAACACCAAATATGCCCCATTTCAGACACGTTAATGCAGTGGCACCTTCAAATTGCATAGAGAATGATGGTACCAAAATGAATGAAATTCCCATCTTTTAAGCAAATCACAAAATAGACTTTCTGTTTAATAAGAAAATAATGGCGGAAGAACGGTTACTTAAACAGCTAAATAACGACATATAAAACACAATTATCCATTAATGAAAAATGCGAAGACTTAATAAAGTACTCAATTAGTATTATTATAGAAGTATCATGAAAATATTATTCGATTTTAAAGATATGACTGGGGGAGCTCCACGGTCTCAATTAGCACATTTACAATCTGTAAAAGAAAATGGTATAGATGTATTGGCGACTGTGTCAAGCGACTATTTTGAGCTTGCAAAAAAGCTTCCCGATGTTAAAATTATCAAAGTTGATGGAATTTCATTTAATAACCCGTTAAGATTGTTTTCTAACTTGAAAAATTGGTATAAAATTATTCAAAATGAAAATCCAGATATTATTCATACAAATAGAGTACCTCATTTTGTTTTTCTCGCAATTATTTCAGATTTAACAGGTACTCCTATGGTTTTTTCTCAAGCTGGAGGTATTGCCCAGGCTTCTGTAATAAAAATTATTATTGATAAAATACCTATTGTATATTCTTTGGAAAATAAAGAAAAATTTATTGAAGCGGGATATAAAGATAGAGAGATTAATGTGATCTCAAATAGAATTAAAATCAACAATTCACATAATATTGAACCATCAAATTTTAATGCAAGTAATTCTCTTAAAATTTTATTTGTAAGTAATTTAAAAAGTGTAACAATTGACGGAGTATTTAATTTCCTGAAATTAATTGAGGATCAATCTCCTAATATTAAGATGCATTTTTTGATACACTTTGCAGGTAAAGATACTTCTGGAGAGAATAAATATCTAAAGAATTTTATTAAACAGGTTGAATTAACTAACTCATATATATCCCCTAATGGGACAATAAAATATCTAGGTTGGATTGAGAATATTGAAGAGTTGATAGATTCACATGATGTTATAATAGGTAAAGGGAGGAGTGTTCTACAGGCTGCTTTAAAAAGCAAGATTTGCTTTGTTATTAGTGAGAATGGTGAGTTAACAAGAATAAAAAAATCAAATTTTAGTCAACTATACTTTTATAATTTCTCAGGCAGAGGCCTTTCATTAGATAAAAATGAAGAATTTATTAAAATGTTGATTGAGAAGAATGAATTTAATAAATATGCAAATGAAGCTGTAATCGTAAAAGATGATGTTGAGAATGCTTATTCAATTACAAAAGCGTATAGTAAACTGAAAACTGTATATGATTATGCAATTTTTAAAAAACAAAAAAGATCATTTACTAGGGCGTTAATAAAATGTCTCAAGTACTATTTTGTTTTATTTAACTCACGTTACGCAAAAAAAAAAATACGAATAGCATAATGGATATCTAAAATTAGAGTAACTTGCAAAAAAAAAACAGCGATGAAAAAAGAATCAGAGAACCAGATAGAGGATCTTTATACTGATTATTTAATGGTTTCCACAGGTCCATGCACGGCCACTGGTTTGTCCAATTTGAGTGGTGGAACGATAAGCCATGACAAGATCACCCGGTTATTGAACTCTGAGCGGTTCACATCCAAGGAAGTTTGGGAAAAAGTTAAGCCCTTCCTCAGGGAAATAGAACACAGCCGAGGATGCCTGACCATAGATGATTCGATTCAGGAGAAACCCTATACTGACGAGAGTGCCTTGATATGCTTGCATTTTGACCATACCAAAAACAAGAGTGTAAAAGGGGTGAATTTTGTCTCAGCGAGCTATTGTTATGAAGGAGGGAGTTTACCTGTGGCCGTTGAGTTTGTCAGGAAATCCTATATGTTAGCAGATAAGAAAACGGGCAAAGTGAAGAGAAAGAGTGAAAAAAACAAGAATAGAATATATCGGGGACTACTTAAAATAGCCACGGGGAATGGGATCAAGTTTGGGTATGTGCTCAACGACATCTGGTATTCCTCCGCAGAGAATATGATGTATGTCAAGCATGATATAAGAGCAAACTTTGTCATGGCCATTAAGGGAAACCGGAAAGTTGCTCTCAGCCATGAGGATAAGCTCAAAGGTAAATATGTTAAGATTGAGGCGCTGGAATTGGAACCATGTTCGATCCTGCAAGTCTGGTTTAAGCAGGTTGATTTTCCTGTCTTATTGACCAGCCAAGTCTTCAAAAACGGAGATGGAAGCCAGGGAATATTGTATCTGGTTTCCAGTGACCTCAGCTTAACCTATGAACAGATCACGGCAATCTATCAAAAACGATGGAAAGTCGAAGAATATCACAAAAGTGTGAAAAGCAATGCGTCCTTTGCAAAATCGCCAACCAAAGTAGAAAACACACAATTGGGGCACTTTTATGCGTCTATAATCGCATACATCAAATACGAAGTATTGAAGTTTAGGCATGGCAACAATCATTTTGCCATGAAAACGGCGTTGTACATGATCGCTTTAAAAGCTGCCTATGAACAATTAAAACAATATGATACTATACCCATTTTTCAATTTGCGTAACGTGAGTTATTTAAGTATAAAGCAAGTTGATTATTTTCTTAGTATAATTTTCATATGAATTCAATTATTAAAAAGATATCCGCAATCAAGATCATTCTCTACAAATATGTTTATATTACCTATAAACTATTACCAACTTTGTTTTTGTCTAAAAAACATTGTATTAATACAAGTCAATTCATAACTATAGAAGTCGATGGTTATAAAAATACATTTTTTGGTTATTATGATAAATCACCTATTAATCCTGATAACAAAAATCTATTAATTTTCCATGCGAACAACCATAATTCTAAAAAGAAACCTTCTCCAATAAGTAAAACTTCGATTATATTATTTGATTTAAATAATTTTAAATATCAGGAAATCGGGTATACTAATGCATGGAATTGGCAACAAGGGGCACGTTTACATTGGTTAAATGCAAAGTGTTTGATATATAATTTTTTTGACGATTCAAACAAATCATATAAAGCAAGCATTTACAATATTGATAATGGAAAGAGTTATATTATTCCATACCCAGTTCAAGATTCTTACAAAGATGAATACATAATTTCAATTGACTTTTCAGCATTAAACAAAACTAGACCAGACTATGGCTATAGAAATATTCCAGAGCATTTTCATCATCAACTTATTTACTATAATTTAAAAACTAAAGACACTTATATTTTACTAGATGTAAATATATTGGCTAAACAAATTATTGGTGTAATAAACTTTAATAAGTTCTTATACAGGGTAAACCATGTTCATATTTCACCAGATGGAGACAAATTTGTTTTTCTATTTAGATATAATATTGGTAGTATTAGAAAACACTATTTATATCTGTATCGTTTCTTAAATAATAGTTTTGATTTACAATTATCAAATGAAACAATTAGCCATTATAAATGGATCGACAATGTCAGTATAATATATTGGGGCAGCTATAAAGGAAGTACAGATTATCACATACTTAATACTGACAGCAAAAAAGTCATTAATACTAAATTGAGACTTGTTGATGGTCATCCTTCTATTATTGATCATAATTCATTTATTACTGATACATATCCAGATCATAGAAGACGTAGAAATCTATTTAAAATTGATCTTATTAGCAATAATATTATAAAAATTGCCAGTTTTTATGAATCACCTTTGTATGGTGGTCAGACAAGATGTGACTTGCACCCTAATTATTCATCAAAGTTTAAGATAATTAATGTTGATGTAATAATTAAAGGAAAAAGAAAATTAGCACTTCTTAAATTAGATGACGATTTGTAGCAGGTTAGTATTAACATTTATGCATTTATCATTTTTCACATTTAAAGCTCATCGATAATAATAATGACGAATACAACTAGTATAGAAAAAATCGCATTGATACCGGTTTATGTTTATTTAATTACTATTGCCACTTCAGCAATTTTACCATTCTCTAGACCCGTGTTGATAGCATTTATATTTATCATCATTAGTTTTATTGTGTTACTTACACTCAAGAAAACAATATTATTAAATATAGATGTCTCATTAGTCCTATTTCTGTTATTATATGCATGTTTTTCATTATTATGGGTTGAAATAATATCTCCACGAGTTTTAAAAACACTAACTGCATTTATTCCTTCTTTATTACTTATTAATATCGTCTATTGGACTAAAGTGAGTATAAGAAAATTACTTTGGATCTATGCTATCAGTGTTACAGTTTATGCTTTATATATACTACTCAATTTGAATAGTTTTCTTAGAAATATTTCTATTAATGAGAGTATTGTTTATATCAATAGAAATGCAGTTGCACTACCATTTGGGTTTACTTTAATTGTTTTATATGCACTTGTTAATCGTGCAACAAAAAAAGAAAAGTATATTATCATTTTTCTTAGTGTTCTAATTCTTACTGTATTAATTATAACTCAAAGTCGTACCCCTCTGATAGGTGCTTTACTATCAATTATAATAACCTTATTTATAACCAATAGTATTAAATCTTTTATCGTAATTAAAAGAAAAAAAAGTGTTTTTTATATAGTATTATTTATTATATTGTTTATCTTTTTGACAAAGATAATCGATTTTGATCTTAGTTCTCATAGGTTGTTTACTTCTTTTAAACAGAATTATGGTTATGACGATCTATCTTCAGGCAGGATACATATTTGGAAGAATGGATTAATGTTACACAATAATTTTTTTTGGGGGTCAGGTTTTGCCTCTTTTGAGAATGAATACCTTAAAAAACATGGCATATCTAAAAATCCACATAATACTTACTTAGACATATATATAGGCCTAGGAATAATTGGATTGATCTTGTATTTATCGTTTCTTGTACGCCTTATGTTTAATTATAAGAAAATCCAGATTGATTATCAAAAATCATATTTGAGTTTAATTTTATTTATGTTTTTTATTGGATTCACTAATGATTATTTTGAAGAGAGTATTTTTTGGATTTGTTGGTTTTTTGCGATTTCTATTTATTACCAAAATAAAAAAATAAAACTTGTGAAATAACTGAGTATAATAAGTCAAAGTGTATATCAAGATCAATATGAGCCTGCTTTAAAAAGTACAAAATGAAAGAGGGTATTTTTGTAAAGAATTGATTATCAATCTGGAATTTTGCTTATTTCCAAAAAAAAAGACTTATTCAAGTGTACTCATATATGATTTCTACTTATTTTTAGCGCTAGTATTACTTAATCTGAATCAAAAAGATTCAGGATTATAATAATTATTTTTATGAAAATTCTATATCTACATAGTTCAGATATTAACTCAAGAATGGCTAATCTGCATCAAGTCATCAGCATGTGTAACGCTTTAGCTGAAAAAAATGATGTTTATTTATCCCTTTTAGGGAATCGTAATTTATCAGAAATTTCAACTCAACAATTAGAGCAAATTTATGGGAAAATAAATTTCACAATTGGGACTCGACAAACATATTTTTCTACCTATGGAATGTATTTTTGGAGTAAAAGTACACATTCAATTGTCAATAAATATAAACCGGATTTAATTTATTGTCGATCCCAATTATACATTAGATTGATTAATTCATACAATATACCTTTAGTATTTGAATCACATGATGCTATATTACATTCACGGTTAACTTGGTTAGATAAATTTTGGAAAAAATATATTATCAATGCATCATACGTAAATAAATTTTTTTATTTAGTTACTATTAGTGAGGCATTAAAGAAATTTTGGATAAGTACTGGGGTGAATCCTGAAATAATCATTTCTCTACATGATGGATTTGATACTAAATATTTCAAAAATGAATTATCGAGGACAGATGCCAGGACACAATTGTCGTTAGATGATCAGAAAATTATCGTTACATATACAGGTAGTCTCTATAAGGATAGAGGAATAGACTATATAATTAATTTAGCAAGAGACTATCCTGATGTTCTCTTTTTAGTCGTAGGTGGACCAGATAAACAAAAAGAATACTATGAAAATTTCTCATCGAATAATGGAATTTTCAATATCATATTTATTGGGCAAGTGCCTCATAAAATGATTTCAACATATTTATACTCCTCAGATATTTTATTAGGTTTATGGTCAAATCAAGTCAGAACAATTCAATATTGTTCCCCTTTAAAAATATTTGAGTATATGGCTTCAGGTAGAATAATTGTTGCACAAGCTTTCCCAACAATAAAAGAAGTATTAGATGACAAGGTAAACGCAATTCTTGTTGAACCAGATTCTTATCTTGATCTAAAGGAGAAAATTAATTACACTATAAATAATATTAGTGATATTTGTGTTGGTAAAAAAGCCCGGCAAATCGCATTTGATAATTATTCTTGGTCCATAAGAGCTTCCAGGGTACTTGATTTCATTAGTAACAGTTTACACTGACTACTCAACAGTATTTTCTTGGAAACGAAGATTTCAACAATGTACAGTTAATTACATTTTAACTGCTGGGTTCTATTAGTAAGCGATTAGAGTTGGATGTGTAGCCTTCTCGTTCGTGTAGCTTTCTCCGTTTGTAGGACAGTTCCGAGTTATACAAAATCATTAACTTTGTTTAGCATAAGAACAACAATGAAAGAGATTATACAGCGATTCAGGTTTGAAAGTGGTGTTGACGCAGTTGTAACGCATGACTACAACATTTCCAAGGCGACCCTTTATAACTAGAAGTCCAAGTACAATAGAATGGACGTCAGTCAGGTCAAAAGTATCCAAAAGTTTGAAGATGAGAGATGAAGACTAAAACAGATACTGATCTTGCTCCTGACAATAGGATATTGAAGGAGGTTATCGAAAAAAACACTAGAGCCTGAGATTAAATAGGAACTGGCAGGTGAGACAGTGGAAGAGTATGGAGTAAACATCTCTCGGGCGTGCAAAGTAATGGACATCGTGCTAGTAACGAATTAGGAAATATGCCAAATAACAATAAAGTAAAACTCCTTATATTCTCACCCAACAACGACACTGTGGGAGGTATAACAAGATGGACAGGTCATATCTTAAGATACTACAATACCATTAAAGACAACTCAAATATTGAATTGGAGCAATTTTATCCTAACGGAAAGGGTGTTTATCAGCATACTTTTTTTATATCGAGATTATATATAGGTGTCAAAAAATATTTACCTTTTCTGACTGAAAATGAATAACCCCGAGGCAAGACTCGAGGTATCCTGTTAGTCGAACAATGAAAGTTGCCCGTCATACAATTTCTTATATTTCTTTTCATTTCCTTGATTTGAAACATAAGCCATTATTACATCTCGACTACCATATAACCCAACGGTGTTTGCGTAATAGCCACTTGTCCAAAAACTACCACCCCACAACTCTTTTTTTATTTCCGGATGTTTCAAAAAGAGTGCTCGAGCTATCAAACTTTTTAACTTAGTTACTATTTCCGAAACTGAATACGTGGGTACACTTTGTAATAAAAAATGAACATGATCTGCTTCATAGCCTATTTCAATAAAATTGATCTCATAACGCTCGGATATTTCCAAGCAAATGGACTTCAGAGACCTTCCAATTATATCGGTTATCACTTTCCTGCGATATTTTATCGGCAGAACAATGTGATAAAGTAACAAGGTCTTATTATGACGCTTATAAATATGTTCGTCTTCCATACAAACAAAGATAACGCTTTATCTTTAGAAACCTTTGGTTTCTATGGGATTGACCCCGAGGCAAGCCTCGAGGAATTCTTTAGATTAAAAAAAAATCGACAATGGTAACTTTGATGTTGTTCACTTTGTATCAAGCGCATCTATTAGTCTTATTCGCGATTTGCTTGCTATTAGTATTGCGAAAAAACGAGGGTTGAAAAGTGTTATCCATTTTCGTTTTGGCAGGATTCCGGAGATTTATCAAAAACGCAATTGGGAACAGAAGCTGTTACACAAAGTGATTAATTTATCAGATAAAGTAATTGTTATTGATCTGTTTTCTTTTAATACATTGCAAAAGGAAGGTTACAAAAATATTGAGTTATTACCTAATCCATTAACTCCTGAAGTCATTGAAATCATTAACAAAAACCCTACCATAAAGCGTGTTTATAATAAGATTCTATTTGCAGGTCACAATGTTGCTGCTAAAGGTATATTTGAGTTAATTGATGCATGTAACTCAATTCCTAATATCACTTTAAAGATGATTGGCTATATTACACCCGATATTAGAAAGAAATTGATTGATCGTGCTGGGAGCGGTCACGAAAGTTGGCTGGAGATAGCAGGTGAGCAGAATTTCGAAACCACTATAAAAGAGATGCTCTCTGCAGGTGTTTTTGTACTACCTACATATTCTGAGGGTTTTCCAAATGTTATTATTGAAAGTATGGCTTGTGGATGTCCGATTATAACCACAAATGTTGGTGCCATTCCGGAAATGTTAGCGACTGACAGTGGTTTTGATCATGGTATGGTAATAGAACCTCGTAATGTAGAACAACTGCGTGATGCCATATGTAAGATGCTCAACGATAGGGAATATGCCATTCAATGCGGTCTAAATGCTCAACAAAGAGTGAATGAACAATACGCTATGTCAAAAGTATGGGAGAAAATGGTGGAAATATGGAATAGAGATGTTATAGTAGAAAAAGATGTCTGGATAGGATGCAATGTTACATTATTGTCCGGCGTTACTATTGGCCGGGGTAGTATTGTTGCAGCTGGTGCTGTAGTTACAAAAGATGTTCCTTTTTATAGCATAGTTGGTGGAGTCCCTGCTAAAGTTCTAAAATTCAGATGGAATACTGTTGAAGAAATTATGAAACACGAAGAATTATTATATCCTGAAAATGAGAGAATTCCACGGGACGAAATTGAAAAGAATTTGATAAAATATGCAAAATAAAGAAATTAAAATATTATTGTGTTCACCTTATGGTGGTGTATTGGGTGGCATTTCAAGATGGACAGAACATATTGTGAAATATTATCAATCAAATAATGAAAATGATCTATGGATGGATGTTTTTTCATTGGCAAGAGCGCAAAAAATATATGCAGATACTCCTTTAATTAAACGCATTTTGTATGGATTTGTTGAATATACTCCGTTGTTAAAAAACTATAGAAAAAAAATTTATTCGGAAAAATACGACGTTGTGCATATTACATCGAGTGCTTCCTTAGGTTTGATAAGAGACATTTTGATGTTAAGAATTACTCGCGAAAATCAAACAAAAAGTATTCTTCATTTTCGTTTTGGTCGTATTCCCGAACTGTACAAAAAAAATAATTGGGAGAAAAAATTATTGGATAAAACCATTCGTATGGCCGATGAAATAATCGTCATAGACCAATCCTCATTTAATACGTTAATAAATCAAGGATATAAGAATATAAAATTATTACCTAATCCTTTAGGCCCGGAGGTAGAAGAAATCATTGAAAATTCATCCATAAAAAGGGAAAAAAACAAAATAGTTTTTGCCGGACACGTAGTACCAACAAAAGGAGTATTCGAATTGGTGCAAGCATGCAAAGATATAGCCAATATTGAAGTTCACATTTTGGGAGCTGTTACAGCTGAAATGAAAAGTAGACTATATGAAGCAGCAGGAAACAACAAAACTTGGCTCAAAATCACCGGGGAGCAAGATTATGAAAAAGCCATAAAAGAAATGTTATCAGCAAACATTTTTGTTTTGCCTACCTATACCGAAGGATTCCCAAACGTCATTTTGGAAAGTATGGCATGTGGATGTCCAATTATAGCATCTGCTGTAGGAGCAATTCCGGAAATGCTGAATATTGATGGAGATGAACCCGCCGGTATTTGCATTGAGCCAAAAAATATCGAACAATTGAAGAGTGCAATCATAAAAATATTGAATGATGATAAGCTGGCTTCTACTTTTGGAAATAATGCAAAAAAAAGAGTAAATGAAATGTATTCTATGCCTTCGGTATGGAAACAAATGACTGATATCTGGAAATCTGTCATTGAATAACAAATCAAAATATAAGTCATGGTGATATTTCAAAATAAAATTCTCCTTATTACCGGCGGCACGGGGTCATTCGGCAATGCTGTGCTGCGACGGTTTCTCGATATGGATATCAAAGAGATTCGGATTTTCAGTCGCGACGAAAAGAAACAGGACGATATGCGGCATCAATATCAGAATCCGAAAATCAAATTTTACATCGGCGACGTGCGCGACAAACGTTCGGTGGACGATGTGATGATCGGGGTGGATTATATCTTTCATGCTGCTGCCCTGAAACAGGTTCCTTCGTGCGAATTTTTCCCTATCCAGGCGGTGAGAACCAACATCATGGGTACGCAAAACGTGCTGGATTCGGCAGCGGAACACGGAGTTAAACGTGTGGTGGTGCTGAGTACCGACAAAGCGGCGTATCCGATCAATGCAATGGGTATGAGCAAGGCGCTGATGGAAAAAACGGCGGTGGCCAAAGCACGCGCGTTGGGCGACAAGGAGCCGGTGATCTGCTGTACGCGCTACGGAAACGTGATGGCGAGTCGTGGGTCGGTGATTCCACTGTGGATCGACCAAATCAAGAACGGGAAGCCGATCACTATAACCGATCCCAACATGACACGCTTTATGATGACGCTCGACGACGCGGTGGATTTGGTATTGTATGCTTTTGAAAACGGGGTGAATGGCGATTTGTTTGTGCAAAAAGCACCGGCAGCTACACTGATGGTGTTGGCTACAGCATTGAAAGAGCTGTATCGTGCCAATAACGAAATCAAAATTATCGGCACCCGTCACGGCGAAAAACTGTACGAAACGCTGGTAACCCGTGAGGAAATGTTTCGTGCGCAAGACAAAGGAAATTATTACCGTATCCCCATAGATGACCGCGATTTGAATTACGACAAATATTTTGTGGAAGGCGTGGAGGATATAACGAAAGTAGAAGAATATCATTCGCACAATACCCATCGATTAAATGTGGAAGAGATGAAACAGATGTTGATGAAGTTGGAGGAAGTGAGGGGGGATGTTGATGCGTAACGAGTGACGAGTGACGAGTGACGCGTAACGCGTAACGCGTAACAAGTTACAGATCACGCGTTACGAATTATCAAATAAACGAATCCACAATAAAAAAATCAACTTTATGGTCGTAACCCTAAAAATAATGAATAAATGATGTATATTTGTGGTTGTAACCATAAACTCATTGTAATATGATAGAAAGAGATTTTTACATCGCGCAACTGGAAAATTTTATAGACAAGCCGTTTGTAAAAATCATCACAGGTATTCGACGAAGCGGGAAATCATCTATTTTGATCCTGTTCAAAGAGAGATTAATCGCTAAAGGTACATTACCGGAACATATTGTCTATGTTAATTTTGAAAGCTTTATTTATGCCGATCTCCGAACGGCCGAAAACCTGTATAATTATATTGCTTCCAAGTTAGCAGTCTCTAATGAAAAAAATTATCTGCTACTGGATGAAATTCAGGAAGTGAAAGATTGGGAAAAATGCGTGAATTCTTTGTTGGTCGATTTTAATGTCGATATTTATCTTACGGGTTCAAATTCTCATTTGCTATCTTCGGAATTGGCAACTTTTCTTGCCGGTCGGTATGTTGAAATACCGGTATTTACACTTTCATTCAAGGAATATCTGCGTTTCCGTTCGAGTTTTTCCAAATCAGAAGAACCCGATAAAAATAAAGAGGCATTTGTCCGTTATCTGCGTTTAGGCGGTTTTCCTGCCATTCACATCTCCGAGTATAGCGAGGAGAGTGCCTATAAGATTGTTTACGATATCTATTCTTCCATCATTCTGCGTGATACGGTGCAACGCTACCATATTCGTGATGTGGAGCTACTCGAAAGAGTGGTGCGATATGTTTTTGATAATATTAGCAATACCTTCTCGGGAAAGAATGTAGCCGATTATTTTAAGAGTCAGCAACGTAAAATAGACATAAATACGGTGTATAATTACCTGAATGCGTTGGAAGGAGCTTATATTATTTACCGTGTACCAAGATATGATGTAAAAGGGAAAGAAATTTTAAAAACACAGGAGAAATTTTATTTGAGTGATATCTCCTTGTTTTATGCCACCATGGGTTATAAGGATCGCATGGTATCCGGTGTGCTGGAGAATATTGTTTTCCTCGAACTCAAAAGGAGGAATTATGCGGTCTATACAGGCAAGTCCGATTCGCGGGAAATCGATTTTATTGCCGAGAAACAGGGGAAAAAACTATATGTGCAAGTAGCCTATAAATTGGAAAGCAGGGAAACCGTTGACCGAGAATTTTCCCCATTACTGGATATAAGGGATCAATATCCCAAGTATGTAGTTACAATGGACGATTTTTGGAAAGAAAATGTAGGAGGCGTTCAACATGTCCACATTTCAGATTTTTTGTTAATGGAATTTTAATAGTGACGAGTGACGCGTAACGAGTAACGAGTTACAGATCACGCGTCACAAGTCACAGATCACGCGTCACAAGTCACAGATCACGCGTTACGCGTTACTAATAAGAATATGAAATCGCATAAAGATTTAGATGTTTGGAAAAAGGCAATTAACTTTGTTTCTGATATCTATAAAATAACAGAGAGTTTCCCAAATTCCGAATTGTTTGGATTGACTAACCAGATTCGAAGAGCTGCTGTATCCATTCCATCCAACATCGCTGAAGGAGCTGCAAGAACATCTCAAAAAGAGTTTAATCAGTTTCTTTCCATTGCTTTAGGTTCTATTGCAGAAATTGAGACACAATTAATGATTGCAATGAATTTGCAATTTATATCAACAGAAAAACATAAAGAATTGACAGTTAAAATAGATGATATTCGTAAAATGTTGATTGGATTAAAAAAGTCATTGAATAACGAGTGACGAGTAACGAGTGACGAGTGACGAGTAATAAGTAACAATTAACGCGTCACAGATCACGCGTTACAGATCACGCGTTACAGATCACGCGTCACAGATCACGCGTTACGCGTTACGCGAATCAACAAATCAACGAATCGACGAATCAACAAATCGACGAATCAACAAAAATGAATATCTTAATTACCGGCGCCAAAGGGTTTATCGGCAAAAACCTGATAGCGCAGCTCAACAACATCAAAGAAGGAAAAGCCAAAGAGGAGCGAATTTCTTCCGATTTGACTGTTTTTGCATACGATATAGATACCGATCCCGGTTTATTGGACGAATATTGTCGGGAAGCCGATTTCGTTTTTCACTTGGCGGGAGTGAATCGACCGAAAGAACAGTCGGAATTCATGGAAGGGAACTTCGGATTCACTTCTGTTCTGCTGGATACGTTGCAGAAATACGACAATACGTGCCCCGTTATGCTTGCATCATCCATTCAGGCCGAGCTGGATAATCCTTACGGTGTTTCAAAAAAGGCGGGTGAAGAACTGCTGTTTCGCTATGCCGAAGAAACCGGAGCAAGGGTGTATGTATATCGCTTTCCGAACGTTTTCGGCAAATGGTGCCGACCGAATTACAATAGTGCCGTAACTACTTTTTGTTACAATATTGCCCGCGACTTGCCGATACAGGTAAATGATCCCTACGTGATGATGACGTTGGTTTATATCGATGATGTGGTGGACGAATTGATTTCAGCACTGGCAGGCAATCCCATGAGAGAGGGGAAGTATTGCAAAGTGCCAATAGAATATAAGATTTCGCTGGGCGAAATCGTCGAATTGATTTATTCGTTTCGTGAAAGTCGCCGAAATTTGCAGGTGCCCGACATGGGGGATGCTTTTACCAAAAAATTGTATGCTACTTATTTGAGTTATTTGCCCGAAAACAATTTTTCTTATCCGTTGAAAATGAATGTCGATCAACGGGGGTCCTTTACGGAATTCCTGAAATCGCCCGATCGAGGACAAGTGTCGGTGAATATTTCCAATCCGGGCATTACCAAAGGAAACCACTGGCATCATACCAAGAATGAAAAGTTTCTGGTAGTTAAGGGACAAGGCGTCATTCGTTTCCGGAAAATAGACGAAGAAAAGGTATATGAATATTACGTGTCAGGCGATAAATTGGAAGTGGTGGATATCCCGGTAGGTTACACGCATAATATCGAAAATTTAGGTGATAGCGACATGGTAACTATCATGTGGGCAAACGAGGCATTCGATCCCGACAAGCCCGATACGTACTTTTTGGAAGTGTGACGAGTGACGCGTAACGAGTGACGCGTAACGAGTAAAGAGTAACGAGTAAAGAGTGACGAGTGACAAGTTACTGATCACGCGTTACTGATCACGCGTTACGCGTTACGAATTTAAACGCATCAACAACAAAAAAAAAACAACTTTGTGGTCGTAACCCTAAAAATAATGAATAAATGATGTATATTTGTGGTTGTAACCATAAACTCATTGTAATATGATAGAAAGAGATTTTTACATAACGCAATTGGAAAATTTTATAGACAAGCCGTTTGTAAAAATCATCACAGGTATTCGACGAAGCGGGAAATCATCTATTTTGATCCTGTTCAAAGAGAGATTAATCGCTAAAGGTACATTACCGGAACATA
>Ga0208694_1002331_pt1 | contig 20364 bp, 16 predicted proteins | sample AD_UKC078_MetaG_FD_184442 | JGI IMG/M metagenome (GOLD analysis project Ga0208694, IMG submission 184442) | Active sludge microbial communities of municipal wastewater-treating anaerobic digesters from USA - AD_UKC078_MetaG (SPAdes) (version 2) | ecosystem: Engineered > Bioreactor > Anaerobic >...
GCTTGTAAAAATGGCGAATCCGCTCCTTCACGCAATCGGAGTTCGCGATAAACAAATCCACGTCCTTATTCACGGAAAGGTCCCACGCGCGGAGCCATTGAAGAAGCAACCCGATCAACCGGCGTATGAGCCCGGGATAACGGTCAAAATAAACACCTTCAAATCCCCAGAGATACCGCGCAGGCGTATGACAATAACAAATGTGAATGGCCCCCGCCGGCTTGCAAATCCCCTTTGCCACACAATGAGAACTCGAAATAACGACATCCGCCGAATCAATTTTCAGGGAGCGGATCGCGAGCGGCAGGATCGGGAGGAGCCACCGGTAATAGCGCCGAATACCCGGAAGATACTGAAGGAATGAGTTCCGGATCCTGAGCCGCCGCAACCTGGGACTCAGCCGCTTGGGGTCCGAAAAAAGAGTGTAAAGAGTCGCCTCGGGAAAAATCTCGGCGAGCGCGTCCAGCACCTTTTCACCACCCCGCATGTGGATTGTCCAGTCGTGGACCAGGGCAACTTTCATCATTGGCCGCCCAGTGTCTTACGGTAAACCGCGACGGTCTGACGCGCCGTCTCAGCCCAGTCAAAAATTTTGACGCGCTCAAATCCCCGAGCCGTCAAATCAGCCCGCAGTCCGGCATTTGTTTCAACCTTGATCAAAGCCTCCGCCATTTCATCCGCGGATCGCGGGTCCACAAGGACCGCCGCATCCCCCGCCACCTCGCCCAACGACGCGGCGCGGCTGGAAATCACGGGAGTTCCACACTTCATGGCCTCAAGCAGTGTCAATCCAAACCCTTCATAAAGCGACGGATGCACCAGGGCGGTCGCCCGATTATAAAGCGTCAGCAGTTCCGGAAACTCAATCTCCGGAATGTAGATCAGGCCCGGCCCCGTCTCAAGGTCCCGGAGCGCCTCGTATCCTTTCGGGTACCGCCGGTCCTTTCGTCCCACCAGCACCAACGCGGACCTTAACCGCTTGGCCGCTTTCAGTTTTTTGAAAATTTCGACAAGCCAAAGCACATTCTTGTGGGGCTTCATAAGGCCTACGTATAAAAAAAAGTCTTCCGGGATCCGGTACTTTTCACTCACCGCTCTGAACCGCGTCGAAAGTTCTTCCGCCTCCATGGGGCGATACGCCCTTCCGACCCCTTCGTAAATCACCGTGATTTTTTCGGCGGGAGCGCCAAACGTCTCCATCAGATCTTTTTTGGTATGTTCCGACACCGCGATGATGTGATCCGAAGTTCGAACTGCCTGCTTCAGCATGAAACCGGCGTAAGCCGTCTGGACGGGACCAAGGAACTGCTTTCTGAAAATCCAGTGAATGATGTCGTGGAGGGTCACAACCAGTTTTGTCTTCCCCTTGAAAAGCGGCACATTGTAATGCGGCGCGTGCCACAATTCACACTGACGCAAGCGAGACGGGTATCGCGCCTGTTCCCGTAATGAATAAATCGGAGCGGCAAAGGCGCGGATCTTTTTTTCTGAAAAAGCCGAAGCGCTGTCCGGGTCACCGAACAGAACGGGCCGCTCCTCTGGGGAAATGCCGGCCTGATGAAACCCTTCAAGGAGTCCGCGCAAATACGTCCCGATCCCCGAGTGGCGCAACATCCTGATATCAAGTCCCGCGCGGGCGATCATAGGACGGATCAACGATTCTTAAACTTTTTCAAGACACCCTCAACCGCGTCATACACCTGATCCACACTAATCTCACTCATGCAGGGATGACCTTCCACCGGACACACCCGCAGACCGCAAGGGGCGCACGGGACTTCGTGCTGGAGGATGTGGAGATGCTCGGTCCAGGGGTACCAGAATCGTATGTCATTCGTACCGCTCGCGAGGAGAATGATTTCGAGTCCGTGGGCGGCCGCGATGTGAGCTGGCCCTGAGTCGGCACCGACATACAGGTCGCAGACATCGAACAGGATCGGGAGATCCTCGATTCGGGTCCTCCCACGCAGATCAATCAGGTGAGCCGTATTCAGTTTCAGGTCCGACAAAAGCTCGCGCTCAGATTCGGTTCCGATCAAAATCATCTGGGCCCGGTTCCCCGAATCCAGTTGATGAATGAGCGCGCGATAATCATCCGTTCCCCATCGTTTTGCCGCGGTCCCCGCGCCCATGTGGATTACAACTCTCGGCAGGTCAGTCGCGAGGGAAATTTCCCCTATATTTTTCCAGAAGGTGGCCGCGCGTTCTCTCGTATATTCAAAGGGAAGGAGCTTGTTATCCTGCGGCGTCTGGAAAGACTTGAGCAAACTTAAATTCAGTAGCACCTGATGGATTGAATCGTCATAAGGCGTATTTTCCGTCAACAAAAATCCCCCGCCTGTCACTCCAAACCCGTAGCGATACGGAATATGGCAAAGGGCCATCAAAAGGATATGGCGGACGTCACCTCGGAAATCGAACGCCACATCATAGCCGATCTTGGTCAGAAAGCGTTTGAGCCGCCAAAACTCCCGCCACTTCGCCCCGAAATTCTTCTCCGGCGAAAACCAGCTGTGGTGAATTTTGAGCACCTGATGAAACTTGCTTGAATCCTCAAAGAGTGGCGCGATCTTCCCGTCCACCAGCAGGTCAATTTCGGCGTGTGGAAACTTTTTATGCAGGCTCCGGATCGCGGGCCGAGTCATGACCACATCCCCGATATGATCGGCGCGAATCACGAGGATTTTCTTGATATCTTTGGCCTCCGGTGCTTTCACGAATTTTCGGACCAGAAAAAAAACAGCTCCGCCGAAAACGTCAAACACACCGGCTAAAAACCGCTTCCACCCAAGCTTGTAGTGATAAGGACTCTTCATAATAGCTTCAATATTCCTACATCCTTCTCTTTTTTGCAAACAAAGAAACATCCTCCCGTTCTCGCTTCCTTCCTTGCAAAAAAAGGGCAACCCAGCTCACTCCCCTCTTTGTAAAAGAAGGCCACCAAACTCCCCCCTTTTTTTTAAAGAGGCCAACCCAACTCGCTCCCCTCTTTGTAAAAGAGGGGCTGGGGGAGATTTCTTCCACTCAACCTCAAATCCCCCTCACTCCCCCTTTTCCAAAGGGGGAAACATGTTGGCTCCCCTCTTTCTTAAAGAGGGGCTGGGGGAGATTTTTCTACCGCATCCAAAATCGTTTCAAGTACCGCATCAATATTTCGCATAACATCCAAATCAGAGAACCGGAGCACACGAAGCCCCATCGTCTCAAGAAAACGATCGCGCGTTCGGTCACGTTCCCGTCCCGGGGAGATGAAGTGTTGCCCGCCATCAATCTCGATCACAATTTTCTTTGCGGGACAATAAAAATCAACAATGTAATTCCCGATTGGCTTCTGTCTGTAAAATTGAAGCCCGCGAATTTGTTTACCTCTCAAGCGGCCCCAGATTTTTCGCTCGCAATTCGTCATATCTTTGCGAAGCGAACGGGCAAGGGATTTTAAACGTTTGTTATATCCAAGCACCCCAAATCCCCCTCACTCCCCCTTTTTCAAAGGGGGAAACATATCTACTCTCCTCCTTGCAAAAGAGGCCAACCCAACTCGCTCCCCTCTTTGTAAAAGAGGGGTCGGGGGAGATTTCTTCCACTCAACCCCAAATCCCCCTCACTCCCCCTTTTCCAAAGGGGGAAACATGTTGGCTCCCCTCTTTTTAAAGGGAGAAGCATATTTACTCCCCTCTTTTCTAAAGGAGAATACTTAGTTGCTTCCATCCGGAAATTCAAATCTTAAAACAGCGTGTAAATGAACGGTGAAACCGCCGAACCTTGAGCAAAAACGATCAGCGCCCCCAGGAGTAAAAGGACGACCACGATGGGCGTCAACCACCATTTTTTTCGCACCCTAAGGAAATCCCAAAACTCTTTAAGAATGGATATCTTTCCCATGAATATCTCCTGTTTTAAAAATGTTAGCGCCGGGCATTCTAGCAAAAGCTGAAGGATGCGTCATGATTAAAACTGACGTTCGCAGTGAGTACGGGCCTCCGGTTCATTCGCCCGATGCTTCCAGTAGCTCGAAGCGGAAGGGTCAAGCTTCATATCAAGAAGGTCTTTTTTAGTAAAGCGCAAAAACAGGGCAATTGGAGTAATCACGAGATAAAAGAGGATTCCAAGGATCACGCGCGACATCAGCCACCCCATCAACACCGCGAACATCATCCAAACTTTTTGGAGAGGTTTCAGAACCGGCCGCGCGAAAAGGGTCAACGCGCCGAAAACGGCGGCCGTACCAAGAAAAATAACCGACGACGGCTTCCCCCGCCAAAACAGAAAACATCCCAGAAGGCCGAAAAAGATTGCCATTACCCAGCCGAATTCTTTCACCTTCCCGGGACTCGAATCTATTTTTTTTATCTCATCCGTGATCATAACTTTCTCCCGTCCTGCCGGGACCGGGTCCCGGCAGGGTCAATCCAGCTCAAATTCCTTCATCCAGTCAGAATCTTTGGCAAGGGGTTTTTGAACCGTTTTATCAATCAAGAAGTTCCCGAGAACAAGATAATCCATGTGTGTCCGCATAAAACATCGAAAGGCGTCCTCGGGCGTGCAAACGATCGGTTCGCCTCTCACATTGAAAGAGGTATTAATCACAACGGGGCAACCGTGTTTTTCGCCAAATTTCCGGATCAACTGATAAAACCTCGGGTTCTGTTCTGGTGTGATTGTCTGAACGCGCGCGGAATAATCCACGTGCGTCACGGCCGGGATTTCCGAACGTTTGACATTGAGCAGGTCAATACCTTCGAGCCGCTTTTCTTCCGCCGTCATTTCACGGCGTAATCCTTCCCGGACCGACGCCACCAGAAGCATGTACGGACTTTCACAGTTCATCTCGAAATATTCCGACACCTTCTCCGCGGTCACCGACGGCGCGAACGGACGAAAACTTTCCCGGAACTTGATCTTTAGATTCATCTGCTCCTGCATCCCGGGAGAACGCGAATCCCCGATAATGGAGCGCCCGCCAAGCGCCCGGGGCCCGAACTCCATTCGTCCCTGGAACCAGCCGATCACTTTTTCCCGCGCGATCAGATCCGCGACCGTCCCGGCAACTTCATCATCCAGGAGTTCCTCGTGCGGGATATTGTTTTTCATCAAAAATTCCCGGATCTCATTTTTGGAAAATTCGGGACCGAGATAAGATCCGGACATGGAATCCTTTTTCCCGTCGGCAACACGGGGGTTTTGAAGGTAATGATACCAGGCATAAAGCGCCGCCCCGAGCGCGCCCCCCGCGTCACCCGAAGCCGGCTGAATCCAGATCTTCTCAAATGGGCCTTCCCTAAGAATGCGGCCGTTCCCGACGCAATTAAGCGCGACACCGCCCGCGAGACACAAATGTTTCATCCCCGTCCGTTGGTGAACGTATCGCGTGATCCGGAGCATCACTTCCTCCGTCACTTCTTGGATCGAACGCGCAAGATCCATTTCCCGACGGGTCACTCGCGATTCCGGCTTCCGCGGCGGCGCGCCGAACAACTTGTGGAATTTTTTGTTAGTCATGCGCAGGCCCGCGACGTATTCAAAATATTCCATATTGAGCTTGAAAGAACCGTCCTCTTTCAGATCAATCAGTTCCTTCAGGATAAGATCTTTATAGACCGGCCTTCCATAAGGCGCGAGCCCCATGACCTTGTATTCACCGGAATTGACCTTGAAACCCGTGTAATAGGTAAACGCGGAATAAAGAAGCCCGAGCGAGTGCGGGAATTTTATTTCGGAATGGATCGCGATCGAATTGTCCCGTCCGGTTCCGAAACTGGTTGTCGCCCATTCGCCCACGCCGTCCATGGTGAGAAACGCGGCCTCTTGAAAAGGAGACGGGAAAAATGCCGAAGCCGCGTGAGACTCATGATGTTCCGGAAAAAGTATCTTTCCTTCGTAGCCAAGTTCCTCCTCAATAAAGGACTTCATCCAGAGCTTTTGCTTGATCCACATGGGAACGGCCTGAAGAAAGGAAGAAATGCCTTTCGGCGCGTAAGCCAGATAACTTTCCAGGATGCGCTCAAACTTCAGAAAGGGCTTGTCGTAAAACGCGACGATATCAAGGTCTTTTGCGGTAACGCCACCTTCCTTCAGGCAGTATTCAATCGCGCATGTCGGGAAACGAGAGTCGTGCTTCTTGCGGGTAAAACGCTCTTCCTGCGCCGCCGCGACAATTTTTCCGTCGCGTACAAAACACGCGGCGCTATCATGATAAAATGCTGAAATTCCGAGAATGTTCATACCTTGAAACACCGGGTGTTAGAAGGGTTAGGGTTTTGCAGCGCCAACAAAACACCGGCCATAAACCAGAAAGCCATCAGGGGTTGAGGACTCTGCAAATTAGTATCGGAAAGCGCGTAAATCAGAAAAGCCAGAAGACCGGTCATAAGGCCCAAAATCGTCCACTCCTCCGGTGACCCGCGGGCCGCGCGAGCCTTCTGCATTCCCCTTCGAAAGAGAGAAACAAGAAAAACTACAAAGAACAAAACCCCCGGAACGCCGATCTCTGCCGCAAGCTGGAGATAACCGTTGTGTGCGTAGTAGCCCCGCACGCGCCAGTTCCTCTTCGTGTCGTATTTTTCATGCGCCACGTCGTAAGTGTTGATCCCCGTCCCGATCCACGGTTTTGAATCAATAACGTCCAGCGCGCGCTTCCACAGCTCGACCCTTTCCACAATGGACTGTTCCCTGGAATCCGCGTCGAGGTGAATAATCATCGCCTTCGGAGTTGCCGCGAGCAAAACCATGAATAGCGCGAGACCGATCCCGATCGCCTTGAACCAGCGTTTGAATAAAAAGAGAGCAAAAAAACTTGCGACAAGGGCAAGCACCGGAGCGCGACATCGGGTCAGATAGAGCAACGCAAAAGCGGTAAGTGCGAGGGCCAGGGCATAAAACGATTTTTTCCGGGTCAACGCCGATTTAAAATCAGACACAAAGCGCAGAGCAAACACCGGGATCACGAGGATCAAATAACTTCCCATTTTCCCGAAATCCCCGAAGGGACCGACCAACCGGAGACCGGCGCCCGACTCCTGGGCCGGATAGCCTCTTAAAATACTTTTCCCGAACGCGTACTGGATCGAGGAATCAAACAAGACCATCAAAAAAGTAATCAAAAAAGCCAGATCAAACTTTCGGCGGTTCGAAACGTCACGGAAGAGATCGGCCGCCATAAAAAAAACAAGCATCGGCTTTGCGACTTTCAAAACACCGCGAAAACTTTCCCTGGGGTATTCCGACGCAAAAAAGGACAGGATAACCCAGAAGAAAAAAAGAGCAAGCGGCGCCCATAACACGGGAGGACAGGCGCCGCTTTGATCAAAAAGAGCCCGGATTTCCGTCTTCATGGAACGGGAGCGAAGCAACGACGCACTCCACAACAGAATAGCCACGACAATCATAATCTGCATCAATGCCATCGAAAAAGTCGTGCTGGCCCAAAGAACAAGCAAGGCCGTCAGCGTCCATTTCATGAGATCAATTTTTAAAACAAGAGCCGCGAGTTTATTTATCATGATTATTTTAAAAACTCAAATTCGACATAAAACAGTTCACCGCGCGTGTCACCTAAACGAGGCAGGGTAACCGATTCGTCAAGAGGACAGCAACCTGAAAATCCTTAATACAGCCCAAATACGCCTGCGATCTCGTGAAGCATAACATTGTTACATTTCAGCACCAAGAAATGTTTTTCGATTTAAAAAAATTTTGGACCCGGCCACCTCACCAAAATTCCCTTTCCGGTCACCACCCTCCGCACGGGATACCTCGCGCGAAGCAAAACTACGTCTCCTGGTACGGGACCGCGAGCCTTCCATCCAGCAGTTCCTGATTCAAAAACTTTCCGTCGCGAAGAATCTTTTCTTTATCGTCAACACCGGGCATATAAAAAACATCCGCCAAAAACCGACCGTACTTTTCCTGTTTGTAAGTCCGGATGACAAGGAACGCGCACGGCTCAAGCGTCTTCGTGACAAAAAGCTTCGATCTCTGCCCTGCCGTACTTCCCAGTTCCGGCGCGTCGAGGCCGCGAAGACGAAAAGTCCCGGTTATGTATGTCCGGAATCCAAGATCGACCCGCGCCACAATCGTATCGCCGTCAACAACCCGGTCCAGCGTGGCCGCGTAAGTATAAAGACGCGTCTTTTCAAAATTCGCAACCCGGATCGAATAATCTTCACCCTCCTTGACGGCCCTTACAATCAGCCCCGAATGCAGAGATCCATCGGGCGGGCACCGGACGTTTCGTTCAATCCCGAAACCAATATCCAGTCCGATTCGTCCGCCGTCCGGAGCGCCGGAAACGCGGTAGTGGTACAGAACCCCACGAACGACGTCCAGGGTCGTGCCTGACTCCGTTAAAAAACCCGGAGCCGGCGCAGGGCTCCGGGTCAGTAATCGAAGGGATTGGGTGTTCAAATTCTCCCTGAGCGTTTTTTGTTCTAACGCCCGGCGTTTGGTTTCGTCCTCCACCCGTATCAGGAGAAGGTAATGCGCCAGCGACAGGCGTAGCGGCGGTTTCCCGGGATAGAGGCGATGAAATTTGGCGGCATCGTAAAAAAAAGATTCTGGCCTTCCGAAATCCCGGCAAAGAAAACTTACCAGCAACGCGTTGTCCCTGCTCGGGCTGTCACCAAGCCCCAATTCTTTGCGAAGGATTTTTCCGATCGTCCACATCCGCCGCACCCCTTCTTCCCGGAACACCCGTTTCAGCTTTTCCTCACCCGCAACCAGTTCCCTCTTGATGGCACTCCTCAAACGTTGATAACGGCCCGACAAGATCAGCGATCCACTGTCCTTCATATCCGTTCTACCTTTCCTCCCCGCCATCAACCTCTCCCACCAGACGTCATCCGGTTGAAAATAAAAAAACCGTCCGACTCAAAAATGACACGATAGCCCGCCCCAAGAAACACGGGCAGAGACTCCGTAGATGATGCCGTACCCGGCTCCCATAATCGCTCGTCCCAAATCACAACATCCGCCCCGTACTTTTCGGCGAATTCCAGTTTGGTTGGTGACGGGTTGTAATTGAACTGATAGACATATTTACGGTTACATACCTGCGGGATTAACGAGTTATGAGTAAGAACTCGAGCTTCGGGCGGCACGCCGGCGAGTTTTTTCCGGATCATCTCCGTGTGCGCGCTCCGGTTCGAATGGATGTTCCTGTAAAACCAGTATTCGGACGGCCCGGAACGGATCACGCTGACGACAAGCAGGATAAATCCGATCAGCCCTAAACGTTCAGCAAACCATGAAAACCGGCCCCGGAGGCGGTCGATAGCGAAAAGGGTCGAGATAAAAAGAAAGGGCGTCATTCCCGTGAAATAATGATAATTAAAACTTCGCATCGAATCGTTGGCGGAGAGAAGATTCTGAAAAAATACCGGAGCCGCGAGAGCCAGAGTCGGTAGATGGAAAAATGGAAGATAGAGAAATGGCAGAAACACTTTGAATGCGTAGCCCCACCGCTCTCCGTCAAAAATCATCTTCCCAATCCCGTTGACCGGATCTGAAAGCATGCTCGCGTAGTTACCGCCGTAGAAGTATTTGGCTTCGGACAAATGTGGAACAAGCCATTTGATCTCCCAGAGAAAGAGCGTCACAGAGATCATCGCGACTGCGACGCCCACCGGGCGGTTCTTCTTGCGGAAGAATGCGTAGAGCCCGAGCATGAACGTGATCCCTAAAAAATTCTCCTTCCCCGTCGCCGCAACGACAAGACACAGGAGAAAACGCGCCACCCTTCCCTTATCTAAAAAAAAGAACGCCCACCAGAGGAACGGTTCCGCTAGGACCTCCGGATGAAAATCCTCATGAAGCGCGGCCCGCATCGGCGAATAGAAAAAAAACATGAGAAGAAAGATCAGGACAAGCGAGCGGTCTTCAAGTTTATCGCGTGCGATCAGGGCCAGCGGGATCAGTGAACTCGCCGCCGCAAGCGCCTGAAGAAGGATCAGAGTCCGCGGATCCGGCCAGATGGCGTAAAAAGGCACCGTCAGAATGAGAATCGGACTGACATGGTCCCCCATCAGGTTGATATTTTCCTTGATCGACGAAAAAAACCAGTCCCCTTGCAAAGTATTCCAGACCGCCTGCGCGAAGATCCCGAGATCAAAGGCACGCGTCTCAAGAGCCAGGTGCCTTTCAAAACCGACTGCCGTCATGGTTACGGCATAGAGGATGAAAAAAAACGCCGTCAGATACCGGAGCGGAATTTGGCAAACGGCATGCCACAACCGGGCCCAGAAAAGACATTTGAAAATCTCCGGCCATCGCCAGCGGATACAAAACATCAGGATCGAAAAAACCGCGACAGAAACGATCATCAGCCGGACATACCGGCTCTTCTTTCCAAGCTCTCCCATCCATCCCGCCTGGACCAGCGGGACTCCGTTCGTCAGCAGAAAAAAGATCGCGGAAAAACCTGCCAAAATGACCAGGATGTCAAGCACTCGAAATTTCGAAAAACTACTTTTGGGGGTTTCCATAACGTCACAATACCTGTTTTTTTACCAAACGCCATCCGGCGGAAAACGTCAGATAAACTTAGTAAATCAATTCCCCGCATCAGGAAGAATTTGATTCTCCATCCGATATCAGATTATGACCTTTCCCTCGGACGGAATCCGGTTGACATTTGTAGACCCGAAGGAGCGCAGGACGCTTTTTCTTTTTCGCAAAAACAACCTTTTCGAATACGCTCGAATGATTCCTTCCGTCAACAATCGAAACCAGTGAAATGTCCGGGAAATTAGCAAGATCCAGTTCCTTGAATGTTGCGTAATAAATAAACCCCTTCCCGGCCTTCTCACGAAAATCTACAATAGTATCCTTCTCCGACGGGATTTTGTTCCACATGTCGAATCCAAGATCGACATAATAAATATGATCGTCAATCGTATCCATCCCCGATCTGGAGCAATTAATGGGCGCATAAAAATTTGCCACATCAAGCCTTTCCGGATTCGAAATATTCTTAAGGTCCGCGAGAATATAGGCGGCAGTGTTCCAGAAATAATTCATTCTCTTACCGATCATAATTCGCAACGATATGGAATGCTGGATATTTTCAACGATGTTGAAACTCAATCCACCAACCAATAAACCGGCAAGCAGGATTTTATACCAATTTCTTTTCCCGCTAAGCACACAGTAAAAAAGCCGCGCCATCAAAACAACTAGCGGGGCCATAGTTCCGCTGAAATATCGAGGATCCGGCTGAAACATCGTGAAAAACGGCAATTCGACTAAAAACCAAATCACGCTTACGGTGATCACCGGACTGGCTAAAAAACGCCGCATGGATCCGTCGGGCTTGATCCATCGCCGCCAGATGTAAACAACGGTAGAAATGCCTCCGGCCCAAAGGAGGAAGATGCCAAGAGTTCTAGCTATGGACACCGGAAAAACATGGGCAAAGGAAAAGAAGGCAGAACGGACTTCGTTGTCATAGCCACATTCATAGTTGAAGAAAAGCATGCGCAAAAGCGTCGAGGGATTGAATTGTAACGCCGACGCTCCACTCGTCGTAAGATGAAGGATCGGAACTATCTGGAACGCAATGACGGCCATCGCAACGTTGAGAGCGAGCCATCGTATCGGATTTAATTTCCAATATCTGAAATTGAGCATCGAATAAAGAAAAACAGTCAAAGGCAGAACCAAGAGAAGCTCTTTTGTTCTGATACCAAACCATCCAGCGATAAACATACCTCCAAGAAACGTCCAAAAACGCCGGGGGGGCTGTGCTTCCAATGGCTGCCTGATGATTATCGAAAAAAGAAGTAACCCCAAGAATAAGAAGAAGTAAGCGATCGTCGCTGGATCCGCGATCCACAACGCATGGCTGTAGTGCGCAGGTACAAAAAGAAACACGAGAGCACCCAAGATCGCAAAAAGAAGCGGGACAACTTGCGCCATGAGAAGAAAAACAACTGTGACAGAACCCGCAAAAAAAAGAAGTTTGGTGGTTACATAAAACCCGAAAGAACTCAACCCGAACCATTGCTGGGAGAGCTTGAGTAGCATCGGCATTGCGATGCGCTTGTAGTAGACCTCGTCATAGCGATCGGTCTGTCCCACCCAATTGTGGCTTTGTGACCAGGGAGTAAAAAAACTCTTGGCAAATTGGCCCCACGGCATCTCGCGAGACAAAATAATCTTGTCCCAGTCGTCAAGATCACCTGCTGGAAGCGCCTGAACAAGAAAAATAGTCCAAGCGCATACCAGAAAAAAAATTATAGTAGCCACCCCAAAATGGCCGTGCCGAAGCCTAAACTCCATACACCAACTCCGCTTACAATCGAAAGGTTTCTTTCGATCAGAGAACGATTGACACGCGATTTTCTTATTTATTCCATATTGATTTTTAGCGGATCCATAACCGCGCGGATCCGTCGGTAAAATTCAGAAAGACATCCTTCCTCGTTATAAACAGGCGCGACCACAGAAATTTTCATGGGCTATTTTCGCAATAATACCTGGTATTCAGCAAGAACTTTTTCCGCGACTCGTCCCCAGAGATAACGGTCGAGAATGGACGCTTTCAGCAATCCTGTAGTTTTGGATAATTTTTGAGATTGACGTACGCCCGCACAGATATTCCCGGGGCGCCGCGGATCGACGTAAACCGCATTCTCCTTGAAATATTCCCGCGTCGCGCCTTCTGACGTGATCACAATTTTGGCGCCGGCCAGACCGGCCTCAAGCGCGGCCAACCCCGGCGTCTCAAGCCAGCTCGCGAGAAGAAAAGTGTCACAGGCGGCATAAGCGGAACGCAGGAGTTCGCTCTCATGCGGGATATTCCCAAGAAAATGGACATTGGATCCGGCTGCTCTCCGGCATGCCTCATAATATTCGGGATAACTTTTGACCGGATCGCCAATAAGAACGTAAGGAATACCCGTACCACTCAGGGCGCGGATCATATTGAGCTGGTTTTTCCGGGGTTCAATGCGCCCGACAGTGAGCACAAAATCTTTCAATCCATATTTTTCAACAAACGCGTCAGGTTTGGCATCGGCAAAAACCGGATCGACTCCGTTCGGAATGACACGGATTTTTTCTTTCAGAACGTTGAAGAATCGGCGGAGTTGCTCCGCTTCCATCACGGAATTCGGCATCAGAATATCCGCAAGCTCCATCATCCGCTTGCGCCGGGACGGGACAAATGGAAAAAAAACCTTTGCGGCATGCCGCGCCAGGGCCCCGGCTTTCGCGCCAAGGGAACCATAAGTTCCGAGCGCGGACTTCCAGCTGTACCAGCAGATAGTCGAAAGCACAACCTTGACGCCAACCCGTTTCGCTTCTTCCATCATCGGAAGCGCGTCTTTGACGGAGCCGAATACGTGAAGAATATCAAAATCCCTGAGCCGGTCGTTCCAGATGTCGAAAAGTTTTATCGGGACGCCCAGTTTTTCAAGGGCCTCTTTTGTCTTGAGAAGCTGAACTTCCCCGCCTCCGGGATTTTGAAACGCTGTGGGATAAACGTAAAAAGCAACTTTCATGCGATCAGTCCATGGACGTCTTGCCAGGGCAGTGCAAAAACATTGTCGCCCAACTTGACCTTGCGGGGCACCTGACAAACAAGACAGGCTTTTTGGGCGGAAGGATATTCAGAAAGGAAAACTTCCAAATGACGGATATCTGAGGACGTCGGCCTATCCGTCCATTTAACTTCCACAGGGGTATAGCGGCCCTCATCATCGATCACCCAGTCGACTTCGGGTCCATCGGGATCACGCCAAAAGAGCAGTTTCGCGCCTTTCATTTTCGACCGGCATCCCCGCAATAACTCGAGCCCGACAAATTGTTCGAAGATCGATCCAAGGGTTTCCCGGGAAAGTCGGTCTCCTTCCCGGGCGGCGATTCGCCGGACACCGAGATCAAAAAAAAGATATTTCGCTGACTTTGTAAGTTTTTTCCGAGTCCGGCTTTGGGTAAGGGGTTCAATGCGATCCGCGATCAGGCAATCTTCGAGGATCTGGTAATAGGCCCCGATCGTGGTGTGAGAAACTCCGATCTCCTGGGACAATTTGAGCAGGTTTACAATCCTTCCGGATTCTGCCGCGGCCAGTTCCAGAAATCTCGCAAAATCGCCTATTTTGCGCACTACGGCTTCAGCACGGATCTCTTCTTCAAGATAGGTGGTGACGTAGGACATCAGATCTGTGTCTTTATCTGACGGATCCGGAACCGAGAGAATTCCCGGCAGAGAGCCATAAAGCAGGCGGGAAAGAAGATCGTCGGTCGGGGCTTCGCGAAGATCAAATGGGTCCATGCGAAGCGAAACAACACGTCCCGGAAGAAAATTAACGGAGGCGCCCCGACGGAGTTTCCGGGCGCTTGAACCTGTCAAAATAAAATTTGCCTTGCCTCTGTCAATCAGATCCTGGACCACATCAAGAATAACGGGAACTTTCTGGACCTCATCAAGAATAACAAGCGGACGCTTTTGGGGACCCCGGGAACCAAGAGCCTCCACCTCCCCCTTTAAAAGATGGGGAGTTTTTTCATAACGCTGGCGCACATCCGGCCGGATAAAGGTAATAAGGAGTTCGTGTGAAAACCGTTGAGCGATTGTGGTTTTCCCGGTCTGTCTGGCTCCAAGAAGAATAACGCTCTTGTTCCTTGCCAGAGAACGCGACAGACCATCCTGAATCGTGCGGTTGATGTATTCCATAGACTAAATTATCGCCGAATATTGCCAGCTAGTAAACATTATTCTTATCATCGGTTTTATGGCTTATTCGCGGCATTTGAGGGTTCGGGCCGTAATACTCAAAATGCGTTCGGACGCGCGACCGTCCCCGTAAGGGTTTTTCTTCCCTGTCATCGTCCGGTATGCCCCGCGGGACGCGATCAGCCGCGAAGCCTCCCGGACAATCTTCTTTCGGTCGGTCCCGACGAGTTTCGCCAGTCCGGCCTTGACCCCCTCCATCCGTTCGGAGACTTCCCGCATGACAAGCACCGGTTTCCGGAAAGATGGCGCTTCTTCCTGCACACCGCCGGAATCTGTCAAAATGAGATAAGAACGGTCCATAATCATCAAAAATTCGACATAATCAAGCGGCTCAATCAGGTGAACGCGGGGTGTTCCCTGAAGGGCTTTCCGGACGGTTCGCTGAACGTTCGGATTTAGATGCACAGGATAGATAATCTCAATGTCCGGATGTTTTCTGACAAGGTCTTTCAAAGCCTTGCAAACCTCGGCGAGCGGCTTCCCGAAACTCTCCCGCCGGTGGGCCGTAACAAGAATGAGCTTCCGGGATGGATCAACCTTTTTCAGAACCGGCAGGGACGCGGAACGCAATTTCGGCCGTATCGACTTCAAGGCATCCACAACAGTATTTCCGGTGACATGAATTCGCGTTAAAGGGACACCTTCCCGCAAAAGATTCGACCGCGCCGCGGCCGTTGGGGGAAAATGATAGTCGGCAAGATGAGAGATCAGGACCCGGTTAATTTCTTCCGGAAACGGCTGATACTTATCAAAAGTCCTGAGGCCGGCTTCAATATGCGCGACCGGGATACGGGAATAGAAGGCTTTCAGCGCGACCGCGAACGCGGTGGTCGTGTCCCCTTGCACAAAAAGGAGATCCGGCTTTACTTTATTGAAAACCTCTTCCATTTTTCCAAAGACACGCGCCGTAAGGTCTCCCAAAGTCTGGCCTTTTTCCATCAAGTTCAGGTCGAAGTCGGTTTTGATCCTGAAAAGCCGAAGGACTTGATCAACCATTTCCCGGTGCTGGCCCGTCAGGCACGTCAAAACCTTAAACTGTTTCTGCCCGTGAAAGGCTTCTATCACCGGCGCCATTTTCAGCGCCTCCGGCCGCGTCCCAAAAACAAAAAGGATACTCGACTGCATCTTAGACTTTCGCGGAAAGATGGGCTTGGTGGCGTTCGAGATCGGCGTCGACCATCATATGGACTAATTCCGTAAAACTGACTTCCGGCTTCCAGTTTAAGATCTTGCGCGCTTTGGAATAATCCCCCTTGAGTTCAAATATCTCAGCGGGACGGAAAAGCTGTTTATCCGTGCTAACGAACTTCTTCCAATCAAGACCGACATGATCGAATGCAAGATCAAGGAATTCTCGGATCGTGTGGGTTTCTCCTGTTGCCGCGACAAAATCATCGGGTTTTTCCTGTTGTAACATGAGCCACATGGCTTTGACATAATCTCCGGCGAACCCCCAGTCTCTTTTCGCATCGAGATTTCCGAGTCGAAGCTCCTTTTCGAGGCCCAGTTTGATACGCGCGACGGCATTCGTGATCTTGCGCGTCACGAATTCAAACCCTCGGCGAGGCGATTCATGATTAAAGAGGATACCGCTACAGGCAAACATTCCATAAGCTTCACGATAATTGCGCGTCAGGTGATAACCGGCAAGCTTTGAGATGCCATATGAAGATCTGGGCATCAGCGGCGTGGTTTCGTTCTGCGGACTTTGCGGAGCAACTCCAAACATTTCGCTGGATCCCGCAAAATAAAAGCGACACTTTGGGGCCCGTTCTTTTAGCGCTGAAAGAATAGCATGGGTTCCGTCAATATTTGTGTTCATTGTCGAAAACTCATCTTCAAATGAATAACTGACAAAGCTCTGAGCCGCCAGGTGATAACATTCATCCGGACGTATTTTTTCAACAACATTAAACACACTCGCATAACTTTCTAGCGACGCCGAATGCAATTTCACGCGATCACGAATGTGATTGATCCTCCAGGTTCGGTGCTTGGGATCCTCAAGAGCAACACGACGGACTATACCGTGCACTTCATACCCCTTAGATAAAAGTAATTCTGCCAGGTAAGAACCATCTTGCCCCGTGATCCCTGTGATAAAAGCTTTGTTCGTCATCTTTGATTCCTCTCGATGAATATTTTATTGCGAAGACTCTTGGTTTTTCCCTTTTGTTCACAGTTCTGATCGTTATGGCGTAGTCTAACACGGTCAAAAGAAAGCCGTGCCATTTTTTTTAAAAAACTCGAAAAATCATCCGCCAAAAGCAAGTCCGACGGCGTAGTAGTCTCCCAGTCCAGGAACTCTTTCACCGTGGCCTTGAGACGCAAACTCCATTTCCGTTCGAAAACCGGTATCGCCGCGTCCGGAGCGCCAGTTTCGCGCTTTAAAAACGACGCCCCTGAAACATCAAAATTGCTTACCCCTTCTCGAAGACCAACTGGAGCATATTCACTGGCGTCTTGACGAAACAAATTTAAAGAAAACAACTGCGAGGAACGCGGTAAAGTCTCGCATGAAATTCGTACTGTAGAACCATGGGGTGATTGATCAAGCCTAACATTAACCTCTGTCCGCTGTGACCACCAAGTCGCAAAGTCACCCATCGGGCATATCCATACATCCGAAAATTCCTTGGCGAGATCAAACCACTTCTCGATCAATTTGAAGTTTTCCACGGCCCAAGCCGTCGGATGATCATAAAAAATTACGGGAAGACCAGCATAATACTTTCGCAAAAAGACATCTTTAAAATAAGGTAACAGAATCTGATGAGTGAATCCCGAACGCGAAGCCTCGAGACAAACACCGCTACAAACAGGATGGATTGGGATCTGCAATACTCGCGAAAAACCATCCCGCGAAAAGGGATAGGACGGAAAGCTATCATAGTCGTAAGAAAAATCAGAAGAATACAAATATCCCAAGTCTTCAAGCACCTTCTGGAGACCCTGATTCCAGCGACCGTGTGGGGCCGCGAATCCCCGTGAGAAGATACCCAATCCATTTAAAAACTCGGATGCTTTCGCAAGATTAAGACGGTTCTGCCGGGCCGAGCGGTAGGTGTAATGATAATACCCGTGCGACAGAACCTCGGCCCCCGCCGCCGCACAATCCCGGATCGTGTTTGGGGAACCTGAATAATTAGCGGCAGAAAAAAATACGGAGACTCCCCTGCTGTAAGGTTTTAACTTCCGGAAAAAGGGATCGCAAACAGCTTCATCCCACTCATCCGCATCAATACGACAAGAGAATAAACTCCGTTTCCCTGACGGATAAAAGCCAAGCGCGGGAAACAGCAACCCCTGTACTTCAAAAACCTGTGTCAATAATTTCAAAAAGAAAAACACTGTATGAGCGGTCGACCGAACCGCAACAGATTCCGTGGGATGCAAACCGGCAACATCAAATTGTTTGCGGATCCGTTCTTCCGAGAAACACAATAGGTGATCGGGATAGGTAAATCGCAGAGGCCCGCTATCGAGACGGCCACAAAAAGATTCCGGCATGATCACCGCCAATCCTTGCGACAAAAGCCGGCCGGCCAAGGCGAGAACCTCGGGCGAGTCAGAGACAACAACATAGGCGGCGCTCTCCTGAGGAACGGGATCATCCATCTTGAGCGTCCGAAAGGGTGTTCCGATCTGCCCGAGACACCGTTCCAACGGCAATGACCTCCCCAAAACGACCACTTCAAGATTCATCAGTTTTTCACACCTTTCCAAAGCACAAAGACTCGTGCCATCGGAATGAGATCGAAGAGGAAATGCCAAGGGCAGCGTTTTTCTCCGTCTGATTCAATGTATGACGCTGTAACATTTGCGAAATATCTCCGTAGAAGACGGCTGAGCCCCGATTTTGAAAACCACCGTTCGCGAAACGGAAAGCCCTTGGGATAAATCCAGTGATCTTTGAGTTCATGCCAGCGCTTGATCAAAAAATTGGGTGCCAGGAACCGCTTGTGATTGATCGAGAACTTATTGCGGTCAACGATTACAAGGCATCCATTCTTTTTAAGGACGCGGGACATCTCTGCGATAGACCGCTCTAGGAGCGGCAAATGTCCTACAACCTCCACTGTGTACACTATATCAAACGTACCGTCCTCGAACGGAAGTTGGCTTGCGCTCGATTGCAAAAAAGTTCCACCCTTCAGCTTTCGAGCATCCTCAAGCAATACATCTGAAGGATCAACCCCCGTAACCGCCGCGCCATTTTCAAGCATTACTTCGACAAATCTCCCTTTACCACAACCCACTTCAAGGACTTTTTTATCCTTAAGCGACCCGCAGGCTGCAAGTAGAGCATTCAGGCGGCTATCGGAACGACAAATCTTTTTGGGGAGAGTTTTTGCAAAATCGTCAAACCGTTCTTTGATCTTCGTTTCGAGCACGGCCTGCTGATAAAGTTCGTTGAACTTCCGGTATTTACGGAAACAGTACCGCGCCGAAAAATACGCGTATTGAAGACCCGGCATCCCATCCAAAAAACCAAGCCTGAAGAAATATAAACGCACAAAGACCAGCAAGGGCTTCATCGAATTCCAGAAACTCGGCCGCACACCCTGCGCTATCAGAAAACGGGCCTCGAGATCGGTATAAAGCTCTGTTTTACTGATCTCCACATCAATCGTGGGAGTCGTATGATGGATCAAGTCGTTCTTGAGGTCACCGACGGCTCCTTCGCAACGGTAGTATTCATGGATCGGTTGTTCAAACCGTCCGCTCCCGCGTTTAAAAAGGCGGATCGGCCGATCATCCTGCATACCGCTAAAACGCATTCGTTTATCCAGGAAATACGTTTGACGATGAATGCGGTAGGCAACGCACCCCTCCCCTTTGGAACACACCGCACGGATCTCTGCGGCAAGTTCAGGCGACACGCGCTCATCGGCATCAACGACAAGGATCCATTTCCCCGCCGCCTGAGAGACGGCAAAATTCTTCTGCGAGCTGAAGTCCGAGAAGGCATTAGAAAAAACCTTGTCCGTAAACCCTTTGGCAATGTCAACCGTCCTGTCCGTGCTTCCCGAATCAACGATCACGATTTCATCGGCAAAACGCAAAGCCGAAAGGCACTCCTCAAGATGCTTCTCCTCATTTTTGACGATCAGGACAACGGAAAGCTCCATATTAGGGCCTCCAATCGCGTGAGCTTATAATCGATAACACTTGCCGAATCGTTCGTTCTGGCCGGGGGCAGTTTTGGTCAGTCCCGGAAGCCACACGATGGCGCATCCGAAACGCCCGGAAAAAACCGATCAGGAGGCCGGTGTTCCCTTTCGCCAGTGTCACCAAGATGCGTAGCGGAACCCAGAACCATTGAGACAGGGCCAGCGAACTCTCACGAAGATTCTTCCACATGAAAAGGAACGTATTACGGTAGGCGATCACCGCACGTTCGCGGGAACCGTATTCCCGATGAAACGAAACCTGCCCCTTATGATAAATAATGCTTTGGGGCTCATAAAGACAGTGCCAGCCCCGGCGGTAGGCCCGGAATGAGATATCGGTGTCTTCCCAGAGACCCGGAAAATAAAGGTCGTCATACCCGCCCAGTTGAAGGAATTTTTCCCGATCGAACGCGCCAAGAGCGACCTGCGCGGTCCAGGATGGGCGCTCGATGTCTTTCT
>Ga0208694_1002335_pt1 | contig 20330 bp, 18 predicted proteins | sample AD_UKC078_MetaG_FD_184442 | JGI IMG/M metagenome (GOLD analysis project Ga0208694, IMG submission 184442) | Active sludge microbial communities of municipal wastewater-treating anaerobic digesters from USA - AD_UKC078_MetaG (SPAdes) (version 2) | ecosystem: Engineered > Bioreactor > Anaerobic >...
GTATGCAGGAAGTAAGTAGTCCGATTGAGAGGACGATAAGAATTTTTTTCATGGAAAATCTTTTTAACGAACACAAAATTACATTATTTTTCAAATTTGCCAAAACAGACAGGATTTTAGAGACCCACAAATTATGGTTAACTTTGGCACATCAATTGACTATGAGGATACTTTCCATGTGCAAAGGATTTAAGTTGCTGTGATTCAGCGACTTTTTTGTGTGGTTGTAGGAGATTTTAATCTTTAATTTTATTAATTAGTGCCATATTGGCAGAAAACATATAATTTTATAATGAGTAATCAATTTGATAAATACTTTTCGGAGGAAATGATGGGTGCGGCGGAAGTTTTTCCAATTATTTCACTTGATGAACGTTCACAGGACATACAGTTGGATGAGGGTGCCGTGTTGCCCATTCTTCCTTTGCGGAATATGGTTATTTTTCCGGGAGTACTGATGCCGGTTGCAGTTGCCAGACCCAAATCGCTCAAATTGATCCGTCATGCACATGAAAATGAAAAACTGATCGGTGTTTGTTCGCAAGTTGACAAAAAGTTGGAAGACCCCAATATCAATCAGCTTTATGAAATAGGGACCGTTGCTCAGATTGTACGTATCCTGGAAATGCCGGATGGTTCTACAACTGTTATATTAGAAGGGAAACTGCGGTTTAAGTTGGGGGAGATAGTATCTACGAGGCCTTATATGAAAGCACGTGTCAATCCGCTGGTGGACATCATGCCCGATGACAAAAAACCTGATGGCGTTTTTCCTGCACTGGTCTCCTCCATCAAGGATTTGGCAACCGAAATAATTGTAAATTCAGGTATGTTTCCTCCGGAAACAACTTTTGCCATACGCAATATTGAAAGTCCTTCTTTCTTAATTAATTACGTTAGTGCTAATTTCGGTTTCCAGGTCAAAGATAAGATTCAACTATTGACATTAGATAAAGTAATAGACAGAGGTTACAGCTTATTGGAACTGTTGAATAAAGAATCTCAACTATTGGAAATCAAACTGAATATCCAGAACAAAGCCAAGGCGGGAATTGACCAGCAACAAAGAGAGTATTTTCTGCAGCAACAAATGAAAACCATTCAAAACGAATTGGGTGGAGCTTCTCCTGAACAAGATATTGCAGATTTCAAGTCAAGAGCTTCCACTAAAAAGTGGAATGAAACCGTTCAGAAAGTGTTCGAAAAAGAACTCAAGAAGTTAGAGCGTACTAACCAGCATTCTCCTGATTATTCCGTGCAGCTGAATTATATCGAAACCATGTTGGATCTTCCGTGGAATGAATACACAGAAGACAATTTCAATTTGGATAATGTTGCCAAGGTGTTGGATGCTGACCATTTCGGCATGGAGAAAGTAAAGGATCGCATCATTGAACATTTGGCGGTGCTTAAATTAAAAGGCGACATGAAATCTCCGATTATTTGTTTGTATGGGCCTCCGGGAGTAGGTAAGACTTCTTTGGGAAAATCCATTGCCAGGGCGTTGGGTCGAAAATATGTACGTGTTTCGCTTGGTGGTTTGCATGATGAAGCTGAAATTAGAGGGCACCGCAGAACCTATATAGGTGCGTTACCAGGCAGAATTATGCAGAATATTTTGAAAGCTGAGTCAGCTAATCCGGTGTTTGTGCTGGACGAAATTGATAAGATTACGGCCGACTACAAAGGTGACCCGTCTTCGGCACTGTTGGAAGTGCTTGATCCCGAGCAGAACGTGGCTTTTCACGATAATTATTTGGATGTTGACTTTGATTTGTCGAAAGTCATGTTTATTGCTACTGCCAACCATTTGAATACTATTCCCCGGCCTTTGCTTGACCGCATGGAACTGATAGAGGTCAGTGGTTATACGCAGGAAGAAAAGGTAGAGATAGCCAAAAGGCATTTGATTGCTAAAGAGTTGGATAACCACGGATTGAAAGCCAAACAGGTGGTGTTGAGGAAGCCGGTTATCTCTCAGATAATTGAATCATATACCCGCGAATCGGGAGTGCGTTCACTCAACAGACAGATTGCAGCTCTGATGCGTAAAATAGCCAAGATGGTGGCGACCGGTACTGAATATAATCCTGTGATTTCCAGGGAAGACTTGAAAACCTATTTGGGTGCACCGAAGTACAGCAAAGAAAAGTACCAGGGAAATGATTATCCCGGTGTGGTTACGGGTTTGGCGTGGACACAGGTTGGAGGCGAGATTTTATTGGTAGAATCAAGTTTGAGTAAAAGTAAGTCTCCCAAATTGACCCTAACCGGTAATTTGGGGGATGTGATGAAAGAATCTGCCATGCTGGCTTTGGAGTACATCAAGTCGCATGCAGAAGATTTAAAGATAGATCCCTTACTTTTTGATGATTGGAATGTTCATATCCACGTTCCTGAGGGTGCCATTCCTAAGGATGGACCTTCTGCCGGTATAACGATGGTCACTGCTTTGGCGTCTGCATTTACACGTCGCAGAGTGCGGAAGAATATTGCCATGACGGGTGAGATTACCTTGCGTGGGAAAGTACTCCCTGTAGGGGGTATCAAAGAGAAAATATTGGCTGCCAAAAGAGCAGGAATTACCGATATTATTCTAAGCAAAGAGAACGAAAAAGACATTGAAGAGATCAAGGCTGTTTATTTGAAAGGCTTGAGATTTCATTATGTGCAGGACATCATGGAGGTGTTGGAGTTTACCTTACTGAAGGAAAAAGTTTAAATTTCTACTTCATTTTTTTGTCTTGACACAAAAAAACGAAGCAAAAAAAAGTCAAGACTGTGCCCGCTTCGCACGAAAAATTTACGTTCGAACAGCTAAATCGTCCAAACTCAGGGCTGTCTCAAAAGTAAATGTTCAAGCAAAAATTGTAAGGTGTCTTAGAAGTGCCTAAATGCAAGGCACTGAGATTGAGGGCGAAGGAGCATACTGAAGTATGTGACTGAGCCCGAATATCGAAAGTAACGTAGCAGTTGGGCACTTATGAGACACCGCCTCAAACAAGGACGATTATTAACGCTGTCCTCACTTATTTTTCGGCTCACCGGACGAGGTCAAGGTGGCGTCCTATTAATCACTCCCAAATAACTTCGAAATTCAGAACAGGGAATATTCAAAAATAAAAAAGCCAACTATCTCACAATGATTTAGTTGGCTCTTTGTTAATTAATGAATATTCCTAAAACGGCAAACCGCTATCATCATCTTCAGGCGGAGCAATATCCGGATCTTCGATTGGTGCGGAATCAGCTTGCGGCATAGCACCTGTAGCGGAAGCGGTTGCGGCTGTAGGTTCACTATCAGGTCTTCTGCCTAACATTTGAATGTTTTCAGCGTAAATCTCAGTAGTGTATCTCTTGATACCGTCCTTTTCCCAAGAGCGGGTTTGAATTTTTCCTTCAATGTACAGCTGCGAACCTTTTTTGATGTACTTCTCGGCAATATCTGCCAATCCACGCCAAGCTACGATATTGTGCCATTCCGTACGGTCAGGAACCTGTGTCCCGTTTGCCATGGTGAAACCACGTTCCGTTGTGGCTAAAGGGAAATTAGCTACAGAAACATTCTTGTCAAGGTAACGCACCTCAGGGTCTTTACCCACATTTCCTACTAAAATAACTTTGTTTACAGACATAATTTTTTGTTTTTTTAGGTTGATAAAATAAAAATAATTCAGCGTAAAAGTAGCCAAAATTCATATCTCATTCAACCATTATTGATAAATAAATATTTAAATTCTCTTAAAATCAGATAATTTACGATTTGCCGGTCAATAGTTTACAATTTGCACTCTATGACCCCGTGATCCCGGAACTCGCAACTCGGAACTCGCAACCCCGGAACTCGCAACTCGGACCTCGTAACTACATTTCTGCAATCGTTTCAATCTCCACCAAAGCCCCACGAGGCAAATCTTTCACAGCAAAGGCAGCCCTTGCAGGGAAATGGGAGGTGAAATACTTTGCATAGATTTCATTCATTGCTTGAAAATGTTTTATATCCGACAGATACACCCTATTTAACACAACATTTTCCATGCTCAAACCGGCAGCATTTAAAATGGCTGAGATATTTTTAAATACCTGGTCGGTTTGCTTCCGTATATCGTTAGTTTCAATTTGTCCGTTTTGCGGATTGATGGGCAGTTGACCGGATATGTATAAGGTGCCGTTTACCTGTATGGCCTGGCTATAAGGTCCAATGGCTGCAGGAGCATCGGGAGTATTGATGATTTTTTTCATGAAAATGAGTTTTACGAAAAACAAAAATAGTAAATCTTTTCTTACTCTCAATAATTTATTCGGACCAAAGCACAGTTGAACATCTCCGCTATTTTAATTATCTTTGCAAGCCAAAAATATTGACTATTTACAATTGAAACCACATGGGTCATTTGAAAATAGTGAACAGTAAATTGTAGAATCGTAAATTTTCTTTGATGGACTTACCAAGCAAGTACAATCCAGCCAATATTGAGTCGAAATGGTACCAATACTGGTTAGATCATGGTTTTTTCAAATCCGAACCCGATAGTCGTGAACCCTATACCATTGTGATTCCTCCTCCCAATGTAACCGGTGTTTTGCATATGGGACATATGTTGAATAATTCCATACAAGATGTATTGGTGCGCCGTGCACGCATGTTGGGAAAAAATGCTTGCTGGGTGCCCGGTACCGATCATGCTTCCATTGCAACGGAAGCCAAAGTGGTAGCTAAACTGGCTGAGGAAGGAATCAAAAAGTCGGATCTCACCCGGGAAGAGTTTTTGGAACATGCCTGGGAATGGACACGCAAACATGGCGGTATCATCTTAGAGCAATTAAAGAAATTAGGTGCTTCTTGCGATTGGGACAGGACAGCTTTTACGATGGATGAAGCCCGTTCAAAAAGCGTGATTAAGGTGTTTGTGGACTTGTATGAGAAAGGTTTGATTTATCGTGGTGTACGCATGGTAAACTGGGATCCGAAAGCGCTTACTGCTTTGTCGGATGAAGAGGTGATACACAAGGAGGTAAATGGTAAATTGTACTATTTGCGCTATCCGATTGAAGGGGAGAATGGATTTGCCGTTATTGCCACGACTCGTCCGGAAACCATTTTGGGCGATACTGCCATGTGCATCAATCCCAATGATCCCAAAAATGCCCATTTGAAAGGTAAGAGGGTTTTAGTGCCGCTTATTAATCGGCCGATACCCGTTATAGAAGATGAATATGTAGATGTTGAGTTTGGCACCGGTTGCTTGAAAGTGACACCTGCCCATGATGTGAATGACTATGTGTTGGGAGAAAAATACAACTTACCGAGCATTGATATTTTCAATGATGATGGCACTTTGAATGAACATGGTGCCATGTATGCGGGTATGGATCGCTTTTATGTTCGTGAAAAGATTGAAGCGGATTTGCAGGCTGCGGGTTTGTTAGAGAAAGTTGAACCTTACACCAATAAAGTAGGTTTTTCTGAAAGAACAGATGTGGTCATAGAACCTAAATTATCCATGCAATGGTTTTTAAAAATGGAAGATTTGGCGCAACCGGCGTTGAATGCTGTGATGAATGATGATATTAAATTGTATCCGGCCAAGTTTAAAAATACCTATCGCCATTGGATGGAGAACGTAAAAGACTGGTGTATATCCCGTCAACTCTGGTGGGGACATCGCATCCCTGCCTGGTTCCTCCCGCAAGGCGGTTATGTGGTGGCAGTTACAAAGGAAGAAGCATACGAAAAGGCTAAGCAAATCGTAAATTACCCCCTTGATTTTGATGATTTGCACCAGGATGAAGATTGTTTGGATACCTGGTTTTCATCGTGGCTGTGGCCCATCTCTGTTTTTGATGGTATCAATTACCCGGATAATCCCGATATCAAGTATTATTATCCCACGAATGATTTGGTGACTGCTCCTGAGATTTTGTTCTTTTGGGTGGCACGCATGATCATTGCCGGCTATGAATATGAAGGTACAATGCCTTTTAGAAATGTATATCTGACCGGTATTGTACGTGATAAAATAGGACGAAAAATGTCCAAATCTTTGGGGAATTCTCCTGATCCCCTGGATTTGATTGATCATTTTGGAGCAGATGCCGTTCGGTTGGGGATGTTGTTTACTTCTCCTGCGGGAAATGATTTGCCTTTTGATGAGTCACTTTGCGAGCAAGGTCGTAATTTCAATAACAAAATTTGGAATGCTTTCCGTTTGGTGAAAGGGTGGGAGGTAGCTGACACAAAGCAGCCGGAATCCGCAGCTATTGCTGTTAAATGGTTTGATTCCCAGTTGTCAAACGCTTTATTGGAAACAGATGATCTATTTTCAAAGTTCCGTTTGTCTGAGGCTTTGATGACGGTTTATAAACTCTTTTGGGATGAGTTTTCTTCCTGGTACTTGGAAATGATTAAACCTGCTTATCAACAGCCAATAGATAAAAAGACCTACGAAGCTACCCTTCGCTTTTTTGATGCTTTGTTGAAAGCATTGCATCCCTTTATGCCTTTTATTACGGAAGAATTATGGCAGGCTTTAGAAGAAAGAAAAGAAGGTGAAAGTATCATGGTTTCATTGATACCTGAAGCTAAGCCGGTTGATGAGTTGCTGATTGCGCAATTTGACAAAACCAAAGAGATTATTGCCGGTATTCGTACGATACGTTTGCAGTACAACGTTCCCAATAAGAATTTACTTCAGTTGGAGATAATCGGCGAACATAATCCGATTTTCGACTCCATTATTTTGAAACTCTGTAATTTAGAGCATATTCAAACTGTAAACGAAAGATATCAAAATTCAATTTCATTCCTTGTTGGTACTACGGAATATGCGGTGCCTATGGATAATCTGCTTGATGCAGAAGAAGAAATCAAAAAGATGGAAGATGAAATTGTTTATTTGGAAGGTTTTATCGAATTGGTGATGAAAAAACTCGGCAACGAAAAATTTGTGGCTAATGCAAAACCACAAATTGTGGAGGCAGAACGTAAAAAACATGCCGATGCCCTTAGCAAAATTGAATCTTTGAGAGAGTCGATTTTGCGGCTGAAAGAAAAACAAACAAAATTATAATTACTGATATAACTACTGATTGCATTAATAATTAAAATGTCCTATTCAATTCTTTGCAAACAAACCTGTGAGATAGCTAAAAAGGCAGGTAACTTTATTTCTGAACAAAAAAAAGGTTTCAATCAATCGTTTGTGGAGTATAAAGGCTTACACGATTTGGTGAGCTATGTTGACCGAGAAACTGAAAAGTTGGTTATTGCCGAGTTGCAAAAACTGTTGCCCGAATCCGGTTTTATTGCAGAAGAAGGCACTCATAATGTTCGCGGGGCAAAGTACAATTGGATTATTGACCCTTTAGACGGGACCACCAATTTTATACAAGGCATTCCGAATTATGCGGTGAGCATAGCTCTGATGGAGAATGATGATATAGTGCTTGGAGTAGTCTATGAAATCGGACAACAAGAGTGTTTTTATGCCTGGAAAGGAGGCGGTGCTCACTTAGATGGTGTCAAAATACAGGTTTCGGACAAGTCCGATTTGAATACATCATTGATTGCAACAGGCTTTCCTTATACGAAATTCGATTTACTTGACCCATATCTGGCTTTTCTGAAGTGGGTGATGCAAAATTCAAGGGGTGTACGCCGGATTGGCTCTGCTGCTACTGATTTGGCTTATGTGGCTTGTGGACGATTTGATGCATTTTGGGAGTATGGATTAAAGTCTTGGGATATGGCTGCAGGTGCACTGTTGATTCAAGAAGCCGGGGGGATGATTACCAACTTTGACGGCGAGGAAGATTTTCTTTTTGGAGGTAATGTCGTTGCGACTAATGGCACCTTGCATCCCGTTTTTCTTCGTACCTTAAAGGATTTTATCAGTTAGTTATATGGACAAACTATGGACAAGGAGCTTCATATGCGCTTGTATTGGAAATTTTTTGTTGTTTTTCGCTTTTTATTTATTGTACCCTATCTTGCCTTTGTATTTGATTGATACTTTTTCGGCATCCAAGACTTTGATAGGATTTATATTGTCATCATACACACTTGCGGCATTGCTGGTTCGTCCTTTTTCGGGATTTTTATTGGATTTATTTCGCCGAAAGCCACAGTATCTGATCGCTTTCTTTCTCTATGTTATCTTTTTTATAGGCTATCCTATTGTAACCAGCATCAATTTGTTTCTTCTTATCAGGATGATTCACGGAGCCATTTACGGTTTTGTTACCACTGCCGGAAATAGCCTGGTAGTTGATATACTTTCTTCTTCCCGAAGAGGAGAGGGCTTGGGGTACTTTGGAGTTTCCAATAATTTGGCGATGGTTGTGGGACCTATGACTAGTTTGATGCTTCATGAAAATGGCTCATCCTATAATACCATTTTTTATCTTGCTTTTGTTTTCGGTTTATTGGGGTTTGTGTTTGCTTCTTTGATAAAAGTTAAGAAACCGTTCAACCCGACACCGGATCGAGTTTTTGCTTTTGATCGTTTCTTCCTGTTTAAGGGTTTTAAAGCCAGTTTTTCTTTTTTTCTAAGTGGTATTCCATATGGGATGTTTATGACTTATTTAGCCATATATGGGAAAGAATTAAGTATCGAAGTCGGTTTGGGCCTATTCTTTACTTTATTAGCTTGTGGGTTGGTGTTTTCACGCTCGTTTTCCGGGAAGATGGTTGACAAGGGAAAACTCACCCAAGTTATTAAAATCGGACTATTTATTAGTCTTATAGGTATGTTCTTGTTAGCTTCTCTTCAAAGAATAAACATGTATAATCATACAACTGTAATAGTCTTGTTCTTGCTAATCCCGGTAATTTTGGGTTTGGGTTATGGCCTCATTTTCCCTGCATTCAATACCTTGTTTGTCAATTTAGCACCTAATAACAGACGAGCTACTGCCAGTTCAACTTTTATGATAAGCTGGGATTTGGGATTAGGTTCCGGATTTATTTTAGGAGGCTGGCTTGCCGACTCTGTAGGAGGATTGTCGCTTGCGTTTTTAGTCGGCGCTCTTTTATTGTTGTTTTCCTTTGTATATTTTACCAAAAGTGTTGAACTGCACTTTCAACGCAATAAATTGAGATAGATTCGTGTTCGGAAGTTTTATAGATTGATGATGTCGGGATGAATGAAATTGTCTCTTTGTCCCGAGGTGTCTCCTTCATTAAATGAGGTAACCCAGTGGATAAATTCTGTCATCTTTTCGGGTTTGGTTTCAAAAACATTACCTACAACCACTAAGTCTGCACCCGCATTAAAAGCTGCTTCTATAGCTGCTGTAGAGCATATGCCGCCACCTACGATGAGTGGGATTGATGTCATTGACCTGACATGACTGATGATTTCGGTTGGTACGGGATGGTTAGCTCCGCTTCCGGCTTCAAGATAGGTGAGGTGCATGCCCAACAGTTCGCCGGCAATGGCAGTAGAACATACAATTTCTTTTTTATCTCTCGGGATAGGTTTGGTATTACTGATATATTCAACTGTACTCATTTTTCCACCATCTATCAGCAAATAGGAAGTTGGTATTACTTCTACACCAGACTGTTTGATGGCAACAGAAGATTTGATATGTTGACCAATCAGATATTCAGGGTTTCTGCCTGATAGCAAAGAGAGATAAAGCAGCGCATCGGCATGTTTCGAAAATTGCGAAGCATCGCCGGGAAACAGTACAACAGAAGTATCTATCTCTTCTTTGATGATTTCAATGATGCTGTCAGTCGAATTAACTCCGTGACTGCCACCAATAAAGATAAAATCAGGTGGACAAATTTTTAAAATAGCAATGATTGATGCCAGATTACGCAGATCATTTTTTTCCGGATCTATCAAAACGGCTAACATTTTTCTGCCTTTCTCCCGGTTAACCAGTATTTGTTTGTAAATATTTTTCTTATTCATAATCTGTTGTTTATTCTGTTTGCTTTTAAAGTTTGATTTTTTTATCGACGCCAACTACCATGGTGTATGTTGCATTTTGAAAATAATGCAATCTGTATATTCTTGATCCTGAAACATGTAGAACATGCAATACCCCTGAGTCGTTCAGTTGAAACGGAAAAATTTCTAATTCCGTCGAAAAGTCAAACACTTTCTTGCCGATTAGCTTGTATAGGACTTCTTTCGCCGACCAAGCAATTTCTAAATAACTGTTGTCTTTTTCGTTGTAAAGATATTGTTGTTCTGCCGGATTTAAAAAACGTTTGTACACACGCTTCACTTTCTCAGTTCTCAATTCTAAATCAATACCGACAGCATGTATCGGATGTACCATAACAGCAACATAATTTTTACTGTGGCTGATGCTAATTTGCTCCGAAGCATTTTGCAGATAAGGTTTGTTGTTCTCATCATAACAAACTACAACCTCACGACCAAGTACTTTGTTAAGCAATAGCCTGGCTGCTAAAAATTCTTGTTTTCTTTTGGTTGTTGATAACTTTTCAAATTCAGCTTCATACACCTCAAAGTTGGTGAGCATGGACTTTAATGCTTCTACATCTTCATCAAACTGTCCGATCAATATTTCCCCTTCTTGATATGTAATGTTTTCGATTTTCATTTCCAACTGAAACTCTCCATCAATCTAATCACATCTTTTTTTATAAAATCAGCCATTGGGGCAATGGAATCTTTGTTAGGCACATGATTAAAATAGACCGCTCCCCTGAAAAAATGTCGGATACTATCGGTCAGCGTAAACTGTGCTACTGAGGCAACATCTCCTTGTAGGTCATAATAAATACCATATACATCCTGTTCCGGATTGCTGAAAAATCTTTCCTGTATATCGTCTGCTCGTACCAAATGCTTGTAAACCGAGCGATGTGCGTCCTCCGACAAATCGTACAATTTACCTTTTACCTCCTTATAACTGCAATGAATAGCAGCGTTTAAAGTAGGATAAACGATATCTATCCAATACTTTTCTTGAGGTTCGTATTTGAACGCTATTCGGGCATGCGACGACATGTCAAAGGAATAAGGTAACAAAGTGTCCATTCTGACATAAGTGTTCTTCGGTAAATCTACCCTAAAATATCCATAAGGCTTAGGATAACCGGTTTTTCTACAAGAAACAACAAACAATAATCCTACGAGTACTCCGACCAATAGGCAGTTTGTTGATTTCCTGTACGTATATTTACGCTTCCTCATCCTCTTGTTCTTCTTTGATGATGAGTTTTACTTTTTTGATTCTGCGATTGTCAACTGATAGCACCTCAAACAGATACTTTCCAAATTTTATTTGCTCATTTTTCCGGGGAATTTCACCCTTAAGCTCAAGGATAAAGCCTGCAAGTGTCTCAACTTCTTCGGTAGCTTTTGCTTCGATAAAGTCATCCTCGTTGATTTCTCCAATTTTAAAGAAATCATTTAATTGTATTTTTGCTTCGAAGATGAATGTGTGGTCATTTATTTTGGTATAAAGTGCTTCTTCATCATCGTATTCATCACTGATATCACCGATAATTTCCTCAACTATATCCTCCAGGGTAATCAGTCCTGAGGTGCCTCCATATTCATCCACAACAACGGCCAAATGCACTTTGTTTTGCTGAAACTCACTGAGCAAATCATCAATCATTTTTGTTTCAGGCACATAATAGGCCTGGCGGATTAAGGTTTGCCACCGAAAAGAATTCGGTTTATCCAGGTGCGGCAACAAATCTTTGCTATACAAAATACCTTTGATATTGTCCGGAGTACCCGAATATACAGGGATGCGTGAATATCCGGATTCAACAATGACGGCAAGTAGGCTTTTGTAAGATGTTTTTATGTCAACACTGACCATATCAACGCGCGAAGTCATGATGTCAACCACTTGAATATTAACAAACTTAATGATTCCCTCAAGAATCTCTGTGTCTTCGTCATCATTACCGGATGTAAGTTCAATAGCGTGCGACAGTTCATCCATGGAAATATTGGGTTTGTTATGACGCTCTAACCGCTGGTTTATAGTTGAAGTTGATTTTACGAGAAGGTGTACCAAAGGTTTGAAAATTTTATAAAGTACTATCAGGATAGGTGCCGTGAAAGTAGCTACTCTTCTTCCCTCACGGGATGCAAAAATTTTGGGAGTAATTTCTCCAAAAAACAATAATAAAAATGTAATTAAGACAGTTTGGAAAAGAAAAGCAATGATGAGTGCATTTCCAAAATTGATTAGTTGATGGGTTACAAAAGTCAGTATCAATATTATGGATACATTGACAAAATTATTACCTATCAAAATGGTAGCAAGCAACTTTTGAGGGTCTTCCAACAAACTGTGGATGCGTTGATCGGATTTTTTATGGCTATGCTCTATTTCGTCAAGTATCTGCGGAGAAAATGAAAAAAATGCCACTTCAGATGCTGAAATAATTGCAGATAACATCAATAAAAATACACTGATGATCAGAGCAAATATTTCGTTGATTGTAATTGGATTAAAACTTATGCTAAGAAAAATAGACGTCGGGTACACAGTTTTAGTTTAATTGATAGTTTTGTTTAATCTATGGATTATTTTTCCATACAAAAATAGATATTTTTCATCAATTCGTCCCTATTCCTAACAATATATGTTATATTTGTGGTCAGATACCATTAATTTTCTCTCAAAAATATTGCTTTATGGAAGATAAATTAGTTACGCTCGCAATACGTACTTATCATCGGGCACAAATGATAAAAGCTGTGTTGCAGGAAGAAGGAATAGAAACCGTCATTCACAATTTGAACCTTGAACAACCGGAAATGGCTGTTGGGGTGCGTGTGAGAATTAAAGAAAGTGATTTGCCCCGTGCACTTATCATCGTAGAAGAAATGGAAAAGGCGTGGGAAGAAGAAAAGCCTGTAAAAGAGAATCGTATGGTATTAATTCCTGTGGATTTTGCTGATCAGATTCCTAAAACCATTGATTTTGGCTTTCAAATGGCTAAGAAAATAGGTGCAGAGGTTGTTTTTCTGTATGTTTATTTCACTCCTGCTTTTACCATCTCGATGAATAATGATGTCGGAACATACAGCATTAGCGACAGTGAGTTACTTCGGAGGATTATCAGTTCTGCCAATGCAGATGTAGAGAATATGCGTAATCTTATAGACAGAAGAATCAAAAAAAAGGAGTTGCCCAAACTTAATTTTAAATTTGAATTAATTGAAGGGGTGCCCGAAGATCAGATTCTTGATTATTGCAAGAAATATAAACCGGATGTGGTGGTGATGGGATCACACGGCAAGAAAATATCCAATGAACCTTTAGGTAGTGTGGCAGCTGAAGTCATGGAATTATGCGAGGCTCCCGTGTTTGCGATTCCCAGCATGACCAGTCAGGAAAAATTCGGTGATCTTAAAAAAATTGCTTTTATTACCAACTTCGACCAAAAAGATTTAATCGCCATTGATAAAGTGATATCAACCTTTATCAACCCTGAAATGGAGTTATGCTTTATTCATGGATCGGATAAAGAAGAACCTTGGAATGAAATTATGCTGACGGGTATCAAATCTTATTTTGCAAACCAATATCCCGGTGTTAAAACTAATTATGCTTTAGTGGAATCAACCGATTCTCCCGAAAAGGTAAATGAATTCATAGAGCAACTTCAAATTGATGTACTTGCTTTCAACTCCAGACGCAAGCGACTGTTTGCACGTATTTTTAATCCCGGTTTGGCTTATAAGATGATTTACCATTCAGACATTCCGCTGTTTGTTACGCATGTTTAGTTTGTAATCGTTTAACTATTTCAGATATTAACTGACGACTGTCAGATTAAATCGGAACTAATTCAACTTATATATAAATTTAAATTAAGAAATACTTAGTAAAACTTTATTCTCCCTTTTTTAAAATCTGAAAAGGAGTAAAGTTATCCTTTGAAATTGTTCGTAAAAAATATGGAAAAAACTTGGCGATGGTTTGGCACAAAAGACGATATAACGCTTGATATGCTAAAACAAATTGGCGTAGAGGGAATTGTAACATCTTTACATGATGTGGAATGTGGAGAAATCTGGACATCTGAAATGATTGATACGTGTAATCAACACATCATTTCAAATGGGTTGAAATGGTCGGTAGTTGAAAGTTTGCCGGTACACGACGCTATAAAATATGCTGGAAAAGAAAGAGATTTCTTAATTGAAAACTACAAAATAAGTCTTGCTAACTTAGGAAAATGTGGCATAAAGACTGTTTGCTATAATTTTATGCCTGTAATTGACTGGGTAAGAACAGACCTGAACAAGGAGATGAGCGATGGAACGGGAACTTTGTTTTTCAATAAACTTTGTTTAGCTTATTTTGATGTCAAAATTTTGAAAAGAAAAAATGCTTGCCTTGAATATTCTGATAAAGAGTTGAAAAAGGTTGAGTATTTAGATAAAACTATATCTGAAGAAGAAAAAACAGAATTAATAGACTCGATCATTGTTAAAACACAAAAATTTATCAGCCGAGGTATTGTAGGTGCAAATCAAAACCCGGTGGAAGCATTCAATACACAGTTACATTATTTTGATGGGATTGGGAAAGAAGATTTAAGGCAAAATCTGAAGTATTTTCTTGAAAAAATACTTCCCACAGCCGAGAAATATGGGATAAAAATGTGCATTCATCCGGACGATCCGCCTTTTCCAGTATTTGGTTTGCCACGTATTGTTTGTAATCAGGATGATATTGAGTGGATTTTGAATTCGGTCAAAAGCAGTAGCAACGGATTGACTTTTTGTGCCGGATCATTAAGTGCAGGGTTGCATAATGATGTGGTTGAAATGGCTCAAAAATTTGTGTCAAAAACTTATTTTGTCCACTTGCGAAGTACGCATGTGTATGAAAACGGAGACTTTGAAGAGGCATCACATCTTTCAGGACGAGCCAACCTGATAGAAGTCATTCGAATATTTGAAAAAGAAAATCCGAACTTACCCATGCGAGTTGATCATGGGAGGTTAATGCTTGATGATAAAGACAAAAATTACAATCCTGGTTATTCATTGCTGGGAAGAATGTTTGCATTAGCACAAGTGGAAGGGATGATGGCGGTAGTGAAAAATGAAATTACAAATAAGCTCTATGAATGAGTTGTTTAGCGTAAAAGACAAAGTATTGGTAATCACAGGTGGAAAATATGCCTTTTCAGAATATCGAGATTTAAGCAAAGTTTCTAATAAATAATGACTAAAACTCTTTTCATAAACTTAGAGGGGGTGATCCGAAGAATTCAAAATCATAGTGTGTTTTTGTGAATCCAACAAATAACTACAATTGGCCCTGCCGGGCAAGTAATTCTTGCGAAAAGAGATTTTTTATTCAAAAAAAACTTCGTATATTTGCAGCCGTTTTTTGTGAAAAACGCAGTAATTAATTTTAAAAACTTAGTAAACAGTATGTTAAATCATTATGAAACCGTTTTCATATTAACTCCCGTTTTGTCTGACGCACAGATGAAGGAAGCGGTTGAAAAGTTCAAAGATGTTTTGAAGGATAGCGGTGCGACTATCACCAATGAAGAGAACTGGGGATTGAAGAAATTAGCTTATCCCATCCAAAAAAAATCGACAGGTTTTTATACTTTGTTGCAGTTTGATGCTGAGCCTTCTGTGGTTGAAGCTTTAGAAACCGTTTATCGTCGTGACGAGCGTGTGTTAAGATTCTTGACTTTCCGTTTAGACAAATATGCTTATGAGTATGCGGAAAAGAGAAAAGGTTTAAAATCTAAAGAAAAGGAGGGCTAAAACATGTCAACAAATCAAGGTAAAATCAGGTATTTAACACCACCTACAGTAGATCTGAAGCGTAAAAAGTATTGTCGTTTCAAAAAGAGCGGCATCAAGTATATCGATTATAAAGATCCGGAGTTTTTGAAAAAGTTTTTGAACGAGCAAGGTAAAATTTTACCTCGTCGGATAACCGGTACTTCTTTGAAGTTCCAGCGTAAGGTAGCTCAAGCTGTTAAGCGAGCACGCCATTTGGCATTGCTTCCTTATGTAACTGATATGATGAAATAAATTTAGGAGGAGGAAATCTTATGGAAGTAATTTTAAAAGAAGACGTTGCCAATTTGGGCTTTAAAGGAGATTTGGTAACTGTAAAAGATGGCTACGGACGCAACTATTTAATACCTCAGAAATTAGCTGTTTTGGCTACAGAGTCTGCTAAAAAAATGCTGGCTGAGGATATGAAACAACGTGCACATAAATTAGAAAGGATCAAAAATGAAGCACAAGAACTTGCTGATAAATTGCAAGATTTTACTTTAAGTGTTGGAGCAAAAGCCAGTACAACAGGTAAAATCTTCGGTTCCGTTGGTCCTATTCAAATTGCAGATGCCTTTGAAAAAGCAGGTTTTACTGTTGATCGCAAAACTATCGTATTGAAAGAGCCCGTAAAAGAGCTTGGTTCCTATAAAGTAACCTTGAAACTACACAAAGAGATTACAGTAGAAATTGCTTTTGATGTAATTGCCGAATAATTTTACTGAATATAATTTCAGATATATTTTTCAGTCAATTTAAAATCGACATAGAACCGATACCTTGACAGGTGTCGGTTTTTTATTTAATTTTGTCGCTTGTTTTATACTTCACAAATAAACTTACACTTATGGCTGTTATTAAACCTTTTAAAGGTATTCGTCCACCCAAAAATATCGTTGAAAAAATAGTATCACGTCCTTATGACGTATTGAATTCTGAAGAAGCCCGAACTGAGGCTGAAGGCAATCCCATGTCATTGTATCATATCATCAAACCTGAAATTGATTTTGAGCCGGGAACGGATGAACATGAAGAAAAGGTTTATGCCAAGGCTGTTGAGAATTATAAGAAATTCAAACGGGAAGGGTGGTTACGGCAAGATGAGCAGGAAAATTATTATGTGTATGCCCAAACCATGCATGGAAAGACGCAATACGGCTTGGTGGTGTGTGCTCATATCGATGATTATGTGAATGCTCGCATCAAAAAACATGAGTTGACCAGAAAAGATAAAGAAGAAGACCGGATGAAGCATGTGAGAATTAACAATGCAAATATAGAACCTGTATTTTTTGCTTATCCACATATGCAAGAACTGGATAACATTGTGAATAAGGTGATTCAAGAAGAACCGGAATATGATTTTGTTACTTTGGATGGTTTTGGTCATCATTTTTGGGTGATTGAAGACCAAACAACCATTCAGGAAATCACCCGTTTGTTCGCACAACTACCTGCTCTGTACATAGCCGACGGACATCACCGAAGTGCGGCAGCTGCCCTGGTAGGTATAGAAAAACGGAATCAAAACCCCCATCATACCGGTAATGAAGAGTATAACTATTTTATGGCGGTTTGTTTTCCGGATAATCAGTTGACCATCATTGATTATAATCGAGTGGTTAAAGATTTGAACAACCTGACTGATGAAGAGTTTTTAGCAGCTTTGTCCAAAAACTTTGATATCAGAAAAGTAGGTTCTGAAATTTATAAACCTAATAAACTTCATAATTTTTCGTTATACTTATCCGGAAATTGGTATGATTTGACGGCAAAGCCGGGTACTTATGATGATAAAGATCCTTTAGGTGTATTGGATGTGACTGTTTCATCCAATCTAATTTTAGATGAAATTCTGGGAATCAAAGACTTAAGAACAGATAAAAGGATAGATTTTGTGGGTGGTATCCGTGGACTTGAAGAGTTGCAGCAGCGTGTGGATAGTGGAGAAATGCGAGTTGCCATCGCTCTCTACCCTGTTTCTATGAAGCAATTGATTGATATTGCAGATTCGGGAAATATCATGCCGCCAAAAACAACTTGGTTTGAACCTAAACTCCGATCAGGATTAGTTATTCATGAATTGGAGTAAATGTGTTATCACGAATAGTCTCCGTTGCAGTATTATTTTACAAATAACATCACTCGGTTAATAGTAATAGCTATCGTTGTGCAATTACTATTGGTAGGCTGTGGGGTAAAATCTCGTTTAGCTACCGCCGATAAGAAGTTTGAAGCAGGAGAATATGCCGGAGCGGCTGAATTGTATGCACGAGCCTATTCAAAAATCCCTTCTAAAAGTCCTGAACTAAGAGCCAGGGTTGCTTATAATCAAGCCGAATGTTTGAGGAAGCTGAATTATACGCGCGCTGAAATGATGTATAACAGGGCTGTGCGATCAAAATATCAGGACAGTATCGTCTATCTCAAATTGGCACATGCTCAGCACCGAAACGGTAAGTACGGGGAAGCTGCAAAAAACTATAATATTTACCTGGAATATGACAGTACTAACGTGCTGGCTAAAAACGGACTTCTTGGAATCCAGCTCGTTGCTTCCTGGAAAGCAGAACCTGCCGGATATGTTGTCAAGCGGGAAAACACCTTTTATGCCCGAAATAAAAACGTTTATAGTCCGGCTTTTCAGGGCAGCGACTACAATCAGCTTTATTTTACTTCCAATAAGTCCGAACCTAAGAAAGGTGCCATCAACAATGCCGTAACCAATTTGCCCAACAGCAACATTGTATTTGTAAAAAAAGATGCAAAGGGCAAGTGGAGTAAACCGGAGCCGGCATTGTCTGAGGAGTTGACCGAAGGTAATGAACTTGGTAATTGCACCTTTTCTCTCGATGGGAAAACCATGTATTTTTCCTTGGCTCCGCAAAAAGAAGATAGCGATGCCAGTGTGGAAATTTACTCTTCTTCACGTGCTGGCGGTGATTGGACCGCCCCTCAAAAGATTACATTTTTCAAAGATAGCAGCATTGCAGTAGCTCATCCTGCCATTGCGCCGGGTGGAGAAACGATTTATTTCGTTTCGGATGCCCCAAACGGCGAAGGAGGCAAAGACATCTGGAAAGGTGTTTTAGAAGGAGCTACCTGTAAATACATAGAAAATTTGGGACCGCAAATCAATACGCCGGGCGATGAAATGTTTCCTTATGTGAGGGCAGACGGGACTTTGTATTTTTCTTCCGATGGTCATCCCGGTGTGGGCGGATTGGATATCTTTAAAGCTGTACCCATTGTTAAAGAGGATGCGGAAGAAGATGAGAAAACAGAATGGACGGTGACCAATATGGGGATGCCGATTAATTCCAACCTTGATGATTTTGGTATTACTTTCGAGGGTGAAAAAGAAAAAGGATTTTTTTCTTCTAATAGGGGGCAAACCAGAGGTTTTGATGCCATATGGTCTTTCGAACTTCCTGAAATGGAAGTGCTTGTGGCCGGAAAGGTGTTGGATGATAAACTGAATCCAATCCCTGATGCCACGGTCAGATTAATCAGTAATACAGGTAAAAATATTCGTGTAGTGACCAAAAAAGATGGATCTTATCGCATCAAAATTGACACAGACATGGATTGCGTGATGCTGGGTACTGCACGTGGCTTCTTGAATAAAAAGGCTGAACTGTCATCTCGCGGAGTCAAAAAAAGCGAAACCTTTACGGTTGATTTGGTGTTACCGGCAGTGTTCAGACCGGTTCAGCTTGATAATATCTTTTTTGAGTTTGCCAAGTGGGATTTAACACCTGAATCAGAAAAAGGTTTGCAAGAATTACACGCCATGCTTACAGATAACCCGAATGTTGTTATCGAAATTAGTGCTCATACGGATTACAAGGGAGATGATGATTTTAATTTGGATTTATCGAATAAAAGGGCAAAGTCGGTAGTGGACTATTTAATTACTGCCGGCATTTCGGAAAACCGATTGGTTTCTGTCGGACACGGAGAGGATAAGCCTTTTGTTGTTGACGAAAGTTTGCATAAAACATATCCTTTTCTACCTCTTGATACCGCTTTATCTGAAGAATTTATATTGACTCTGGAGCCTGAAGAGCAGGAAATAGCGAATCAAATAAACAGAAGAACTGAGTTTAAAGTCATCAGAATGAGATTAAGATCAAGATAATTTAACCATAATCGTATGAAAATAAATCCGTTTTTATTGCTGTATCAATATCTGATTGTGTTGCCTATTGTGCTGGTGTTGACGATAATTACAGCCTTGTTAACCATCATTATGTCTCCTTTTTCCCCGAATAGTCGGGTAACCAATTATCCGGCGAGATGGTGGAGCAGGTTGATTTGTTATTTGTTTTTTATCCGTGTAAAAGTCAGTGGTTTAGAAAAAGCCAATCCTACCAAATCCTATATTTTTGTGTCCAATCATCAGTCTATTTTCGATATTTTTGCCTTGTATGGTTGGTTGCCGAATTTGTTCAAGTGGATCATGAAAATGGAGTTGCGAAAAATACCCTTGGTTGGACAGGCTTGTGAATCTGTCGGACATATTTTTATAGACAGAAGTAATCCCATGGCTGC
>Ga0208694_1002340_pt1 | contig 20313 bp, 16 predicted proteins | sample AD_UKC078_MetaG_FD_184442 | JGI IMG/M metagenome (GOLD analysis project Ga0208694, IMG submission 184442) | Active sludge microbial communities of municipal wastewater-treating anaerobic digesters from USA - AD_UKC078_MetaG (SPAdes) (version 2) | ecosystem: Engineered > Bioreactor > Anaerobic >...
GTCGCCGTGGAATATAAAACAAGTGGAAAAAGCTATGGTTTTGTTACCGGAGAATATGACAGATCACTTCCCCTTTTCATCGATCCTCTTTTAAGCGGAGTCATGATCGGCGGCAACAACTATGATGAAACCACTGCAATGACAGTGGCAGACAATGGAGATATAATTATTGCAGGAACAACCCGCTCAGGCAATTTTCCTGTAACAAATTCAAGCACATATAATTCAACAAACAACCTTCCCGACTGTGTCATCCTGCGCTACGACCCGTCAGGAACAGTTCTCAAGGCGGCAACATATTACGGCGGTTCAAGATCAGAATGCTCTTCAACCGGAACAGATGATTCATGGACAAATATGGAAAAAACTTATTTTGCAGGCGTTGCAGCTCACGGAAATTCGGTGTTTCTTACAAGCTTGACATATTCAACCGACCTTCCGATGGCGGGAGAAACATATGACAAAACATGTGCCGCCTGTTTCGGAAGCAACATCTCTGCAGTTTTTGTTGCAAAATTTGATGAATCGCTCACTCTCACGGCATCAACTTTCTACGGCGGATCTGCAACCGACAGAGCAAGGGCTATTACCGTTGATTCTTCTGGAAACATCTACATTGCAGGAGACAGTGCGAGCACGAACCTTCCATCTGCAGGAACTCTTTCAGGAGGAACGAATGACGCATTCGTAGCTTCATTTCCAAACAGTCTTGCAACACTCAGAGCGGCAAAGATGTTCGGAGGAAACGGCGTTGACAGAGTAATGGCGCTTACTGCAAATTCAAACGGAATATATCTCACCGGACTTACCGCTTCAACAAATTTTCCTGTCACAACAGGCGCTCACAGCGTTGATTACGGCGGATCAGGCGGAGTGGGAGATGCTTTCGTCGCAAAACTGAACTCTTCAGATCTTTCAATTGATAAAGCGACATACCTTGGCAAGAAAGACGGACAGTACACAAGTTACGGATATGCAGTGACCACTAATTCTGACGGCAAAGTTTTTGTCGGCGGAGCAACGTACAGCGAACCGGGACACCAGTTTCCTGTAACTGCCGGAGTTTACAAGACAACTGCTGATACAAACCCTGGAGGACAGTGGAGAACTGAAGGATACATAGCAAAATTCCCGTCTGATCTCGGACCTGTTGAAGCATGTACCTATCTTGGAAGCGACAGCAATCACGACGATGTGAAAGGACTTGCAATGACTTCTGACGGCAACATTCTTGCTGTCGGATTTACTTCTTCAAATAATTTTCCTGTTACTGCCGATGTCTATGATTCAACTCATGGCGGCGGCTGGGACGGATTCATTTCAATTCTTACTCCAGACCTTACAACCCTTGTCGCTTCGACATATCTCGGTGCGGCAGGTGAAGACCGGCTTTTTGCTACAGCCATTGACGCTTTCGGCAATATTACAGCGGCAGGTTTCACAAAATCGACTGCAATAGCGGGCGTAACAGGAACTGACGATACCGATTCAGAGGCACTTCTGATAAGGATAAGACCGGACCTTAAAGCTGCTGATGCCGGAGTTGTGCTTGAAATAGTTCCGACTGAGATCGATTTCGGTTCAAAAGATATTAACACCCAGACCTCTTACAGCTATATTAAGGTCTGGAACAAAGGTCTGACCGAGCTTAAACTTAGCTCCGTAGATGTTGCCGACACTACAAACTTTTTCGGGGACATGACAGGTGACACTTTCGCATGTTCAGATAACAATGTAATAAAAGCAGGCACTTACTGTTCTGTCAGAGCCCGTTTCCGTCCTAAAGCTGAAGGAGAGCTTTCAACGACCATGACATTTAATTTTGATCCTGTTCATGCTGGAAATGTAGTCAATCTAAGTGGCATCGGCGTAGATGATTCAGGTGACACCGGCGACAGCGGTGACTCGGGAAATTCAGGCGACACAGGCAATACCGGCAACACCGGCGACACCGGTAACTCAGGTAACACTGGTAACACAGGCAACACCGGAAATTCAGGAGATACTGGAAATACAGGGAACTCTGGTGACTCTGGCAACAGTGGTAATTCGGGTGATTCTGGAAACTCAGGGAACAGCGGTGATTCAGGAAATTCAGGAAACACCGGCGATTCCGCTGATGACACCGAAGTTACAGATGATGAGACATCAGACTCAGAGGAAACCGACGATACTGAAAACACGACAGGCCCGGCAGTCAAAGGAAAGGGCTGTACAATATCAATACTTTAAAAAATCTTGAAAAGGAGAAAAAATGCCTTCTAAAACAAATCATTTAAACAAAAAGCTTGCCCTTTTGATCGACGGTGACAACGCTCAGCCGTCACTCATAACCAAGATACTCGCCGAAGCGGCGAAATTCGGCAACATAACGATCAGAAGGGTTTACGGGGACTGGACGACTCCTCAGATGAAAGGATGGAAAGATGCTCTAAACAACCACGCAGTCCAGCCGATACAGCAGTTCAGGTATACAGTCGGGAAAAATGCAACAGACAGTGCAATGATCATTGATGCGATGGATATTCTCCATTCTGAAGTGGTTGACACCTTTTGTCTTGTAAGTTCAGACAGCGACTACACCCGCCTTGCAACAAGGATCCGGGAAGAAGGTCTTTTTGTAATGGGGATCGGCAAATCCACAACGCCCAAACCGTTCGTGAATGCATGCAACATTTTCACATACACCGAAAATCTTGAACTTGCTGATGAAGATCTGCAGGGAACTGAGATAACTGTAGAAAATGCGCAGAACAAAGAAGAGACCGCTAAAAATACCGATCAGAAACAGCCGTCCGGCACAAAAAAAGGGACTAAACCCAATCCGGTTCCTCTGCTTAAAGAGGCCTTTTCGATGGCAGGAGATTCAGACTGGGTGCACCTCGGTCTTTTCGGCAACTATATTAGTCAACTCGACCCCGGATTTGACCCGAGAACCTACGGGTTTAAACAGCTTTCGCAACTTCTGAAGGCATACAGGAACTTCTTTGAGCTCCGTTTCAGCGAAAGCGAAGGCCCGAGTGATGTCTATGTACGGCTCAAAACAAAATCAAAATAAAATTTTCTGATTGACAAAACACAATACGAAACTATATTTAACCGCTGGAGTATGTTTCAGGTTTTTTGATTTTTTTACGAGGGCTTATGGAACACAGAATATATCTTGATCACAGTGCTACAACACCTGTCAGAAGAGAAGTTGTCGAAGAGATAATGCCGTTTCTCACCGAGCAGGGGGGAAATCCTTCAAGCAGACATAAGGAAGGACGGATCGCAAAGACCGCTTTTGAAAAAGCACGGGAAAAGGTTGCGGCCGCAATAAACGCCGAGCCGAAGGAGATAACTTTCAATTCCTGTGCCACTGAAGGGAACAACACGGTTCTTAAAGGTTACATGTCGGGACTTCGCGGAAACATCAGGAAAAATCACATAATAATCACTTCAGTTGAACATCCAAGTATATTTAACACAGCAAAATCACTTGAGAAAGACGGTTTTGAAGTGACATTTCTGCCGGTTGATACAAAAGGTGCTCTTGATCTTGAGATACTGAAAAATTCGATAAAAGAGAACACCGGTCTGATAAGCGTAATGATGGTAAACAACGAAACAGGCAACATTTATCCTGTTGAAGAGATAGCCCGTATTGCAAAGGAGAAAAACATTCTTTTCCATGTCGATGCGGTTCAGGCAATAGGTAAAATTCCGGTTGATGTTAAAAAGATCGGTTGCGATTTTCTTACAATTTCAGCTCACAAGTTCTACGGGCTGAAGGGAACAGGCGCCCTTTACACAAAATGGGGCAAATGGGTCGCTCCGATGATCTCAGGCGGTCATCAGGAAAAAGGGAGAAGACCGGGCACTGAAAATGTTGTCGGTGTTATCGGAATGGGCAGAGCGATCGAACTTGCAGTAAGCGAACTTGATGAAGAAAGCAGACGGCTCAAAGCGCTTAGAGACCATCTTGAAAAAAGGATACTCAACGAGATCCCTTACACGAGAATTGTCGGAGATCCGGAAAACAGAGTTCCGACGATCACCAACATTTCATTCAGGTTCATTGAAGGTGAATCGATACAGCTCAAGCTCGATAATGACGGGATAGCGGTTTCGACAGGTTCCGCATGTTCTTCAGGAACGCTTGAGCCCAGCCATGTTATCGCTGCGATGAAAGTTGATCCTGAAGAGGCACATTCGAGTATCCGTTTTTCACTTGGAAAATCTTCAAATCTCAAAGATATTGAATATACTGTCGAGCGGGTAAAAAAGATCGTTGAACAGCTTAGGAGCTTTTCTCCGGTCTATGACAAGTTTATTTCAGAAAATGAAACCGGAGGAAACCGATGAATTATACTGAAAAAGTGATGGACCACTTCCTGAATCCAAGAAATATCGGAAAAATTGAAGATGCAGATGCAGTTGCCGAGATCGGGAACGCAACTTGCGGAGATATTATCAAGCTTTATCTCAAGATCACATCCGACGGGGTTATCGAGAACATAACTTTCCAGACTTTCGGTTGCGGAGCGGCGATTGCCACTTCTTCAATGACAACTGAAATGGTCAAAGGCAAAACTATTGACGAAGCCCTTGAAATTACAAGGGAACAGGTCGCAGATGAACTCGGCGGACTGCCGGCAAACAAAATGCACTGCTCAAATCTTGCGGCAGATGCTCTCCACAAGGCGATCAAAGAATACAAAGCAAAAAATGGAATCAAATAGACCTCTGCGGGTCGCTATCTACACTTTCGGCTGCAAGGTCAATCTTTTTGAATCAGATCAGCTTAAAAACTCTCTAAAAAATGTTGAGATCGTTTCTGCTGACGATCAGCCCGATGTGCTTATCATCAACGGCTGTACTGTAACTTCCGCCACCGACAGTCAGGTGAGGAACATGATAAGGCGGTTCTCAAAACTCGGCAGAGTTATTGTCAGCGGCTGTTATGCAAGAAAAAATGATGAAAAACTCGAATCTTTTCAGAATGTTGAATTTGTTTCAGATATTTCTGAAGTGGCTGAAATGCTCGGTGGCGAATTTGTCTATGATGCGAATTTCAACCGTTCCAGATCTTTTGTAAAAATTCAGAGCGGTTGTGACCAGTTCTGTTCATACTGCATAATTCCTTATGTCCGCGGTCCTTTGAAGAGTGTTCCGTTAAATGAGATAAAAACACTCGTTGAAAAAATAAAAACAGAGCAATTTCATGAAGTTGTTCTGACAGGCATTCACATCGGGAAATATGGAAAAGATCTTGACGATGGCTCGACTCTCGCCGATGTTGTGAAAGCGGCCTATGAAATTATCGGCAGGGTCCGGCTCGGTTCCCTTGAGTCTCCTGAAATTGATGAAGAACTTTTTAACATGGCTGAAAAAGGGATGATACTTCCCCACTGGCATATTCCTCTTCAGCATGGATGTGACTCAGTTCTGCAAAGAATGAACAGACCTTATTCAGCCGATGATTTTAAAAGGGCAGTTGACAGATTAATTAATATTTACAAAAAGTTACCTGCGATAGGAACCGATGTGATAACCGGCTTTCCCGGTGAAACAGATGCGGAATTCAACGAATCTTTCAAGTTCATTGAATCACTCCCTTTCACCTATGGACATGTTTTTCCGTTTTCAGTGAGAGCAGGAACCAAAGCAGAGATCATGGAAAAAGAGAATCCGGTTCCGAAAGAAGTTAAAAAAGAACGGGCAGCCATTCTCCGAGATCTGTTTGAAAAGAAAAAACTCCAGTATATACAGTCACTTGACGGAACAACAGATGAAGTCATAATCGAAGAAAAAATTGGTGACGGGCTCTTTAACTCAACATCTTCAAAATTCCAGACAGTTCAAGTTTCAGGCGATTTTCAAAGCAGAGAACTTGTGAAAGTGAAGCTTAAATACATTGACGGAACTTTGAAAGGAGCCCCGTTTGAAAAATAGAACTACTGATATGAAACCTCTTCTTGAATGTCTGTATGCAAAACTGAACAAAAGGGAGTTTGTTGATCCCGATCCGTTGATTTTCCTTTATAATTTTAATGAGTTGAAAGATCGCGAAATTGTTGGGCTAATAGCATCGTCTCTTGCTTACGGCAGAGTTGCACAGATCCTTGTTTCTGTGAGAAAAATATTAGATCCGATGGATGGAAAACCGCATGATTTTGTTCTAAGTCACAATGAAAAAGAGTATTCGCAGATCTTTGCGGGATTTAAGCACAGGTTTACCATATCAGACGATGTTGTAAAACTTCTGACAGGGATAAAAAGAGCACTCACTGAATACGGGACACTTGAAACACTTTATCGTCAAGGTATTGATAAATTTACCGATTTTCTAAATAACTCTCACAAATTATATCTGCTCCCTTCCCCTTCAGACGGTTCTGCATGCAAGCGGCTCAACCTCTATTTCAGATGGATGGTCAGAGCTGATGAAGTTGATCCCGGCGGCTGGAATAAATGCTCAAAAAAAGATCTGATAATTCCGCTTGACACTCACATGTTCAAGGCAGCAAAACTGCTTGGATTCACAAAAAGAAACTCTGCTGACCTTAAAACGGCAATTGAGATCACAAAACATTTTGCAAAAATATCTCCCGATGATCCCGTAAAATATGACTTTGCTCTCACCCGTCTGGGAATTAGAGATGATATGTCATTTCAGGAACTTATCAATCTCATCAGTCAGCATTCGTGTGAAACAGGTTTCTGAAAATTCCATTTGACATTAATTTCTTAAAGATTAAAATAGTTTTAATAAAGTGTTGAAACAAATTTTGTTCAGAGGAATAAATGCTTATAAAAACAATAACTTGTCTTTTCATTGTTCTGGGCTTCTTCTCAACTGTTTCATCAAAAGAATTCGGCCCTGATGTTTCAGTTTACAGAGGTGAGGAACTGAAATGGGAAGATGGTGCGTATGGATATTTCGTGATGTTCAAGAGCATGCTTAAACAAGATGATAATCTTCCCCATCCTTTGACATGCATGGATGAAAAAGAGGGGAGCACCTACACTCTTAATCTTTCCCACATCCCGGCCGATGCATCAGTTGAAAGAGCATTTCTTGTCTGGACTGGAGCACAGCCCGTTGCTTTAAGGAATGGATTGACAGACAACGAGGTAACGCTTTCATTTATTTCAGAGAATAAAAAGATAAAAGAAGAACAGGTAATAACCGGGAAAAAGGCATATAAAATTGCAGAGCCACAGGGTTTTGAATTTGACGCATTTGTGGATTCTGATTATATCAATCACAGCTATTTCACTTACAGAGTTGATATTACTGATTTTTTTGAGAAAATTCAGAAAAAAGGGAACGATCTTGGAAATGAATATGACGGTTATTCGCTATCTGGAAACTACACACTGTCTGATCTAACCTGTGCAAAAGATTCAAGCTATGTCGGAGCTTCAACTCTTGTTGCCGGATGGTCAATAATTATGATATATACTTCAAAAGAGATCAGCCCGAAAAAAATATATCTTTATGACGGATTTAAACCTTACTGGCACGAGCTAAGTGAGATCAATGTCACCGGATTTGAATTTCCGACTGATCCTGAGATCAGAATAACTCTTGCAGTTCATGAAGGTGATCCCAACCTTGTATCTTTTTACAATCCCGACGGTGAACTGGCAATTCCTGAGGGCATAGAGGTTCAGGGAGATCAGGTCGGCTGGATTCCGCTGAGTAATGAGTGCAATCCTGAAACAGAAAAAACTGAGGAAGATGAATTTTTTAAATATGTTGAAGTTTTTAATTCGATTTCTTCTCAATACGGCTGGGCAGATGTAAAACCTACCTGTGTCGGAGGCATTCCACCTGATTTGGACTATGAAAACATTGAATATTCTATGGATGTTGATACTTTTGTCATGGATTCATCTTCAGATGGTGTTTTTTCGGCACATTTCAATAAAGGGGGATCGAGAATAGGCCTGCGGATCGGTGCAAATCAGGATTCTGTGATAACAAACTTCATGGTGGTATCCGTTGACTCAAAAGCTCCGGTATTTGATATTCCTGATCAGCACGAACTCATTGCATGTACTCCTGCAAACTTCCTGGGAAATCACGAAAATTATTATGACGCACTGTGGTGTTACGACGGGCCTCACACTTTTGCTATAAAAATTCAGAACTGGGGAGACAACATGACTCCGCCTGTTATCGTGAAAAATACCATTCCGGAACACATGGAATATGTTCCGGGATCAACTGAGTATGCCGCTGAATTTACTACGGTTAATGATAAAAAAGTTGCAAAAAGATGGATTAAAATTCCAGATAGCAATGGAAATTTTCCTCTGACTGACGGTTTCAAAATTGCTGATACAACAACTTTCTGTCCGGCTGATTCAGATTATCTGACCTGTGAAAACCTTATCATGGTGAGATATAAGACAACTGTGAAGCCGGGAACTGCTCATATGGAAAGAATAGAAAATATCGCAGAAATTCATTCACCGGGACTTACTCCTTATAAAACAAACCACGGAATTCCCTTCAGCATGGTAGATGAGGGTGGTGGTAATTGTGTAAACAGTCCTGAAATGATCGATATGTCTGAATGCGGAGGATATGCTCCGCCTGAAAAATGCAAAACAGATCTTGACTGCGAATCTTACGAATATTGTGACCATGAAACCGGCAAATGCATGCCATACCCTCCGCCTCCTGATTTTGACAGACATCCTGACAACGACACAGACACCTATACAGATTCAGATTCAGATTCTGTAACAGATGATGACAAAGAGATCAGTGAAAAAGATAACAGTTTCAACTTCGGCTGTTCAAATTTATGGAGCAAATAATGCTAAATAAAACAATCACTTATCTTTTCATCGTTCTTGGTTTTTTCTCAACTGTTTCATCAAAGGAACTTGGCCCTGATGTTTCAGTTTATAAAGGGCAGATGCTTAAATGGGAGGACTATAAAAAGGGTTATAATTATCATGTGATGTTCAAGAGCATGCTGGCTGATGAGAAAACATGTAAGGATGAAACAGAGGGAAGCACATATACTCTTGGGGTAGAGCATGTTCCAAGCGATGCTTTCATTCAAAAAGCATTTCTAATCTGGACGGGCGCTCAACCGATTAATAAGATTGATGAAATAGCTGATAATCAAGTAGTTTTAAACTTTGAGTCCACTGATGGAAATATTCAGGAAACACAAACCATAACTGCAAATGGACACAAAGTGACTGAACCTCAGGGATTTGAATTTGATTCGTTTATTGAGGAAGATTCAGGAAAAGCATATTTCACTTACAGAATTGATGTTACGGACTTTTTTAAAGTGCTTCACGAAAAAGGGCGTGAATCGGGGCTTGGATATGACGGATATTCACTGTACGGGAACTATAAAATAACCGATTTTAATTGTGCAAATGATCAGATTTATTTAGAAAACGGAGAACTGGTTTCGGGTTGGGCGATAATTTTAATATACCGGTCAGTTGAAACAAGACCTCGTGGAATTTATGTTTACGACGGGTTTAATTCCTATAAAAATGAAACAGCTGAAACTTATGTTTCTGGTTTTGAGTTTACTTCAGATCCTGAAACAGAACTGACTCTTTTAAGCCATGGCGGAAAACCGGATAATGATCAAGTTGGGCCGGTTGTTTCTAAAGAACTGGCGGTTAAAGGTGATCAGGAAGATTGGATTTTTTTAAGTAATGTCTGTAATCCTGAAACTGATGTCTTTAATTCCATTTCCTCCGTTTACGGCTGGGCAGATTTAGAGCCGCTATGTATTGGCGGAACCCCGGAGAATCCTGATCCTGAAAATGTCGAATATTCAATGGATGTTGACACATTTATTATGAATTCAGCCACAGATGGATCTTTCGCAGCTCATTTTAATGAAGGAGGAACAGAAATTAGCATGAGGATTGGAGCAAATCAGGACAGAATTTTCACAAATATGCTTATTATTTCAACAGATCTGGCTGATGCGACTCCGGATTTTCATATTCCAAGTCAACCTGAAATGGTCGCCTGCACTCCGGCAGACACTCCTCTTAGCCCGTATTCTCTGAACGGAAACTGGTGTTACGGAGAGCTGGAATATACTTTTGTAATCCGTTTGCAGAACTGGGGGGAAAAAGCTTCTCCTCCTGTAAGTGTCCAGACTTTGATTCCTCTATTCATGGAATATGTTCCGGACTCAACTGAAATTGCCAACAAATTCAGCATAATAAAAGGAAAACGAATTGCTGACAACTGGATTCCGGTTCCTGATCTCGAAAACACCGGATTTCCGCTTGAGAACGGGGTTCAGGTTGCTGAAACAATGAAACCATGTAATTATAATTATGATTATTTATCTGCATCAGATTGTGACACTATTTTTGTCAGGTTCAGAACCAAAGTAAAGGACACAACCCCCAAAAACGAGGTTTTTGAATTAAACGCAATGATCAGTGCTGAGGGATACCCGTCTTTCTGGGCAAATATGGGATATCCCGTTAAACTCGTTTATTCTGATTCTGGCTGTGTCGAAAAACAGGAAGATGTCGATCTTTCAGAATGCGGCGGAACACCGGAAACAACAGATGAAGAGCCTGACACAGACACAGACACAGACTCAATTCCGGCAACAGATGATGACACAGAAATCAGTAAAAAAGATAGTAATTCGGGTTGCGGTTGTTCAGTGCTGTAGATTTCTACTCATTAACCGAAGTGATGACAAAATTGAAGGTTTTCATGTTGTTCATGCCGGTTGCTGAATAACTTCCGTTTCTCAGGTATTCAACAAGGATCGGAGTAACCGTTATCGTGTCAATATGGTCGTCTCCCGTAAAAACATCAAGTCCGTCATCTTCGTCATAGACATCGAATTTCAGTACATCTCCGGAAATGAGAAATGTTTCAAAAGTGTCAGTAAAAGTCGCACAGTGTGAATCATCAGGCGGAGTTGTCTGGAAGATCTGCTTATCATTGAAATATGCAACGACATATGGCTCCGGCTCGGGCTTGAACGAAATTGAAGGGTCCCAGTTATCCCCTTCCCCGTTCTCATCGTTGACACACAGATCAATAAGTCCGATCTTCCACTTATTTAAAAAAGGATTTATGCAGTAATTCTTGAAGCAGTATTTATCTTCAGGGCAGTTTTCATGTTCTGTACAGGGAATCGGTTTATCAGTTGAATCTTCATCATTCACTTCGTTATCCGGCTCTTCAGATTCATCAGGAACAACTTCGTTTTCATCAGCAACGACCATTTCATCAGGTATGTTTTCATCTTTATCAACCACCTGTTTTTCCTTGCATTCTCCGTCATAGCAATAGAGATTCATCGGGCAGTCGGAATTGTCAACACACTTATCACTGCACACCCCGTCAATGCACTGCATTGTCTCCGGACAGTCGTACTTGTCAACGCAGTTTATCACATCACTTGTCTCCTCCTCCCCGCCGCAGGAAGAGATGAAAATGACAATAAAAATCGTGAGCGGAATTAAAATGTTTTTCATCGTTTATACCTCAAAATAAAATTATCCATCTGCCTGTTTTTCTTGAACCGGATCTCTTTATTAAATTCAAACCTTTAAGCTTTTGCACATTCCTCATGACAGTACTGCGATCCCTTTTTGTAACATCTGCGATCTCTTCATAAGTAACAAATTCATTGTTCCTGATGATTTCAAGAATTTCTTTCTGAAGCCGGGTTAAAGGCGCATTTATTAGTGCATTTATTGATGCATTTGTGGACACATTATATTCTGTCCGCACCTCTTTTACAAAACCTGTTTCTGAATTTGGAAGTGTAACTGAAACATAATCCTCTGTCGCTTTAAAAACCGGATCTTTGTTTAAGAACTTTTTCATTAACGGTATTACTTTTGTCCTGATCCCCATTCCCCGTGCATCAACATAACCGTAATCTCTCAACACCTCAACAATTACAGGGTTTCTTGCACACCTCTGTCCCGCTATCATTTTTTCGATCGTCATTGAATTTTGAAATGCCCCGGGGCTTATCACTTCAAGACGGTCTGAATAGCCGGCAACTTCAACATCTGCAAAACGGGTCCAGTCTCTGTGAGCGAAAGCATTGACAACTGTTTCCCGGATAGCTTCAACAGGATAAATGAATTTTTTTTCACGCCTGAGGTTGTTGTCAATTTTGTCAGATTCTTCAGAAATAAAAGGGGATAAAGCAAAAATAAATTTTTCAATAAGCCCGGCATCGATCAGCTCTTTAACGCCTGATGAAACTTTCCATCTTCCTACAAGCGGACTGTCAATAATTTCATCAAGAAGAGCTCTATACTCTTTATCTCCGCCCGGGAAAACCATAACACGCAACCCTGCATTCTTTAAATAACGCCTCGGATTTATTCCAAAAAGAAGCAGTCCTGCAACCGTTGAAAGAATTCTGCCGTCATCACTCTTTATAATAAAACCAAGTCCGCTCAAACGATCGATCCACTCTTCCTTCGATATAATAGAAGAAGGCTCGCCAAGTATATCGTAAATATAATTTTCAAGCCGGACATGATCAAGAGAGCTTAAAGAAGTTCCGGGAACCGGCATTACCTCAGTGTGGAGCATTCCTCCAACAGAATAAAGTTGTGCCTGCTGTTCTCTTGTTGCAAGCCGCGATGTGCTCCCTATTCTAATGTACACATCTTCACGACCATTGTTTCTGACAACATAAGGCTTTGAGATCCCTGAAGGAAAAGAAACAACAGCAACCTTCCTTCCATCAAGTTCAATTTCTTCATAAAAAGGAATTATTACCGGATGAACATATCTTCCAAAAACTGTATCCATAACCCATTCTTCAATATTTTTTCTTTTAATTCCTTCTATTTCTCCATTATCTGCAACACCTATAAAGATTTTACCGCCATGAAAATTTGCAAGGGCGACTATCTCTTTTGCAAGCTGTTCAGGCCTGATCTCATCAAGCTTAAATTCCACGCTCGAATTCTCACCGTTGCTAATTATTTCAAGCAATTCCTCTTTCCGCATCTTCAACCTCCGGAACCGTTTTTATAAAAAACCGGAAACCTTTATAGGTGCATTATACTTATTTTCTGCATCTTTAAAAGTTTATAGGTGCAAATCTTTACGAAATATTTTCCAGCCAAATTTTTGCCCACTCTTTTTTTCTGGTTTTGGCAAGATATTCAAGAAGTTCTTTTGCGTTGTTGAAAATTATGCCGTCAAGATTACGGATATCGTTGAAATGACATCCTTCCTCAACCGGATATGGATAATCCCGGCATGGATCAGGACGGTGTTCATAAATAGCGCATTTGTTGAATCCATCAAGGTTTTCGCATTTACCCATGACAAGAATTGACCAGTCGCGACCGTTCTTTAAGATTTTTATGTTCGGGTTGAAAAGCCACCAGACAAGTTCGTCAAAACTTTTTTTTGATCTCGGCTCCTTTTGAATGTCAATGAGAACATACCTGCAGCACATTCCGTTGCAGAATCTGCAGTCATCTGCATTGAAATACATCTTCTGTTTTTTTGGCATATAACTATCTGAATTTTATTGTAATTATTGCTATCGCCGCCATGATGGCCGAAATGATCCAGAACCTTGAAACGATCTTGGCTTCAGCCATTCCCTGATGATGAAAATGGTGGTGGAGCGGTGCTCTGAAAAGAATCCGGCGGTACATTTTAAAACCGATATTCTCCTGAACGAATGTCGAAGTTATCTCTATCACAAATATGGCTCCGGCAATGATATAAACCACTTCCTGCCTTATCAGAACTGCCGCTGTTCCCATTGTTCCGCCAAGGAAAAGACTTCCCATGTCACCCATGAAAACTTCGGCAGGATGAGTGTTGAACCATAAAAATCCAAGACCTGCTCCGATAATAGCTCCGCAGAATACTGCAATTTCTCCTGACCCCGGAATGTAATGATAAAGAAGGTGCTGAGCATGTATCACATTTCCGATGATATAAGAAAAAACACCGATCACAATGAAAATGAAGATAGAAGGGACAACAGCCAGTCCATCCATTCCGTCTGCAAAGTTCACAGCATTCGCTGAATAAACAATTATGAAAACTATCCACAGAGCTGTAAATATCACCGAATTGAACAGTATCCCCTTGTAGAAAGGGATCTGGAACGAATCCGCAAGATTCAAAGGTAGAGGCGTAACCGCCGGTGCAAGTACAAATATCGCCAAAGCGACACCGAACATGATCTGGATCGTAAATTTCACCGCCCTTGAAAGACCTTCATCGGGATTTTTGTTCTTTATTTTCAGATAATCGTCAATTCCGCCGAAAAGTCCGAACCACACGGCACTCGCAAGGAGCATCAGAATAAACGGATTCGTCAGGTCGCACCAGAGCACAGCGCTCCCGATCCCGGTTATGAACATAATTATCCCGCCCATCATCGGAGTCCCTTTCTTTGACTGAGCATTTATGTCGCCGTAAGACCGTTCAAAAGAACGGAAACCCTTTTTGTATAAGAGAATTATCAAAGGTCTGCCTATTAACAGAGTCAGAAAAAATGCGGTAACAAATGAGATCAGAGTCCGGGAAGTGATATATTTAAAAACTGCAAGTCCGCCAGTTTCAAAAAACGACTGAAAGATGTTGTATATCATTTTCCGACCTCCTTTGAAATTACTGAACGGCTCTTGTTGTACTGCTTCTTGAGCTCATATTCTGTCAGATATCCGTTGCTTGTGATGAGGATGCTGTCCATTTCCTTCAGTGCTGTGTCCGGATCTATAACATGCCTTTCCACAAGTTTTCCCATACCTTTATAAATCGCTTCCCTCACCTTCCATACTTTGTCGAAATAGCATCTGCTAAACTGTTTTAAAACCCTTGAACCGTCATTTTCAATCCCGGAAACGGCAAGGATCGATTCAACTCTTACTTCAAAACACCTGTGATCAAAATTGGCATAAAGTTTTTCAAGCAGTTTTTCAGTTTCTTCGCTTTGAAGTCCGTACTGCTTTAAAAACACAGGAATACATCTTGCGGCAGCAAATCTAGCTTCGTAATACTTATCGTCAAGGCCGGTCATGACGGCACTGAATATTTCGTGTCTCATATCTCTGTTGCATGAAGTGAGCTTTGAAAGTGCGTCAAACGCATCTCTTCTCACAAACGGTTTTTCGTGATCGCCTGTTGCCGACCTTACCACAAGAGGAAGCATTTCGCAGTAGTTTGCAAGGCCTGAAATTCTAAGTCCTCTTGCTTTGAGGATCACGCTTCCGCTTGAAAGATATGAATCAATTTTGTTTTTCAGAAGCCGCATTTCATCAGAATCGAGCTTTTTTTCGGTACCGTTTTTAATATTTTTCATGAACTGCTCAAGTGCAACTGAACCAAGCCCGAGAATTCTATCCTGCTGATATGTCACCCCTTCGACAGCTCCGGGTTTTTCACCGATCCCGCAGAAATAGAGGATATAATCAACTATTATTTCAGCAGGATTTCCCGGAAATATCGTTGTTGCAGTCTTTGACATCGCATAAAGCTTAAACTGATCCGGCTTCAGGTCATTAACAGTTTCCGCAAGTTCAGCACTGTCTACAAAAGGGGTGTTTATTCCGTTCACCGGATCTGTTTTTTCATAAATAACCTTTGCCGCACCGGCCCTTTCGATATATCTCGCATTCCCTGTCTGGTGATCGCTGTATATTCCGCTGATAGGAATTATAATCGAAGGTTTACCCTGACGGCACACTTCCATGATGGAGCCGGCTCCCGCTCTTATTACAAGAAGATCGCTTGCCGCATAATAAAGACCCATGTTGTCTATAAAGTCCTTGATCATATATCTTTTTTCATTAAGCAGTTGCGGGTGTTTCTCTTTCAGAATGGACTGAACATCATTGAATCCGTGATATTCATAATTTTCACCGAACGGTTTTCCGGTTCCGTGAACTATGTAAATGTCTGGCTCTTTCAAAAGTTCTGCCGCCGCATCGGCAAGAGCACGGTTAATCGCCCTTGCACCCTGAGATCCGCCGAACGCGAAAACAACAAAAGCATTTTCAGGTATGCCGAGTTCATGTCTTGCAGAATCCTTGTCTCCTGCAGCGATCGTGCTTCTGACAGGGTAGCCCGAAAAGAAACCTTTTCCTTTCGGCAGGCATTTGATCGTTTCATTGAAAGAGACCGCCACTTCATCGGCCGCAGAAGCCGCCCACTTGTTCATTTTTCCCGGATGGACATTTGATTCATGAATGAGAATTTTAGTCTTAAAAAGTCCGAAAGTGAACTTTCTGAGCATCCATGCAGTGAAAACTATCGGGGCACTGACATATCCGCCTGTTGCAAAAACCACATCGGGCCTGAATGTTAAGAGAATGAGCTTTGCCTTTATTATCCCGAGCACCATCGCAATTACGAATTTAACGACCGCCACCGGAGATTTTCCCGGGAAAGGGGCGCTGTTGACGAACTTCAGCGGTATCCCCGCTTTCGGCACCATCAACCCTTCCGCCTTGTTCTTCACACCGACATAAAGAATGTTTGAAGAAGGATATTTCCTTTTCAGTTCAGCCGCAACAGCAAGAGCAGGACTCACATGACCACCGCTTCCACCACCCGTAAATATGAACTTTTTCGGTTTTTCACTCATTTTCTCACCCGGCAATAATCAAACAATTCACAAATATTTATCAGATATAGTAAATAATACAATATTTTAACAAGAGAATAAGGAATAATTAGAAAAAATGCGGTCGGTTTTATGATTGAGGTGGAGCATTCCTTCTTTTGCGGTTTTTCAATGTTTTAGTCATTTCGTTTTTCAGTGATTCTTCGCTCGGGAGATAAAGATCGTACTGACTTGCAAGAATTGTTCTGTTGTTTTCGGGAAGAGTGTATCTCACTACTGCATCGTTTTTTCCAGCAGAAAGAAGAATGCCTATCGTCGGATTTTCATCAGGCAGCTTCCATCCTGATCAACAGACGATATTGTGTCCAGTTCAATTGCGACCGCAGTGCGGACGCAATTGGAAATTCTTTGTAAAACTGGCGACAGCGCTCAAGCTGCCGAATTGAAAACCCAGTTCCGTATTCCGGCTCCAGTTTTTTTGAAAGGTTCTTTATTAAATATTTTCCATATTCAGCGCGATCTTTTCCCTGCTGTTCTTCTTCGATTATTGATCTGCCAATATTCCAATACATCAAAACTCTGTGGAAATCGACTGATTTGACGGCATTAAGCCGTGCTTCCTCGATGATCCTTTTTATCTGATCAATAAATCCAGTCCTAACATCTTCCACGATTTTTGTCATTTTCCGCTCCCTCCCTGAAATAATTACAGCATTCATTATTCAATGCACCGAGCCAATATATCTAACATCCAATAAATTTTCAAGAAAATTGAACCGATTATTTAAGTCAACAGAAATCTGAATAAAAGCGGAATTGATTCAGGGAGTTAAGCACAGTTTTACAACAAAAATATGTAGTTATGGCGACCCGACCCTTGTGGATGTGTAGTTATGGCGACCCGACCCTTGTGGATGCGACCCTTGTGGATGCAGTTTTACAACAAAAATATGAGTTATGGCGACCCCTTAGGTGGCCTTGCCAAAAACGGTTGCAGATCATTTTAAGCGGCCTAATTTAGTAAGTACCTCCGCGACTCCTACATCCATTCTTGCAAATCCGAACCATTTTTTGCCGAGATCTTTCAATGATGCGCCGAAAAGATAAAGGTCTTTACCGTCAATTATCATGAAACGATCATGGGAATAACTGAATTCCTTGATTTCTGCGGGAGGGAACTGTTCATTGAATTTCCGGGTGTCGAGGATGAGTTGTTTTGAAAGATTTTTTGTGAGAATTTTGAGTGCAACTCCTTGTCTCCGTTTGGAAAACAGTGTTAAAACTGTATCATCAACGAAATTATCAATTAGGATGATTGATTTCTCCGCTGAACGAACAATATCTGAAATGAATTTGTGTGCGTCAAATATTTGTCCGTCAAAAAAAACACCTTGTTTGGGTTGAATTTGTTTTGATTCAAGTGCTGACAAAACTTTTTCAATTTTACTGTCCGTTTCGAGCAATTTTATTTCAACGGTTTTCATCCTTTTAAAAATATCATCATTGTTGGAAATGAAATGTCTCATCGACACAAATGCTTTCATAATCATGATGTTCATTTTCACAGCCGTGCTACTCTTTAAAACTGATGAAAGCATTGCAACTCCAGTTTCTGTAAAAACATATGGATTTTTTCTTGTTCCGCCCCAACTTGAAGTCACAAATTGTGACCTCAAGTTTGCAAGCTCTTGATTTGACAGCATAAAATAAAAATCATCAAGAAACCTTTCCTTGTTTCTTTTTACTGCCTGATTCAGCACTTTAGTTTCAACACCAAACAAATATGCGATATCCCTGTCAAGAATAACCTGCATTCCACGGATAGTAAAAATTCTGCTCTTAATCTCATCAATCTTTATCAATTCATTTCCGCCCATTTCCTGACTCCAGAAATTTAATAACCGATAGATAATGCAATAATTGAATTAAATATGCAAGAAATCAAATACGATTATTTAAGTCAACAGAAAACAGAAGAAAAGCGGAATTGATTCGGGGAGTTAAGCACAGTTTTACGACAAAAACATATGTAGTTGTGGCGAATAGACCCTTATGGATTGATGCTTATGGATTGATCCTTGTGGTTTGCGACCCTTAAGGACTTTTATCGTTAATTCTTAATACAACGGACTGCGTTAGAATTTGTTGCTGCTTCTATCGTCACCATTGCTATGGAAAATGAAACTATCCATTTTGCATCTTCAGCATTTTCAGCAGTTGATAATGACCATAGAAGCTCTGTGTCCCCAAAAACGGAATATTCAGAATAATAGTAATTGTTCCCAGTAAATTCGCACCCGGTACAACCTGAAGCACATTCAAAAAAGTCCACACAAGAATCAGTGACTTTACATGTTCCCCCCGTTTGGGTTTCAGGGCAATTAATTATTAGCTTTCTTAATTCACTTATGGTTGGGATTCTTCCCCCAATTTTAGCACAATAATTCTGAGCTTGACTGTAGGTTAATGAATTTGCGGTGTCTATTAAATCTAGACCGTCATAGTAATCCAAACAAGACCATGAGAACCCGACTTGAGTTAATGATACTTCGTCCCAAGATTTCCCATTACATACTTTCATAGACTTGAAATCTATGCAATCTTTAATAAATCCTTTGTAAGCTTCTTCACACGGGAATTCATACCCGGTATCTCCCGTATTTCCAGTATCACTGGTGTTGCCCGTGTTGCCCGTGTTTCCTGAGTTTCCAGTATCTCCTGAGTTTCCAGTATCTCCTGAGTTTCCAGTATCTCCTGAGTTTCCAGTATCTCCTGAGTTTCCAGTATCTCCTGAGTTTCCTGAGTTACCAGTGTCTCCGCTATCACCAGTATCACCTGTATTTCCTGTATCATCAATCTCTGCCTCAAAGCACATGTTCATTGTCTCGTTGCATTCATAACCTTTATCACAAGTACCATCCGGATAACAATATCCTCCTTCAGAGCCATACTTTGGGGCTGTTTTTTCATCATCTTCTGCTCCGCATGAAACAACCATAAACAAAAAAACAAACATCAACGAAATTAAAACTCTTTTCATTTATCTCTCCTACCTTAATTAAAAACATTCTGCCTGAAAAAACAAAGTGTGTCACTTATATCATACATTTTTCAAAAAATCAACGAATTGTCACTTATTTCCTGTAGACTTATATTGTACAAATTCTATTTTTGAATCATGAAAGAGGTTGATATCAAAGTCATGTTCGGTCTGCGTTTGCGACAACTTAGAAAGGAGAAAGGTCTGAGTCAGGAACAGCTTATGATGTCAACCGGAATTCACCGCACATATCTTTCAGAGGTTGAGAGGGGAATAAGAAACATAAGCATCGTAAATATCTATAAAATCTCATCAATGCTTGTGACATAATGGAAATGTTCAACTTCAAAAAAATCGATCAGGAAAGTGTCTGAGTATCAATCACTTCTTCAATTTTCTGTTTGAGTTCAGGCAGATCATTTTTATGCGGCATATATCGCCTCCATTTCATTCATGATTTTTTCTTTAAGATATGGACTCAATGAATTTTCAGTTACAAGATCAACTTCTCTTCCAAGTATTTCGGTCAATCTGTTCCTTGTTTCAATTATCTGAAAAAGACTCCTTGTGTTCTGAAATCTCACAACAAGATCAATGTCACTGCCGGAATTTTCCTCTCCTCTTACAAATGAACCGAAAAGAGCAATAAAAACAATGCCGTTTTCCTTGCAGAACTTCCTTAATTCGTCG
>Ga0208694_1002355_pt1 | contig 20190 bp, 20 predicted proteins | sample AD_UKC078_MetaG_FD_184442 | JGI IMG/M metagenome (GOLD analysis project Ga0208694, IMG submission 184442) | Active sludge microbial communities of municipal wastewater-treating anaerobic digesters from USA - AD_UKC078_MetaG (SPAdes) (version 2) | ecosystem: Engineered > Bioreactor > Anaerobic >...
TGGCCGCATAAAACGAAGCCAAGCCCACCATCGATTTATGTTTACTGACAGCACTTGCAGGGTGCTTTAGTTTTTCTTTTGCAACTAATGTCGCAGGCATTCCCACAAACAAGCTAAGTGTTAACATCAATGCCGCGTGCCGCCGTAAGTTTGTAGGCATTTTAAAAATTTTGCTCATTTTTAATGCAATCAATACACCTATACTATTCGGCAAGTTTAGGTAAAAACGAAACATCCAAATGGTATCTTTTTGGATTATTTGGTTGAATATAAACTTTTATTTTCTGCGTTTTGATGTGTTGTGTTGGATCAAACCAAATGTTTTTACTTTTAAAAACATGTACTTCAGACGTATGCGGGTTTAGCCACTGCGTTATAATTTGGTAAGGATGCGTACCATTGACCGTCATGGACTCGTTGCGAGCAACATGTTGAAATTCAGTATCAATTACTTCGCCATTGGTTTTTAAGTAGGCTTCATTGCGGTTACTGTGCTTAGCAAACAGCATAATAGCTGCACCAATGCTAAAAAACACCAGCCCAAGAATTCCTAAAACGGTAGCACCGCCCCATAGTGAAAAATAAGTGTTTAACTTAGCTTTTTCAGGTTCAGAGGCCAAATAAAGTAAAGGCACTTTTTCACCTATATCGTAACCTGCGGGATAACTGCTGACACTTGAAGTAAATTCCACTTCACGGCCATCTTGTGCCACGTAACGTACAACAGGTGCATATTGAATCGCTTTGCTATTGGCTTGGCGGCTTTCCACAAAAGCAACTACGACTCCTTCCACCTGAGCGGCAGTTTGCAAAAATTGCTGTGTATTCCAGTAAAACCATATTGCCGCAACAAGCATTAACCCACCAATTACCATAAAGGTAAACTTAATGATGTTGACTGCTTTCATCTGTATTTTTCCTCACTTTAGATTAAATGCGTGCCCCTTGCCACCTGCTTCTAGCTCAAACTTTGTGCAGTAATTATGGCATAATACCGCCATGTTTAATCACCTCAAAGAAGACATTTCCATCGTATTCGAGCGCGACCCGGCCGCGCGTACACGATTTGAGATACTCACCACTTATCCTGGCGTGCATGCGCTGATTATGCACCGCATCAGTCATTGGCTATGGAAGGCCGATTTGTTTTGGCTAGGGCGATTTTTCTCGCACATTGGCCGCTGGCTCACTGGCATTGAAATTCACCCCGGCGCCACCATTGGCCGCCGTGTTTTTATTGACCACGGCATGGGTGTGGTGATTGGTGAAACCGCAGTGATTGGTGATGATTGCACGCTCTACCACGGCGTCACCCTAGGTGGCACGTCTTGGAACAAAGGCAAACGCCACCCAACACTTGAGCAAGGCGTAGTGATTGGCGCTGGCGCAAAAGTGTTGGGGCCAATTACCATCGGCAGAAATGCCAAAATCGGCTCTAATGCGGTGGTGGTAAAAGATGTGCCTGAAAATGCCACCGCGGTCGGTATCCCTGCGCGCATTTTAGAAGAAGAAAAATCCAAACAGCGGGAAGCCACCGCACAAAAAATCGGCTTTGCGGCTTACGCAGTTGGCAATGATGAAAATGACCCGATGATTAAAGCCCTACATTCTTTGCTTGACCATGCCAATCAACAGGATATCGCGATTGAAACCCTAAAAACGCAAGTCGCCCAGCTTACCGATGAAAAAGCAGATGCAGAGTTAGCTGAAGCATTCGCGAGCAAAAAACCTAAAAAATAGGCCAATTTATTTAGGCCTAAACTCTACTTTTTTTCTGCTTAATTTACGCCGAGAAAAAATCACTGCCCTGCAAGCCTTTATCTACAAGGCTTGCAGGGCATCGTAAAAGGTTTGTCATTAAAATCAAGTAAAATAGCGCTTTTTTAATGCGCCTTTCAACCCACTTTAAAACGCCGTATTTTTAGTTTTTTGCTGGCATTTTATGGCTGTTTTAATGGCAATGTAGACTCATGAAACTTTTACGCATAATAATTGACTAAATCACTAGGTTATTATAGAATTCAAACCTAGGAAATTAAAAAAAGTCATTGATTATGAGACTCACCACAAAAGGCCGTTTTGCAGTAACTGCAATGTTAGACCTCGCACTCCATGAGGCGCAAGAGGTGGCGGCGCAAGTTACGCCCTTCCAACAAGGTGTTAGCAGCAAGCCTATCACCTTGGCTGGCATTAGCGAGCGCCAACACATTTCACTTTCATACTTAGAGCAGCTATTTAGTCGCCTGCGTAAAGATGGATTGGTGAGTAGCGTGCGCGGGCCAGGCGGTGGCTACCGTTTAGCAAAACCCGCCAGTGAAATCAGCGTATCCAATATTATTACCGCAGTGGATGAGTTGATTGACGCAACGCAATGCGGCGGCACTGAAAACTGTCATGATGAAGGCCGTTGTATGACGCATGATTTATGGACTGCGCTGAACGGCAAAATTTTGGAATATTTATCTGGTGTAAGTTTGGCTGAACTGGTTACTAACCAGTTGAATAAGCAAAACAATCAGCCGGTGCAATTCACACTGAAGCGCGAAAGCGCGCAATTGCGGGCTTAAGGCAAACTAAAAGACGATTATGTCACACGTTTATTTTGATCATAATGCTACGACCGCACTCGATAGCCGCGTGCTGAAAGCTATGTTGCCGTTTTTAACCACGCAACAGGGTAACGCCACCAGCCGCCATGCTTATGGAAGGTTTGCGCGTGATGCCATTGAAACCGCACGTGAACAAGTCGCAAAAGCCGTTGGCGCCTACCCAAGCCAAGTGGTATTTACCGCCAGTGGCACTGAAGCCAATAATTTTGCCGTCACTGGCATGACAGCAAAGCAACCAAATACGCAAATTGCGATTAGCGCGATAGAGCACCCTTGTGTGACACGGCCAGCCGAAATAATGCAATCTCGCGGTTGGAAATTAGCAAAGATTGGTGTGAACCATCAATGTGAACTCGACTTTGAACAACTTGAAAATGCATTGCGTGTGCCAACCAGCTTGGTTTCTGTGATGCTTGCCAACAACGAAACAGGCGCAATACAGAACATTGCAGGCGTAGCTGAATTAGCCAGAAAAAACGGTGCTTATGTGCATACCGATGCAGTACAGGCTTTTGGTAAAATTGATGTGAATTTTGAAGCGTTAAATGTGCATGCCATGACTATTTCAAGCCATAAAATTCATGGCCCACAAGGTGCTGGTGCGCTTATTTTAGATAAACGCGTCGACATTGCCCCCTTTATGCTCGGTGGCGGTCAAGAAAAAGGCCTACGCAGTGGCACAGAAAATGTGGCTGCAATTGTCGGCTTTGGCATGGCCTGTGAATTAGCGATAGAAAAACTGCATGAACATACGCTACATACGCAGAGTTTGCGCCAGCAGTTAGAAAACGGCTTGCAAGCACTCAATGCTACTATTTTTAGCAACCACGCAACAAGGTTGCCCAATACCAGTTTTTTTGCTTTTCATAACATTGAGGGCGAAACATTAGTCATGGCGCTTGATAAAAAAGGCTTTGCCGTCGCAAGCGGTTCGGCTTGCTCTAGCGACAGCACTGAACCAAGCCACGTACTGCTAGCCATGGGTATTGCGCCAGATTTAGCCCGTGGGGCGATTCGTGTCAGTTTTGATGCCAGCAATACGGTAGAACAAGTTTCAGCTTTTTTAACCATACTGAAACAAGAATTAAAAAGATTACAGCAGATGGTCGCGATGGCGGCTTAAAAATAGTCAGCAATTAAGAAAGTAAAGTGTAAAAAATGGATAGAGACCCAATTTATTTAGATTACTCCGCCACCACGCCTGTGGACCCGCGTGTAGCGGCCAAAATGATTCCATACCTGACGGAGCATTATGGTAACCCTGCGTCACGCAGCCATCCGTATGGCTGGACTGCTGAAAAAGCTGTGGAAAATGCGCGCGAAGAAGTCGCAAAATTAGTAAACGCCGACCCTCGAGAAATTGTTTGGACATCCGGCGCTACAGAATCAAACAACTTGGCTATTAAAGGCGCCGCTAACTTTTATGCCAGCACAAAAGGCAAGCATATTATTACCGTGGCCACCGAGCATAAAGCGGTGATTGACACCGTGCGTGAATTAGAACGCCAAGGTTTTACCGCCACTTATTTAGAGCCGGAACCTACAGGTTTGTTGGATTTGGAAAAATTCAAAGCGGCTATTCGCCCTGATACGGTATTAGCTTCTGTGATGCTGGTGAATAATGAAATTGGTGTGATTCATGATATAGAAGCTATCGGCAACATTTGCCGCGCGCACGGCGTGATTTTTCATGTCGATGCCGCGCAAGCCACGGGGAAAGTCGCCATTGATTTAGAAAAGTTACCAGTTGACCTCATGAGTTTCAGCGCCCACAAAACCTACGGCCCTAAAGGTATTGGCGCATTGTATGTACGCCGTAAGCCACGTATTCGCATAGAGGCACAAATGCATGGCGGTGGGCATGAGCGCGGCATGCGCTCGGGTACACTGGCCACGCATCAAATCGTTGGCATGGGCGAAGCGTTCCGTATCGCGCGTGAAGAAATGGAAATGGAAAATGCACGCATTCGCAAATTGCGTGACCGTTTGCTAGCAGGGTTGCAAAGTATTGAAGAAACCTACATCAATGGCGAGCTGGAGCATAGAATTCCACATAATTTAAATATCAGCTTTAACTATGTGGAAGGTGAATCACTGATTATGGCGGTGAAAGGCATTGCGGTTTCAAGCGGCTCAGCGTGTACTTCTGCCAGCTTAGAACCTAGTTACGTACTACGCGCGCTCGGGCGTAGTGATGAACTGGCGCACAGTTCCATTCGGTTTAGTATCGGACGATTTACCACCGAAGCTGATGTAGATTACACCATAGCGCTGTTGAAAGAAAAAATTGGTAAATTGCGTGAATTATCCCCACTTTGGGAAATGTACCAAGATGGCATTGATATTAGCAAGGTGCAGTGGGCAGCGCATTAGTTTTTTGTGAAAGTTTGGCACACAACAAGCGCATAAAATAGGAAGCAAAATCAAGGCGACAAGCCGAAGACAGTACGAATAGTACGGCAAGGTGCAGTCAACGATGAGTTTGCGATGTATTTGAAGCGCATAGGAGAATTAAAATGGCATATTCAGAAAAAGTTTTAGACCACTACGAAAACCCGCGTAACGTTGGCAGTTTAGATAAAAATGACCCACAAGTGGGAACTGGTATGGTCGGCGCGCCCGCCTGCGGCGACGTGATGAAGTTAATGATTAAAGTCAATGATGACGGCATTATTGAAGACGCGAAATTCAAAACCTATGGCTGCGGCTCGGCGATTGCATCAAGCTCCTTGGTGACTGAGTGGCTCAAAGGCCGCACCATTGATGAAGCTTATGCGATTAAAAATTCAGAAATCGCTGAAGAGTTAGCCCTGCCGCCGGTTAAAATTCACTGCTCCGTGTTGGCAGAAGATGCAATAAAATCAGCAGTAGCTGATTTAAAACAAAAGCAGGCAGCAGTGGCAGATATTAAAGCGAAGCAATCAGCGGCAAAAGAGGCGGCATAAGTAATGGCTATTCGTTTAACCGAAGCTGCTGCAAGCCGCGTCGAAAAATTCTTGAGTAACCGCGGCAAGGGTATTGGCTTACGCTTGGGCGTAAAGACTACCGGCTGCTCAGGCATGGCATACACCTTGGAGTTCGTAGATGAAATGCAACCTGAAGATATGGCATTTGAGAGCCACGGCGTAAAAGTCATCGTTGATCCGAAAAGCTTGGTCTATATTGATGGTACCGAATTAGATTTTACTAAAGAAGGCCTCAATGAAGGCTTTAAATTCAACAACCCCAACGTGAAAGACGAGTGTGGTTGCGGCGAGAGTTTTACAGTTTGAGTTTAAATCACTTCGATATTTTTGGTCTGGGTGCATGCTTTAACCTAGATTTGCAGGCATTAGAAAGTCGCTACCGAAAAATTCAATCGGATTATCATCCTGACCGTTTTGTTACCGCCGCAGCGACTGAAAGGCTGCAATCCATGCAAATTGCAACACAAGCTAATGAAGCGTATCTCACGCTAAAAAAACCAGCAACACGTGCTCAGTACTTACTTGAACTGCAAAGGATTCAGGCCGTTTCTGAAACCAACACCGCCATGCCAATAGATTTTTTAATGCAACAAATGGAATGGCGTGAGCAACTGGAAGACGCAAAGCTTGAAAAAAATATGGAGGCATTAGAGGCGCTAATCCGCACATTAAAAACTGAATCAAATCAATTAGAGGCAGATTTTACTGAACAGTATGACCTAAAAAAAGATTACACTAGTGCGACTGACACTGCGCGCAAGCTGATATTTATTGATAAATTATCGAGTGACGCCAAAAGCGCAATTGAAGCGCTCGATTAAATCGCGCTAGACGAAAACTACCGGACCAACTAAATAACGCGACAGATTGTTTTAACCACGCTCACAAACCACGCACATTCAACATGGCATTATTACAAATCTCCGAACCAGGTCAATCTGCCGCACCACATCAACACAAGCTGGCGGTAGGCATTGATTTAGGCACCACAAACTCACTGCTAGCAACCGTGCGTAGCGGCATGAGTACGGTACTACAGGATGAGCACGGCCATGCCTTATTACCGTCAGTGGTGCGTTTTCTTCCGAATGGTGAAATTGTGGTGGGCCATGAGGCACAGGCGCAGCAAAGCGCTGACCCAGTGAACACGATCGCTTCAGTGAAGCGATTTATGGGGCGCAGTTTGCACGATATTGCGGATAGAGCGCATATTCCCTATCGGTTTGTGGAAGATGCAGCGTCGAACAAACAAGTGCAGCTACAAACGCGTGCTGGCTTAAAAACGCCTGTTGAAATTTCGGCTGAAATTCTAAAAGCGCTCAAAGTTCGTGCAGAGCATTCACTTGGCGGTGAGCTCACAGGCGCGGTGATTACTGTACCTGCCTATTTTGACGATGCGCAACGCCAGGCCACCAAAGACGCCGCACGATTAGCCGGGGTAAACGTATTACGCTTACTCAATGAACCCACGGCCGCAGCGGTTGCATACGGGTTAGATAACAATGCCGAAGGCACGTTTGTGATTTACGATTTAGGTGGCGGCACCTTTGATGTGAGTATTTTAAAACTGACTAAAGGTGTCTTTGAAGTGCTTGCCACCAATGGCGATTCTGCGCTTGGCGGTGACGATTTTGACCATCGTATTTACTGTTGGGTGCTAGATGAAATTAGAGATAAAGTACGAAACGCCGGTAGCCACATTGCGCCGCTCAATGAAGAAGATACAAGGCTTTTGCTGACCAAAGCCCGCCAAGCCAAAGAATGGCTGACGGATAATTTTGAAGCGCAAATTGTATGTAAACTCAGCAACGGCACGTTGGTGGATGTGACACTGAGCGCCACGCAATTTGTGGAGCTCACACAGCATTTGGTGACGAAAACGCTGACCCCTACACGCAAAGCGATGCGTGATGCTGGGCTGGATATCGCCGATATTAAAGGGGTGGTGTTGGTTGGCGGCGCAACACGCATGCCGCAAATACGCCATGCGGTGGAAGACTATTTCAAGCAAACACCCCTCACGAATTTAGACCCCGATAAAGTCGTGGCACTTGGTGCCGCCATACAGGCTAATGCGCTGGTGGGGAATCGCAGTGACAATGATTTATTGTTACTGGATGTCACGCCGCTCTCATTGGGCTTAGAGACCATGGGCGGCTTAGTCGAAAAAATCATTCCGCGTAACAGCACTTTACCTGTGGCGCGCGCGCAAGACTTTACCACCTACAAAGATGGCCAAACAGCCATGAGCATACAAGTGGTGCAAGGTGAGCGTGAACTGGTGGCAGACTGCCGCTCACTCGCACGTTTTGAGTTACGCGGCATTCCACCCATGGCGGCAGGGGCTGCGCGGATTCGCGTGACGTTTCAGGTAGATGCCGATGGCTTATTAAGTGTCACCGCGCGCGAGCAAACCAGCGGTGTAGAAGCGCATGTGGTGGTAAAACCTTCATACGGCTTGACCGAAGAAGAAATCACCACCATGCTAACATCATCCTATGGCAGCGCGGAAGCAGACAAAAAATCCCGTATGCTGGCTGAAGCGCGTGTCAATGCGGGGGCGATTATCAATGCGGTTACACTGGCACTGACAGCGGATAGCCATTTGATTAGCATCGAAGAAAAACAAGTCATTGAGGCGGAAATTGCACGCTTGCAAGCCCTTGCCAGCGCTGATGATGCAGTGGCAATCAACAAAGGCGTAGATGCACTCAATCACGCTACGGAAGCCTTTGCGCAAGCCCGCATGAACGCGAGCGTGGCTCGTGCGTTATCGGGTAAGAATTTAGAGGAATTAAAACTGTAGGAGCGGTTCTTAACCGCGAATCAACATGGTAAATTCACCGCCGCGCTTCGCGGTCATTGACCGCTCCTACAAAAACAGGAAAACAACATGCCACAAATTATTGTATTACCACACGTAGAACTCTGCCCTGAAGGTGCGGCGTTTGAGGCTGAAACAGGCGTGTCTATTTGCGACAACCTGCTCAATCACGATATTGACATTGACCACGCTTGTGACAAAGTCTGTGCTTGCACCACTTGCCATGTGATTGTGCGCGAAGGCTACAACACTTTAAACGCTGCCGAAGACAATGAAGAAGACTTGCTGGATAAAGCTTGGGGGTTAGAACCCAATTCTCGCTTATCTTGCCAGGCGATTGTTGGTAAAGAAGATTTAGTGGTAGAAATACCTAAGTACAGTATTAACATGGCTAAAGAAGGTCATCGCTAAATAATTTAGAATTTCTCAGCTCTAAGAATCTCAACATCATGCAGAAAAGCTACCATTGCATAATTGGTAAAATAATAGCTCTGAATATGATTGAGTGCGGCCTCAGCCAAAGTTCTGGAGCATATCAATTCAAGACGGATATTTGAAACCTCACCCCATGTAGCATCACGTACACCTCGAACTCCACTTCCACGTGCATCGGAAACTGTGTAGCCTCGAATGCCAAGTTTTTCCAAATCTCTCAACAAGATTTCTTCAATAGCCGCTTCTGTAATTATGGTTAACAGGGTTCTCTTTTCTGTCATTATAGTCATGCCATCACTCCTGTGAGTTCTACTGCCAGCCAATGGTAAAGTGGAATACCAACTAAAATATTGAAAGGAAAAGTTATGCCAAGTACTGCGGCTAGCGATAAAGCTGGGTTCGCTTCTGGGATTGCTAAACGTATAGTGGCCGGTACCGCAATGTAAGATGCACTAGCAGCTAAAGTAGTCAGTAAAGTTATACCGCCAACAGAAAGTCCCATGGCAATGCCGCATGCTACCCCTAGCAGGGCTGATAACAGAGGCATCACCAAACCAAACGCAATAATAAATAAGCCACGCTTACGCAAATCACCCGCTTGCCTTGCAACAATCAGTCCCATTTCTAAAAGGAATAATGCCAACGCCCCCTTAAACAAATCATAAAATAAGCCTTTAATTGGCACCAATCCCTCAGGCCCTGCTAGCCAGCCAATAGCCATACCACCGATTAACAACGTGACACCCTTACCTAAAAAACTTTCATGCGCTAAACCACGCCAGTCTGTATTTCGACTTAAACCACGAGCGAGAACAATACCCACAATGATTGCTGGCACCTCCATTACCGTCAAAAATACAATGAGTTGCGGTTCGAACGGAATATTGCGGCTCACTAACCAACTAGAAGCCACCGCAAACGTTGCCACACTCACAGAGCCATAATGCGCAGCAGTTGCCGCAGCATCAGCACGGCCTAGCTTTCCTATAATGCTTAAGATATAGAAAGCAATAAACGTCTGAGCAATGCCAAGCATAATGACAATACCCAACTGAGGTAAAAGAGGCACTAACGCTTGCCTTGCAAGTCCTTCACCACCTTTAAGGCCAATCGCAAGTAATAAAATCAGTGACAATGTGTCATACAAGGCCGCAGGTAACTTAAGTTCTGAGCGTAAAGAACCAGCAACCAACCCAAGTATAAAAAATAAAATCACTACGTCTATCATTAAGATAAAATCCCTTACAATATTTGCCTTACTAAGACGCGCATTCTATAGCTAGTGCAACTTGTAGAAAATTAATTCGCTTCTGCCAAATCCAGCTCTACCGTATCTTCTTTTTTGTGATGTAACGGCACTTTTTTTAGAAACACGGCAATCGCAAAAATCACAATCGCACTGAGTACCGCTGTTAAAAAGCCAGTCAGCGGCACCATAATCGCTGTGTAAATCATCAACCAAAAATGAAATTTACTTTTCATCTCAATCACTTCCTGAATCTCTTTCCATTTCACCATGCCTGAAGCCACATAAAGCAAAATACCGCCAATGCAAGCCATCGGCACTTGTTCTAAGTAGGTGGCTAAATACGCTGCCAGCAACAATTTAAAGGTAAATTTGGCGATACCTGCCAGTGGAGATACTGCACCTAATCTGATATTCACCGCGGTTCTTGCGAGCGCACCCGTGTGTGGAAAGCCGTTAAATAGCGGTGTGAAAATATTCACCATGCCCTGCCCCCATAACTCTTTATTCGGGTTATAGGGCACACCAGTGTTGTTGGCCATACGGTCGGCCATACGGCTACATAACAAGCTTTCAACCGCGGCCACAAAGTAAATCGCCATGGCAAAATAAAGCAAATCAAACCACACTTGACCTGTGGTCATGTCAGGTAATTGTGGCGGGGTAATCACCCAAAAATCCGTTGGAATACTGCCGTATTTATCTTTAATGAGTACCAAGCCTTTGTCTTTCCAAAACGTAGCGGCAGCCAGCCAACCCAAGCCCAAACCGAATACGGGCGCAGGAATAAACGTAGAAATCTTAATCAGCACCTTGCAAATGGCAAACGTACTTAAAGCGACAATCACCGCGTAAACATTCATTTCGCCAATATATTCAATGGTTTTTTTGATTTGGCCGATAAAGTCGTAGCCAATTTTATTGTGAAAGCCAAACACTTCACCCATTTGCGAAAACGCAATCACCACGGCAATACCAATGGTAAAACCCACCACAATGGAATGCGGCACTAAGGTCACCACTTTGCCTTTTTTAAACAAGCCCGTCAGCATTAAAAATGCACCCGCGACGATAGAAGCCAGCACCAAAAAGCTGTGGTTATAGGTGGCCATCAAGCCCGCAATAATTGGAATGTATGCCGCCGTTGGACCATAAACTTGATATTTGCTACCGCCAAACAACGCGCCGAGCAAACCTGCCACCGCGCCGCCGACAATGCCTTGCTCTGGACGCAATCCACTGGCCATGGCAAAGCCCATCGCCAGCGGAATGGCCACCATTGCCACCACCAAACCAGCGGTAAGATCGCGTATGATATTTTTAGCAACGTTACCCTTAGCTAAGTCTTCATAACGGCCATCATTCGGGTTTAAATAAAATTTAAGTGTGCGTAAAAGTGTGCTGCTATCTTGCCTGTGGCCCATATTCAGAACTTTCAAAGATTGACTGCATGAAGAAAAAAATAATTGGGCTGGATTATACAGGGTTATGCGTTTTGCTCGCACATATGCGGATGCCTTGCTGGCTAAAAATTGGCAAAAAAAAGCATACAAACCATACTTTTTTGCACTCAACCTTTTTTGATGTTCTGGAAGCCTTTATTTATAAGGCTCGCAGGGCATGCTTTTTCTCTCGAGAGAAAATGCCACTAAAATTTCGTTTAATTGCGTGTTATTTATAACATAAAAGTTTCGGGCAAAAAGTGTACTTCACCTGTGCCCAAATTATAAACGCCGCCGACAATACCAATTTGCTTTGCGGCCAGCATATCTTGAATAATATCGCTGCTATGGACAATTTCATTGATTTGCACTTGCACATTTAAAGCGCACACTTTATCGACAAAATTAACGTTAGTAGAATCGCGCTGCGCTTCAATGGTTTTTTCCAAACGTACTGCTGGGCGAATTAAATTGATAATTTCGCCAATATGGCCTTCTCTAAAATTATCGCACGCCGCTTTTACCGCGCCGCAATCGGTATGCCCCAACACCACAATCAGTTTACTGCCTAAATATTTTGAGCTGAACTCGAGGCTACCAATCACTTTATCTGAGGCGATGTTGCCTGCTAGACGCACACTGAAAATATCTCCCAATGCTTGATCAAACAGCATTTCAACCGGCGCGCGCGAATCACTGCAACTTAGCACGGAAGCAAAAGGATGCTGGCGGTCTTTGGTAATGCTGACCAGGCCCATCAAGTCCTTATTGGCGGTTAAATTATTGGTAAAGCGATGATTGCCTTCCACTAAAATATCCAGCGCTTCTTGCGGAGACATTTTGTCACGGTTGAGTAGTGGGTGCTTGTACATACGTGCAGCCTAGAATGAAATCAGATTGAATCGGGAATTATACCTTAACACTTCATTTGCACTAAAAATCTCAGGTAGAAAAATAGCTGCTAAATCAACAAAATTTCATGCCAAAATCTTGCCGAGCTAAAAATACTGGCCTGCAAGCCTTGTTAATAAAGGCTTGCAGGCCAGCGCTAAAGATTACGGCTTAAAGCGCGTGCTTTAGAACATCCATTGAGCACGCATAATGAGCGCTTTTTCATCATCCACACGTTTTTGGTTGATGACAACACCGCCTGTCGCGCCGCCGATTACGTCATTAAAATCTGTCATGACGTAATTGAGCATCAAACGTGTGTTTGAGGTTGGCAAAAACTTCAGGCCCAATGTCCAGGCTTCTGCTTTGGCAAAGCCTTTCGCTTTTGTTGTGATTCCAGCATCGTTTGCTGTGCCTTGGGCAATACCGACCGTGTTGTAGTCAGATGCATCAAATTCACTGTAGCGTGCGCCAACTTCCCATAAACCGCCTTTAAATGTGCTTGGATCAAAATCATTTTTCGGTTTTAGACCGCCAAATACGCCATTTTTGTAAGAATCGGCATAGGCTTCGCCGGTGATTGACCATAACGCTTCGGCATACCAGTTTTCAGTGTCTAAATCGTAGCTACGCACCAGCGTTTTAAAGTCATTGTTTTGTTGCATCCACTCTGCCTGTACTTTAAATGGCCCGTAAGCGACTGCGCCCTCCAGTCCAACGCGGCTTCTATCAATAGCACTGAATGCAGCATTGCCCAACACAGGTGCCGTATAAAATGTTGCGCCACGCGCTTCAGTACGGCCATTTCCACCCACTGTGCCTTGTGGCAAATCACCCTGCGAGAATGATACCCCTGCATGCAACACCATTTCTTTGTTTTCCATCATTTCTGCAAAGTTAGCGGTGACGCGGCCAATGATGTCTTTTCCGTCTTCACGAATATCAGATTCTGCATTTTTCAAACTGCCGTTTGAAGCAGCCAAAGCGTAAGTGACGCCAGTAAAGGGTGTGCCGTGCACCATCACGCCAATTTCTTTGGTTGGAGCAAGCGCATTCACGTAAGAGCGCTCCATAAAATCAATATTGTTAGAACTGGTTAATTCCTCCAGATTCATCGGCATTTTGAATTGCCCAAAGCGAAATTGCACCGGTTTCCACCATGCAACATTTAAATAACCCACATCCAGCGTAGTTGAATTAGCCAAATCAGCAACCACTTCAGCTTCGTAATAATCTTTCCAGGCAGCTTTAAAGCCCAAACGCGCACGACGCATATCAAACGTATCTGTCACGCTATTGGTATTTGTAATTGAATTTCCCGCCCCGACAACGTCTGGATTTCTGGCATTGTCGTTGTAGTCAAAAAACCGATAATCTGCATGCACACGGCCATTGATTGACGCTTTAAATTTACCGTCGCCACTTTCAAAACTTAGGCCATCTTTATATTTAGCCGAAACTGCACTGGCTTTTTTCGCTTCCGCCGCTTCTTTTTCGCCTGTTCGGCCTTTCAGCAATAACGCGCCTTCTTCTTCTGTTAGCACCCCTTTTGCAATTAGTGCATTCACAATATCATCAGTAGAATCAGCCATTGCGTTTGTGCCAAAACCCATCATCATCGCGCCGGCCAATGCGGCAACAATCAGACCACAGTGTTTAAAGCTAGTTTTGTCGTTCATTCAATACTCCCTTATTAAATTTGAGTTAAGCGTCTTTCAACAAGCGAGATTATGTGATTCTTATATGACAATTTAGTGACAGGTGAATTAATAGTGAAAATAAACACAAATGTGTTGTATTTTTGTTACGAAGGCACAACGATATGGCCGAGCAAAAAACGCTGCCCTGCAAGCCTTATCAATAAAGGATTGCAGGGCAGCGTCAAAAGGTTGTTATTTAAAACCGCGTTTTTCTAAAGCAGAATACTGCTAAAGATGATACGAATTACTCAATCTGATCTTCATCAATCAAATGCCGCACATCTTTGCCCTTCACCATATACACCACGTATTCTGAAATGTTTTTAGCGTGGTCGCCAATCCGTTCTATCGCTTTAGCCACAAACAAAACTTCCAGTGTCATGGAAATCGTACGTGGGTCTTCCAGCATAAAGGTAATCATTTGGCGAATCGCGGCTTGATATTGCTCATCGACTTTTTCATCCATCTGGGCAATTTCCTGCACTTTGGTTTCATCTGAGCGTGCAAACGCATTTAGCGCCATGCGTAGCATGGTTTGCGTCACGGTTGCCATAGCTTTCACGTCAGAAAACTTGGTTGACCACGCGCGGTTCGCTTCATGAATGCTAATGGCAAAGCGTGCGATTTTTGAGGCTTCATCACCAATACGCTCTAAGTCTGTAATGGTTTTAATCATCATCAGAATCATGCGCAAATCGCCTGCTGCCGGCTGGCGGCGAGCAATTATCGTGCTGCAATCTTCATCAATTTGTACTTCCAGCGCATTCACCTGATGGTCTTTTTTCACCACGGTTTGGGCAAGTGTTGGGTTTGATTCGACCAGTGCTTTCATCGCATCGGCAATTTGCTTTTCAACCAAACCGCCCATTTCGAGCACTTTGGCGCGCACGCTTTCTAACTCGGCATCGTATTGCTTAAATATGTGTTCTGAACTCATGGTATTTCCTTAAGTTTATCTTTAAAAATTTGCAGTGAAATTAACCGAATTTGCCTGTGATGTAGTCTTCAGTTTCTTTGCGCGTTGGTCGGGTAAAAATTTGGTTGGTATCGCCGTATTCCATTAACTCGCCTAAATACATGTAGGCGGTGTAGTCTGAAACGCGCGCGGCTTGCTGCATATTGTGGGTGACAACCAGAATCGTGAGTTTCTCTTTGAGCTCGCTCATTAATTCTTCAATATTGGCCGTTGCAATCGGGTCTAACGCTGAAGTGGGTTCATCAAATAGCATGATTTCCGGGTCGGTCGCCAACGCGCGCGCAATACACAGGCGCTGTTGCTGGCCGCCCGATAAGTTAAATGCCAAATCCTGCAAACGGTCTTTGACTTCATTCCAAAGTGCTGCGCCTTTGAGCGCTTCTTCCACTTTGTCATCAATGGTGCGTTTGTTTTTTTCATCGCGCACACGTAGCCCATAAGCGACATTTTCATAAATGGTTTTAGGAAATGGATTTGGCTTTTGAAACACCATGCTAATGCGCATGCGCACTTCAATCGGATCAACACCATGCTCTAAAATATTGGTGTTATCCGGATGCATGACGATTTGACCTTGGTATTTATTGCCAGGATACAAATCATGCATACGGTTAAAACAGCGTAAAAAAGTAGATTTTCCACAACCGGAAGGGCCAATCAGCGCGGTGATTTTATTTTCATGGAGTGGCATGTTAATGCCTTTTAAGGCGCGCATGCCGTTACTATAAAAGAAGTCTAAATTACGCGCTTCAGCCTTGATTGCAGTGCTAGCATTCATCATATTGGTTTCCTAAGTCTTTAAAATTCTTACCATTTAATGTTTTTACGAATTTTGTAACGCAAGTAAATTGCTGTGCCATTCATGAGCAAGGTCAGTACAATAATAATGGCACCCGCGGCGGCGGCATTGATGTGAAAGGCATGGTCTGGACGCGATAGCCAATTAAACATTTGTATCGGCAACACGGTAAAACTGGAATGTAACCATTCAAAATTCAAGTAAGGCGCAATGTCAGACACGGGTGATGGCGGCAAAAACGCAATGAATGTAAGTGCGCCGATGGTAATAATGGGGGCAGTTTCGCCAATCGCACGAGACATGCCAATAATTACACCGGTGAGTATGCCGCCTTGCGAATATTTCACCACATGGTCACTCACCACCTGCCATTTAGTAGCCCCAACTGCGTAGGCAGCCTCACGAATGGCCACCGGAATACCGCGGATCGCTTCACGTGTGGACACAATTACGATAGGCAAAATGAGCAAGCCGAGCGTTAAACCAGCCGTTAATATACTTTGCCCAAACCCAAAGCCATATACAAATAGTCCAAGCGCCAGCAAGCCGTAAATAATCGAAGGCACACCGGCTAAATTAGATACGTTAATTTCAATCAAATCTGAAAACCAGTTTTTGGGGGCGTATTCTTCTAAATATAGGCCTGCAGCCACACCGACTGGCACCGCGGTTAGAAAAGTCACCAGCATCACTAACGCCGAACCCACCCAAGCAGATAGCAAACCCGCTTCACCAGCGCGCCGAGACGGAAAATCACTAAAAAACTTTAAGTTAAAACGAGGGTAACCATCCATCACCAAATCAACAAACAAGGTGAGCAATGTCAGCAAACCGAGCATGAGTGCTATTAAGCCTATGGCCGCAAAAAGGATGTCATTACGCTTATGGCGGCGAATCATCGCCCGCACAGCATCTAGATTCTTAAGGACCGAGGCCTTCATTTCCGTTGTCATTAGTATTGCTCCCTAAATTTCTTACGCACCACATGGCCAATCAAGTTAAAGGCCAAAGTCATCACAAACAACACCAGCCCTGCGGCAAAAATACTTTGGTAACCAATGCTTGCGTGCGGCAAATCGCCCATCGCCACTTGCACAATATAGGCAGTGATAGTGGCGGCACCTTCTGTGGGGTTAAAGGTTAAAATCGGCTGCTGGCCAGCAGCCACAGCCACGACCATGGTCTCGCCCACTGCACGTGAAATGGCCAGAATATAAGCCGCCACAATGCCTGACGTTGCCGCGGGTGTCACCACCCGTATGGCTGTTTGAAAACGTGTTGCACCCATGGCGTACGAGCCTTCACGCATGCTCATAGGCACGGCGCGCATGGCATCTTCTGCCACCGAAGCAATATATGGAATAATCATGACGCCCATCACCAAGCCCGCGCTCAACATATTAAAGCCTGGTAAATCCGGGTAAATTTTTTGCAGAACTGGCGTGACAAAAAGCAAGGCAAAGTAACCAAAGGCAATGGTAGGCACGCCCACTAACAATTCTAGAATTGGTTTGGTAATTTCACGCGCCCGATGCGATGCAAACTCAGAAAGATAAATGGCGGCTACGGTGCCCACAGGCACTGCCAGCGCCAGCGCCACAAATGAGGTCGTTAAAGTACCCGCAACCAATGGCAGAATGCCGTAATGCGCATCTTCAAAGAGCGGTGTCCATTCTGTGCCTGTAAAAAATTCTAGTAAAGGTACCGCTTCAAAAAACCCTAAAGATTCATATAAAAGTACCGCCACAATCGCAAACGTTGTAAATACAGCTGAAAGGGCTGCGAGCATTAGAATCAATTCAATGACGCGCTCTTTAACGTTTCTGCGTAGATTTTTTGCCAGACGCGGGCTAATGGTTAACGATGGGGTGTTGTTTTGCATAATCACAGTATTCATATCAAGACTTTCAGAATGGAATCAATAGCGTGCTACTGATACTTCAGACCAAATAAAAAGAAGCGAGATAGCTCGCTTCTTCTATTTTTAATGCCTACTTAATTCTGTTGATTAAATCTTTTACTTTAATACCTACTTCATTTTTGCCACCAAAACCCGTGCCTGGCTTCATGGCCTTAAAGTGCTCTTTTACAGCGGCATAGTCTTCATCTGGTAACGGCACATATTTCACTTCTGCCACCAATTTTGGTGCGTTTTCTAAGTAGAAGTTTACAAACGCTTTCACTTCAGGTTTAAACGCAGCAGCCGTTGCATTCACATAAATGAATAACGGGCGAGAAAGCGGTACATAGGTACCATCTTTCACGGTTTCTGGTGAAGGCATCACAGCCGGTGCGCCTGCTTTTGCAGAGATAGGAATCGCTCTTAATTTATCTCTATTTTCTTCATAATAAGCATAGCCAAAGTAAGAAAGTGCGCCCTCATTGCCTACCACACCTTGTACTAACACGTTGTCGTCTTCTGAAGGTGTAAAATCTGTACGACTAGATTTTGATTTACCATTGACCGCTTCAGTAAAGTAGTCAAAGGTGCCTGAAGCAGTGCCTGGCGCGAATAATGGCAATTTTTTGTCTGGATAAGCCGCGTTCACTTGCTTCCAGTTTTTAACACCAGAGCCTGGCTTCCAGATATTTTTTAAGTCATCCACGCTTAAACTTTTTACCCAGTCATTTTTTGAGTTAACAACCACGGTTAAAGCATCAAAAGCGACGGGCAATTCAATAAACTGAATACCTGCTTCTTTACACGCGTCAATTTCTTTTTGTGCGATTGGGCGTGATGCATCAGAAATATCGGTTTCACCGCGGCAGAATTTTTTAAACCCACTACCCGTGCCAGACTCACCTACCGTTACTCTTGTTTTGGTGGCTTTTTGAAACTCTTCCGCCATCGCTTCGGTAATTGGGTAAACTGTACTTGAACCATCAATTTTGATGGTTTTTTCTGCTGCACTCACGTAGCCACTTGCAAACGCTGTTGCAAGAATTGCTGCAATACTTAATTTCTTAATCATGTCGAGCTTCTCCATAAAGTTAAATACGTGCTGTTTCAATAGCATGCATTCTAGAGCGCGAATATGACAACTTTGTGACAAAAATAAAAAAAGCCACGCAAGATTGCATGGCTTATCAAGAACTTGTTTGAGGGTGAAAATTAAGGCTTAAATAGCCTGATATTTGCACCATCTCTTTTCGATGCTCTGGAAGCCTTGTAAATAAAGGCTTCCAGAGCATATTTTTTCTCTCGTAGATTTTTAGTGCGTAGATTTAATATTTTTTAGCAATCAAAATGTCAATGATTGCTAACTTTCAGCGCGCATATGCGGAAACAAAATCACGTCCCGGATACTTGGGCTATCGGTAATCAGCATCACCAAACGGTCAATGCCGATGCCGCAACCACCCGCAGGCGGCATGCCGTATTCTAACGCACGGATAAAATCCGCGTCGTAATACATGGCCTCAGCATCACCTGCTTCTTTCGCTTTCATCTGCGCGTGGAAACGCGCGGCTTGGTCTTCGGCATCGTTCAACTCACTAAAACCGTTGGCCATTTCGCGGCCAGTGATAAATAACTCGAAGCGCTCGGTAATTTCAGGATTTTTGTCTGATGCGCGCGCCAAAGGCGACACTTCAACAGGATAATCAATAATATAAGTGGGCTGCCATAACTGGCTTTCAGCCGTTTCTTCAAACAGGCTTAATTGCAGCGAACCCAACCCTGCGTGCTCAAACACTTTAATACCGCGTTTGTAGAGGTCGGTGCGTAAAAACTGGGCATCATGCAATTGTTCAAGGGTGTATTCCGGCGCATATTTTTGAATGGCATCCACAATGGTGAGGCGCTCAAACGGTTTACTCAAATCCACTTCCTTGCCGTCGTAAGTGAGCACCGCCGTTCCGCGCGCGGCAATGGCTGCTGCGCGAATACATTGCTCGGTAAAATCCATCAACCACTGATAGTCGGTATAAGCCGCGTAAAACTCCATCATGGTGAATTCTGGATTATGGCGCACGCTTAAGCCTTCGTTTCTGAAATTACGATTGATTTCAAATACGCGCTCAAATCCACCCACGACCAAGCGTTTTAAATACAACTCCGGCGCAATGCGCATGAACATTTGCATATCGAGCGCGTTGTGATGGGTTATAAATGGCTTGGCTGATGCGCCCCCAGGAATGGGGTGCAACATTGGTGTTTCAACTTCTAAAAATTCTTTCTGAATCATGAAGTTGCGGATTGCCGACACCACTTTACTGCGCGCAATAAAGGTTGCACGGGTTTCTTCTGAAGTCATTAAATCCACGTAACGCTGACGGTATTTGACTTCTTGGTCGGCTAAG
>Ga0208694_1002361_pt1 | contig 20166 bp, 17 predicted proteins | sample AD_UKC078_MetaG_FD_184442 | JGI IMG/M metagenome (GOLD analysis project Ga0208694, IMG submission 184442) | Active sludge microbial communities of municipal wastewater-treating anaerobic digesters from USA - AD_UKC078_MetaG (SPAdes) (version 2) | ecosystem: Engineered > Bioreactor > Anaerobic >...
GACTTGGAGAATATAATTTTTAATACGAATAAGTAGTAAATTGGAGGTAAATAATGATTATTCCTTTAGACGAATTGATCGGATTTAGAGGCAATAGATACGAGCTCTCCTGCGCGGTTATTAAAAGAGCTATTCAGTTAAACCTTACGGGTCACGAGGATTTGAAGAAAAATAAAAACAAGATTGTTCCTACCGCTTTAAATCACGTTTTGTTGGGTAAAGTTAAATATAAGATAGAGGAAGAATAGCGCGGTGAATCCTATAGCGGTTGCGATTATGGGACCTACGGGCGTAGGCAAAACCTCCTTGTCGCTGGAACTTGCTCGGAACGACGGCGAGATTATTTCTGCGGATTCGATGCAGGTTTATAAATATTTAGACGTTGGGACGGCTAAACCCGACGCTAAGGATAGAGATAAGGTTGTTCATCGCTTGATTGATATTATAACTCCGGACAAAAGATTTTCCGCGGCAGACTTTAAAAACTTAGCGGAAAGTTTTATATTTGAAATATCCAAAAAAAAAAGATTCCTTTTTTAGTCGGCGGAACCGGTTTGTATTTCAAATCTCTAATTAACGGTATGGTAGATATACCGCCGATACGTCCGGAAGTAAGAGAGAGCGTCTTACAATTATTCCAAGAAAACGGGCAGGAGTATATTTTTGATATTCTAAAAAATGTAGACGCCCAATATTCGGAGCGTATACATAAAAACGATAAACAGAGAACGATTAGGGCGCTTGAAGTTTATTATGGAACGGGGAAAAAATATTCCGATTATCTTAGCCTATCTAATAATAAGAATTCAATCAATTATGTTATAATCGTTTTGAATATTGAAAGAAAAATCTTATACGATAGAATTAATCAAAGAGTTCTAAATATGATTGATAACGGTTTAGTCGAAGAGGTTAAAAAAGTTTTATCGTTGGGATATAAGAAAACAGATCCGGGTATGAAAGGGATTGGCTACAAAGAAATAATAGAATATTTGGAAGGATCGCGCTCGTTAGACGACGCAATTAGCGAAATATGTAAAAATTCAAGAAGATATGCAAAAAGACAATTGACTTGGTTTAGAAGCGTTTCGGAAGCGTTATGGGTTGATAATTTGGATCAATCAAAGGCTGTTCGACAAATAAAAGAGTTGTTGTCCGGCTATTTTAGGGAGAAATAATTTGAGAGCGGTAATAATTCTTGATTCTCCTTCCGATAAATTTGAACCGTTGGCGCCAAAAAATAAATCCATTTCGCTTTTACCGACAAATTTGAAATCAAATTTATTATCAATGATGTTTTCTTCAGTAAATTCGTATTTTTCTAAAGATAAAATTTATGTGGTTTGTCAAAAAGAGGAATATAGCGAAGTAAAAGATTCTTTGGAAGGAGTTAGCGAAGAAAATATTTTAGTAGAGCCAAAGAGGTTGAGTTTTTCGATATCGTTAATTTTCGCTAATAGGATTATTGGCAAGCTATTTCCTAAATCTACGGTTTTTTATTTTAGGGCAAATTTTATATTTCCGGTAGAATTTAAAATGAGCAAATGGATCATATCCGTATCGGAAATGACAAATAAAGGTTGGATTGTAGAACCTTCGATTTTGCTGGATAAAGGGGTTATTGAAAAAAGGTGTTTTGACGCCGGAAGAATTGTATCAATAAACAAAGGGGTGGAATATTACGAAGTAAACGAGATTTTAGATGAAAATCAAACAAAAAAGCGTAAAATATTTGGAAAACAGAGTAAGACTATCGGAATATTGTGCGGAAAAACAGATTTGTTTGAACAATATCTCAGCGCCTCGTATAAATCCAACGTTTTATCTACGATGTTTAAGGACGAAAACGCTAATTGGGAAGAAATTGTCGAGGCGTATAAAAAGCTGGAAATCGCGGCGGACTATTCGGAGATTGGACTTAGCGTCAAAAATATTTTAACGATTTTTCTTGACATTAAGCCTTATTATTTAGATAATTGGAACGCTTATTTTGAAAGGTTTTCAGTAGACAATAGGAAGAACGTTATTTTTGGGAACGTAAAGGAGAGTCTCTGTAAAAGGACGATTTGTTATAATTACGATCGGGAAGAGATGACTTTGGACTCTGTCGAGAATTTAGTAATAGTTAAAAAAGATGGCAAGGCTGCCATTAAATATATTTATCAGTAATAAGGATATAAAGATGCCCTCTGTAAAAAAGAAAAGAAGAGCAAAAATTGCTAAGCACAAAAGAAAGAAAAAGCTTAGAAGAAATCGACACAAGAATAAGAAGAAGTAGTTTTATTCAGAAGTAAATATTTATACAGAGAATTCAAACGAATTTTCTGTATAAATAATCTAAAAGAGAGCTTTGCCGCGGTTTAATTTCTACCCCTCAATATCTCTTCAATAGATTCGCAAGCTTGTTTTTGTTAAAAAATTTGTAAAAAATATTCGCTAAAAGTCTAAAATATTTGACTTTTATGGATATTTTTATTATAATACAGACGATAGGAATCTGATTCTTTCAGATTAGCGGATGAACCGAGTTTATTCCCCTCCCCAAATGGTTCGTCCGTTTTTTATTAGTACAGCGTTACGTCAAACTTTTCTTTCAATTCCTTAATAAGGCGTTCTCTTGTATTTTCTCTAGCGTTGTTTTTATATTCGGATCTTAGAAAGTAATCAGCTTTGATCTTTATTTCTTCGCGCGACAATTGTTTGGGAGCAATTTTTTGAATTATCTTAAAAATATAAATTCCGTTTAAAGTCTCGAACGTTCTTTTAACTAAACCTTCCGGAGAAATTTTTAAAGTTTCAATAATTTCTTCGGATAAGCTTTTTTGAGTTCTGGGGTCGTCGAAAGCGATAGCCCCGACAAATCCTTTTTCATCGTTATTCGCGGTTATCATATCGTCGGAATATTTTTTTACCATTTCCTCAAAAATCCCGCCGTTTAAAAGCGAGTCCAAGCATTTGACGGAAGCCTTGATTTTTATCTCTTTTTCATTTTGTTTTAAAAGTTTTCCGTTAGCGTCGTAAAATGAAAAATATATCATCGATATAACCGCGCCCTCTTTTTCTTCAAATAAATCGGGGCGTTTATCGACGAGTTCGGCTATCTCTTTATCCGTAGGGACGTAAAACTGCGTATTTAGTTTTTCTACTTCGTTATTAATATACTTGGATATCCACAATTGTTTCTTTACGTATTCTTTGTAAGTTTTCATCGACACGTTGTTAGATAATAAGGCTTGTAAAAATTCTTGATCGCTTACGTCCTTAGCGTCTTTATTTGTTTTGGCGGCGTAATACGCTTTATCGTCTCTAATTTGATTAACAATTTCGAGTTCCGTCGGCTCTTCTATATAAATTTTAGCTCCAAGATAGAGAAGCGAATCTTCGATTAGTATATTTCGCGCCGCGTCAAAGGATATTTTATATAAATTTGCCGTTTTTTTTACTTCCGGTTCAAGAATAACTTCGTTCCCAACCTTGGCGCTAATTTTAGTTTTTATAATTATCTCTGCGGAAAGAGCGCCGGTTATTGTTAAGATAAAGGATAAAATAATCAGTCTTTTCTTCATTAGTTATTCCTTGAGTTAAGATGTTTATTAATATTTAACATAAATAAATACTAAATTCATATTATTTCCTTTTATTTACATTAAATTTATAAAGTGAAAGACGTCAAAAAAAATACCCGTCGGTATTTTGGGGAATTGCCGGTTAAAAACATCTGTTCCATATGTGTCATTTTTTTTATCGAGGAGAGCTGCGGCGCATACAGCTCCATATGTGTCAATTTTTCATCGGGGAGCGACGCGGCGCATATGCGCCGTTTTCTCGCCCCAAAAAACTGACAATTTACATATAAACAATTTGACTTTTTTACAAAAAATTGTTAATTATTATATAATTTTTTAGTTATATAGGGACATTGTATGGAAGTTGATTTCAAAACGGAAAAAAAAGATAACTCTCAGATTTTATTAACGGTAACTATACCGAATATTGAAATAAAAAAAGAGTATGAGTCAAGGTTAAAAGAAATTCAAAAAGAGGTTCTTTTTAACGGTTTTAGAAAGGGTAAGACCCCTTTTTCTGTAATAGAGGCGCGCTTTAAGAAAGCTATCGTATCTGAAATGGCCGGAAAGTTGGTAGACGACTCTTTTAAGGAAATTGTCGATAAACTGGAAAAAAAGCCGTTATTATTTGATTCGCCGGTTTTAGACGGGTTGGATAAATTATCTCTCGACTCTGATTTTACTTATACCATGCTTTACGACGCTTATCCCGATATAAAATATAAAGATTTTAGGGGGATGGAAGTTGAGAAAGATGAAGTTACCGTTAGCGACGCGGATATAGACGATCAGATCAATTTATATCTCAAGGAGTCCGCTACTTTTGAGCCGAAAGAGGGCAAAATTGAAAAAAAAGATATTGTTTACGTTAATTATAAAGTTATGGAGAACGGTAATCTGATATATAGTAATGAAAACGAATGCATTAATACCGAGCTCGATTTTGATACCTATAAAATCGGCGGCGAACTAATCGGGCTAAAAAAGGGCGATAATAAGAAGTTTACAAAGAAATATGGCGAAGACGCTTTAGAAAGTTTAGCGAATAAATCGTTTGATTTCGACGTTACGATAAATGAAGTAAAAAAAGAGGTAATACCAAAGTTAACGGACGAAATTTGCCCGGAGATAGACCCGGAATGTAAAACTATAGCGGAATTAAAAGATAAAATGATTAATGAGCATAAAAAATCCGGCGAGGATTACGTTAAGAATAAAGTCGTCGAAAAGGTTATGGATTCCTTGGTAGAAACCTTTGAAGGAGAGATTCCTGAATCAATGATAACCGAACATTTGAGATCGTCTTTGGAGCAAATTTCAAATCTTGCGAAGGGCAATAAAGAGGAAATTGAGGCTATACTGGCTAAAGACGGCGCTAATTTAGAAAATTATTCTGAAAAAATGAGAGAAAAAGCGGCGTTAGCTATAAAAAAGGCATTAATTATGCAAGATATAGTTAAAAACCAAAATTACGATACTAAAACGGAAGAAATTCTTGCCCATCTTGAGAAAATATCCGGAGCTTACAAAGTTAGCGCCGAACAGTTATACAATTTTTACGAGAGTCAAGGGAGAATTTCCTCCGTAATCGACGAAATAGAGAATAAAAAAACAATCGACGTTATTTATAATAGTTTAAAGCTAAAAAAAGGTAAAACTATAAAATTTAGCGATATCGGAAAAGAGGAGAAATAGATGATTAAATATCCGCCGAGCCTTAGCCATGGATATATGCCTAAGATTGTAGAACGAACAAGTAGAGGCGAGGAGGTTTGGGACGTATTTTCCCGTCTGGTTAAGGATCACATTATTTTTATTGGAGGGGTTATCGACGATTTACAAGCCGATATTGTTATGGCGACCCTTTTATTTTTGGAGAGCCAGGATCCTGAAAAAGATATAAATTTATATATCAACTCTCCCGGGGGGTCGGTAACCGCCGGATTGGCTATTTACGACACTCTCAAATATGTTAAGCCGGATATTTGCACAATTTGCGTCGGTCAAGCGGCAAGTTCCGCCGCCCTTATATTATCAAGCGGTTCGAAAGGTAAAAGATTTGCTCTGCCGCACAGCAGAATTATGATACACCAGCCGTGGGGCGGCGCCGGCGGTCAGGCGACGGATATTCAGATACAGGCAAAAGAGATAAATAGAATTAAGAAGCAAATTAATCAAATCTTTGCCGATAATACTCAAAAAAACGTGGAACAGATTGAGAAAGACGTGCAGAGGGATTTTTATCTCTCTCCCACCGAAGCTATAGAATACGGTCTTATTGATAAAATTCTTGTTAGGAGCGACGTTAAATGAGCTGGTATAAAGAATTACAAACTAGAGAGATTTGTTCTTTCTGCGGTAGAAATGCGGAAGAGTTTAATCTAAAATTTATTCGAGGACATAGTTCAAATATTTGTAACGAATGCGTAAAAAAGGCTTACGAGACGCTTAATACGATAGAGAAGGCAAAAACTGTCGATCCTCTGCCGGGAGCGCTTCCGACTCCTAAGGAGATAAAAGACTTTTTAGATCAATACGTCGTGGGACAGGAGAACGCCAAAAAAATATTATCGGTGGCGGTTTACAATCATTATAAAAGAATAAAGCTCGGCGATAAGAAAAATAAAAGGCGAAAAGAGTTTAAGGATTTGGAAATTGATAAATCTAATATACTAATTTTTGGTCCTACGGGATCGGGTAAAACTTTGCTTGCCAGAACTTTAGCTAGAAAATTAAACGTGCCTTTTGCTATAGCGGACGCTACGACTCTTACCGAGGCTGGATACGTCGGCGAGGACGTAGAGAATATTCTTCTTAAATTAATACAAGCGGCTAACAACGACATATCTTTGGCTGAAAAAGGTATTATATATATTGACGAAATTGACAAAATTGCGAAAAAGAATGAAAACGTATCTATCACCAGAGACGTATCCGGCGAAGGGGTTCAACAGGCGCTATTAAAAATCATCGAAGGTACGATAGCTAACGTGCCGCCTCAAGGCGGGAGGAAGCATCCCAATCAAGAACTCATTCAGATCAATACTGAAAATATATTATTTATATGCGGCGGAGCTTTTGTAGGTCTCGAAAAGATTGTCGAATCTCGTATTAATATAAAGCCGATTGGATTTGGTTCGGAACAAAAGAGTAGCAAAAATAAAGATTTTGCGTCGTTATTTAAAAACCTTCATCCGGAAGATTTGATAAGATACGGTCTGATACCGGAATTTGTCGGAAGACTTCCCGTCGTATGTTATTTGAATCCGTTGACCGAAGAAGATTTGGTAAGGATAATTGAAGAACCCAAGAATTCTATAACAAAACAGTATCGATGGGCTATGTCTGTGGAAGGGGTCGAACTTGATTTTGAGGAGTCCGCTATAAGAGCCATCGCAAGAAGCGCGATTAAACAGAATACCGGAGCCAGAGGCATAAGATCTATTATAGAAAAAGTAATGCTTGACGTTATGTACGATATACCGTCGAGTAAAAGCGTAGAGCGAATTGTTATTAATGACAGCGTTATTGAAAAAGGAACGCCGCCCATTATTTACAAAAAAGGCGTTGAAAAACTTGCATGAAAATTTTAAAAAATCATTTTTCCGAAGATAACGCCGTAGAGAATCATTATCCGTTTATTCCTTTGAGGGAGATGGTCATATTTCCCGGACTTAAAAAGAGCTTTTACGTCGGCAGGGTAGACTCGGTTGAAGCGGTTAATCTTTCGGTTGAAAAATACGATAAAATCATTGTAATGGCGACTCAAAAAGATCCGGCCATGGAAACTCCAAAAAAGGAAGATATATATAGGATTGGGGTAATTGCGAAAATTCTTGAGGTTCGTCCGGGACCGGAAAAGAATATAATAAAACTTACGGTAAAAGGAATTCGACGGGTAGAGATTGAAGATTACGTAGAAAATAATTCGATAAAAAAAGTAAAAATAAACGAAATTGAGTTCAGGAAAGATATTTCGGATCCTCAAACCTCTATTCAACTCGACTTAATTGTCAGAGAGTTTAAGAAATTTAGCGCTTTAGCAAAGATTCCTTTTGAAACTCTTAAAAGCATCAGCGAGATAGATAATTTAGAACTATTGATAAACACATTAATGTCGTTTTTAAAAGTATCTATAGATAAACAGATAGAGACTCTGCAGGAACTTGATATTAATAAAAGACTATTTCATATTAGCGAATATATTGCCGCAAATATTGAAATTTATCAACTGGATAAAAAGATAAATCTCGAAGTTAAAAAGAAAATGGAAAAGAGCCAGAAAGAATACTACTTAAATGAGCAAATCAAAGAAATTCAAAAAGAATTAGGGACTTTTAGCGACGATAGCGATTTTTTTGCGAATATTGAAGAATTTAAAAAGAAACTTAACGAATTAGGGCTTCCCGAATACGCTGTAGATAAAGCGCTTAAGGAGTATAAAAGGTTGCAAAAGACTCAACCGATGTCTCCGGAAGCCGGTATAATCAGAACTTATATAGAGTGGATATTAGATTTGCCTTGGCAAGCTAAAACTGAAGATTCGCGCGATTTTCAAAAATCAAAAGAGATATTAAACAGAGATCATTACTCGCTTAATAAGGTAAAAAACAGAATATTGGAATTTCTCGCCGTTAGGCAGTTAAATAATAAAACTAAAGGACCTATATTATGTTTTGTAGGACCTCCAGGGACGGGTAAAACTTCTCTGGGCAAATCGGTAGCCATGTCTTTGGGGAGAGAATTTGTAAGAATATCGCTTGGAGGAGTGCGGGACGAAGCGGAGATTAGAGGTCATAGAAGAACTTATTTGGGAGCCCTGCCGGGAAAAATAATCCAGTCGATGAAAAAAGTGAAAACTATTAATCCCGTATTTTTACTCGACGAAATTGACAAAATGAGTTCTGATTTTAGAGGCGATCCGGCTTCTGCCCTTCTTGAAGTTCTCGACCCGGAACAAAATTTTCAATTTTCGGATCACTATCTCGAAATTCCGTATAATTTGTCGGAAACGATGTTTATAGCGACGGCTAACTCTATACAGGGGATACCTTATCCTTTACTGGATAGAATGGAGATAATAAATATAAGCGGTTATACGGAAGCGGAAAAGATGCATATAGCGAGAAACTTTTTGCTAAAAAAAGAGATGGAAGAAAACGGAATAACCGGTATTGATTTTCAAGTAACGGATAGGGCGTTATTGGATATTATACGATATTATACGATGGAAGCCGGGGTTAGGTCTTTACAGAGACAGATCGCTTCTCTTTGTAGAAAAACGGCAAAATTAATAGTGCTAAAAGAGATGAAAATTACTAAAATTCAAATAAATAGAAAAAATTTAAGCAAATTTCTTGGCAAAAAAAAGTATGTCAGAGCTAAAATAGACGAGGTATTAGACGTAGGTATTTCTCACGGTTTGGCGTGGACTGAAATAGGCGGAACTTTACTGCCTATAGAGGCAGTTTTATACCCCGGAAGCGGAAAGATTGTTTTAACCGGTAAATTAGGCGAAGTTATGAAAGAGTCCGCTCAAACGGCGTTTTCGTATCTTAGAGCTAACGCGTATCTTTTTGATATTAAATACGAAAAATTTTATAAAGATTACGACGTTCACATACATTTTCCGGAAGGGGCGACGCCGAAAGACGGACCGTCGGGCGGTATAGCGATTTGTTGCGCCATACTTTCGGCGCTAACCAAAATTCCTATGAATTCAAACGTAGCGATGACAGGAGAGATAACTTTGACCGGTAAAGTCCTGCCGATCGGCGGGCTAAAAGAGAAGTCGCTCGCCGCGGCTAGACACAAAAAAGATATAGTAATAATTCCTAATGAGAATGAAAAAGATCTGGTCGAGATACCTCGAACTGTTAGAAAAAGAATAAAATTTATGGCCGTTGAAAAAATACTTCAAGTCTTTGATATAGTTTTTGATAAGTCGATTTACGCAGACGCCGTAGATGAAAAAGAGAAAAAGAAACCTTTTAACAATATCAGCGACGATAATTTTGATGCGGTTATAACTCAGTAATGAACGTTAAAATATTAATAATTGATTTTATTTGCGACGCTATTTTGAAAGAGCTTCAAGATAGATATGAGGCGGATTATTTTCCTGAAATTACTTTTGACGAACTAATCGGCGTCGTCGAGAAATATGATATTTTAATAATTTCTACAAGAATTCCTATTAATGCTAAATTGTTGGAGAGAGCTCGTAATCTTAAATTTATAATTCGCATGGGGGTCGGGATAGATCATATAGATTTATCTTACTGCAAATCAAAAGGGGTCAAATTAGCTAACACCCCGAATTCTAATATATCGCCGGTCGCCGAGCTTGTTTTTGGACAAATAATAAGAGCTTATAGGTATTTGGAAGAAGCTCAAAGCGCCGTCGCGAATAATAAATTTAGAGAGGGGCTAAGACGCGGATCGGAATTAAAGAACAAAACAATTGGAATTATAGGAGTCGGAAGAATTGGCGGTAGAATCGCTAAAATAGCGAAAGCGTTTGGGGCGACAACTTTGGGATACGATCCGTATTTATCCGACGGCGATAAAAAAAATAGAGAGATAGACGTTTGGAAAGATAATCTACCTGAATTATTAGTTAATTCGGATATAGCAACTCTGCATGTTCCGCTAACCGGCGAGACTATCAATATGGTCGATACGAAATTTTTAGACGCTATGAAGGAGCGTTCTATATTGATAAATTCTTCAAGAGGAAAAGCGGTTAATTTTCAAGAACTAATCAATTATCAGAATATAGATAAATTTAAAAAAATAATCTTGGACGTTTATGATAAAGAACCGTATAGAATTCAAAATATTCCCAAAAAAATCCGCGATATTTTCTACTTTTCTCCGCATATCGGAGCTTACACCGACGAATCTCTTTACGACAGGGGCGAAGAGACGCTTAAACTAATCGAAGAGTATTTATCCGGAGATATTATTCATGGATTGATAGATTTAGATAGAGGTTATTGATATTCTTAAAAAGAAGCGCCGCGTCGGTTTTTTGGGGATTTACTGATTAAAAAAATTGACACATATGCGTCGATTTCTTCTTAACGTCATATGCGTCAATTTCTTCTTAACGTCATATGTGTCAATTTCTTTCCCGCCGCAAAAAAACCGACGAAGTACCACCGCTATACTACCTATTTTTTTTGACAAATTCTCTCTATATTGCTATTATATTTGTTTTAAATCACCGGTTAGGAATTAATTATGAGCGACGAAGTAAGAAATAAAATAGAAGAGCTGAGAGAAAAAATTAATCTGGCTAACAAAGCGTATTACATGGAATCAAAACCTATAATTTCAGATATTGAATACGACAGATTATTTGATACGCTTTTACAATTGGAAACCGAACATCCCCAATATAAAACTCCCGATTCCCCTACCGCTCGCGTAGGCTCGGATATCGTAAACGAATTACCTGAAAAGGAACACTCTATCCCCGTTTTATCTCTGGATAAATGTTACTCCATCGATTCGTTAGAGAACTGGATCTTTAAAAACGGTCAAAAGACTACAAATATTTTTGAATTAATTGTTGAACCAAAAATCGACGGCGCGGGGATAGTATTATATTATGAAAATGGTATTTTAACCGGAGCGTTAACGAGAGGAAACGGATATTTTGGCAACGATATTACAAATAACGTCAAAACAATTAAAACCGTTCCGCTTAAAATAGATTTTAAAGAAAAAATCGCGATCAGAGGCGAAATATTCATAAAAAAAGGGGACTTTACGATTTATAACTCCAAATATGCCGACGGAATATATTCTAATCCTCGAAATCTTGCAAGCGGATGCGTAAGAAGGTTAAGGTCAAGCGAAACGGCTTTATTTCCTTTGAATATTTTTTGTTATGAAGCTTTTTTAGAACAATTAAAAATTGAATCTCATCTTGAAAATCTGCTTTTACTAAAAAAGTTAGGATTTCCTCTAAACGATGAAATCGGTTTTTTTTCGGATTCGCGCGTAGATACGACGACTCTGCCTTTTAAAAATCATTTTATTGGTAAAATTAGCGAAATGAGCGGTTATATAAAAGATTTTGAAAAAAAAAGGGAAAGTTTGCCTTATGAAATCGACGGTATTGTTATAAAAATAAACGATCTCGCTACCCGAGCCGAACTTGGATACACGCAACATCACCCAAGATGGGCTATAGCTTATAAATTTGACGCGCCGTTAGCGGAGACTAAGCTTGAATCGATAGACGTTCAGGTTGGACGCGGAGGTCGGATAACTCCTGTCGCCAATCTGACTCCCGTCGAGCTTAGCGGTTCGGTAATTTCGAGAGCGACTTTGCATAATCAAGATTATATCGATTCGCTGACGGTAAACGTCGGCGATTTGGTTAATATATCAAAAAGGGGAGACGTTATCCCGGCTGTTGAAAAAGTTATTGAAAAAGGTTCGTCCCCGTCTCCGTATAAAATCGCCGACGCCTGCCCTTCGTGCAAATCAAAATTAGTTAAAGAGGGGGCTCATCTATTCTGCTTAAACGAAGAATGTCCCGCCCGTTTGTTGGGAACGTTGCAATTTTTTGTGGGAAGAGATCAGATGGATATAGAGACTTTAGGAGATAAAACGCTCGAGTTTTTATTTAATAAGGGATTTGTCAGATACATATACGATTTATATTCGTTTGATTATCGTAAATTATTGGATTTTGAAGGTTTTAAAGACAAAAAAATTGATAATATTATTTTTTCTATTGAAAAATCTAAGCAAAAAGATTTTAAAACCGTAATATCCTCTTTAGGCTTGAAAGATATAGGATCGAAAGTAGCCGAAATACTTACAAAAAAATTTAAAAATATCGACGAAATCGTCAATATTTGTTCGTCGAACGCCGGATCTGATCTTTTTGCTCCTTCGCCCGAAGATTTTTTTGCGAATATCGACGGAATCGGTCCGATTACCGCCTCTCTTATTGTTAAACATTTTACAAACGCTAAAACTCTAAAATTAATTCAAAAATTAAAAGAAGCGGGTTTAAATTTCGAAACTAAAATTAATGAACAAGACCAAAATATTAATAGATTTTTATCCGGAACAAAATGGGTAATAACCGGATCGTTTGAGAATTTTAATCCCAGAGAAAAAGCGGCCGAATTAATAAAAAAATACGGAGGCGAAACGGTCGACGCCGTATCAAGCAAAACTACTCATCTATTAAAGGGGAAATCGCCGGGATCCAAACTGGAAAAAGCGATAAAATTGAAAATAAATATTGTAGAAGAAGCCGAGTTTCTCTTAATAATTGAAAGAGAAAAAGCGCCCCGCCAATTTTTTGGGACGGAGAAATGACGCGCATGATGTTGAAGATAAAATTGACACATATGGAGCAAATATTTTTTATTACCCAAAAAATTGGCTAGATACGGAGAAAAATTATAAAACTATTGACATTAAATTATAATAAATGATAATTATTCGGGAGTTAATCATGAACAAAAACGCTTTAAGCGCCAAATTATTTATTGTAAATACTTTTGTTATAATCCTCATTTTAATACCATATTTGATACTTTCTTTTTGGTTTCTCGACTACTCAACGGTAAAAAACTCTTTGATTTTGGCGATTTCTTTATCGCTATTTCTGACATTTGCAATTAACTTTGTTTTAATACTAATCCTTCGTCCTCTTGAAAATTTTATAAATTTGAGCAAAGAGAGAAAAAAAGCTTCTAACGAGCTCTATCCCAAATCCAGAAGAGCTAGTATTTTATATTCTAAAGTTCTTCTCGCAGGCGACATTATAGTTTTAGGAATAGGTCCGACAATCTCTAACGTTTTTTATATTATCCAAGGAAACGTAAGAACAGATATTTTTGTAACCGTTTTAATGATTATTTCCGGATGCGCTTCCGGTTTTTTTGCGGGACTTATCTCTCTTTTTATATCCAACGCGCTATTAAGAAAACCCAAATTAATGTTAAATATGCAAAAAGTGAGAGAAAATAATAAAGAAAAAGACTTTAGTATTAAACAAAAAACTTTTATGGCTATTTTAGGCGCTTTTTTTATCTGTTTTTGTTATTTATCGCTATTTATCAAACTTTACGAGGTCAGAGCGGTCGACGTTAAATATTCGCAAACAACTAATTTTAGCGTCGAAAAATCTGATTCGGCTAGCGAGCCGATAAAAAAAACAAACGGCGGTATTTTTTATATATTTATTATTCTTTTTTCATATTCAACGCTTCTTTGGTACTTTTATTCGAAAGACGCCGCTTCTCAATTGGATATTATAAGAGATCGATTTGTAGATATACTTCAAGGGGAAAAAGATCTGACAAAACGTATGAGTATTGTTAATTTTGACGAAAGCGGCAACATAGCCGTTATGGTTAATGATTTTTTATACGCTTTTAAAGATATCATTGCCGACATTACAACTTTATCGGAAAACATAATAGTATCCGGTCAAAATATATCTAAGAATGTTGAAGATAGCGTAAAAATTTTGAATAATATAGATAATATTTCAAATAGCGCAAATGAAAAATTGGAGATTCAACAAAAGATATTAATGGATTCGGATAATATACTTAAAAATACTATTAATTCGTTCGAAAAAGTCGTTAAGAGTATCGACGAACAAGCGTACAACATCAGTTCTACTTCTGCGGTTATTGAAGAGGTAGCGGCAAACATAAACTCCGTAACAAATATGACTAAAAAAGCCGACGACGTCTCAAATAATTTGATATTATCCGCCGAAAAAGGAAATATTGCCGTTAAGGATTCTTTAGACGCCATTAAGAAAATTGAAGAATATTCGCAGAGAGTGTCTGATTCTATACAAATAATACAGACGGTAGCCGATCAGACTAATATTTTAGCGATGAACGCCGCAATCGAAGCGGCTCACGCCGGCGAATACGGAAAAGGATTTTCAGTCGTTGCAGACGAAATAAGAACTCTAGCGGAAAGCGCTTCTATCGGAGCAAAAGAGATAATTAGCAGCATAAAAGAGATGAATGAGAGTATAATAACCGGAGTTAAACTGTCTGAAAACGCCGGCGTATCGCTTGACGATATAGTTCGAGGAATTTCTATAACGACTAATCTGGTATCTGAAATAAAAAACGCTATGAACGAGCAAAATATCGCTATATCCGGAATTCTTGAGACCACAAATTCGCTCGTTGATATAACCGAAGAAATAAAAAAGCAAACCGATATTGAAAAAAAAGATAACGAAAAGGTAAAATTATCGATGAACCGTCTGATAGAAGCCAGCGATAACGTATCTCTCCTTGTGAAAAATCAAACTGAACAAAATGCGATCATAATTGATTCAATCAAAAAAATTAACGACACCACTTTAACAAACAACGCAAACGTCGCAAAACTTCAAGAAAAACTGACGCAATTTATCATTTAACGCGCCTGCGTCGCATTGATAACGCGCGACAATTGTCGCATAATAAAATGACACATATGATGTTTATTTATATGTTATTTAATCGAAATAACCTTTCTCAACAATAGGGATTTCGCTTAGTTTTTTAATATCCGAGCTCAGATCGGAGTAGTCGTACTGCGCTACTCCAATATCCGTCGTTATTATCAAAATATTATTATAAGGTATAACGTCGTTTGCCGTCTCAATATCTATCTGTTTCAAAAATTTCGGATTGGTTGGAGTATCTCTTACGTCGAATATCTTAACTCCGGCTTTTCCGTCGCAAATAAACAAAATTCCGTTTTTTACTCCAAGCCCCGAAGGGCTATACATCGATTGGCGAGCTTTCAATTTTGGTTGAGTCAAATTACTTATATCTATTATTTGTAATTCGTTTATATCGGAATTACCGCAAGTATTTCCGGATCTTAGCGTAACGTAAGCGTAATTACCTTCCGCGACGACCGGATCGCAACTGGTAAAATGAGTTATGCTAGACATTTTTCTGGGATTTAACGCGTCTGTAGAAACGTCGTATACGTACATAGCGGAGGTAGAACCGATCAACAAATTACCGTCAAACGGAAAGATTGTTTCGATATTCCATCCTACATATTCTTTTAACCAAACCGAAGGGGCGCCGCTGTCTTGTATTCTAAAAAGATAAAGATAACTTGAATCAACGGTATACAAACAATCTCCAATTATAGTAAAACGCGCCGTAGACCCTCCGACTCCGGTAGATTCCGAGCTTCCCGATCCGGAGTAATCAGCTCGAGGAAATATAGACGGATATTCATATCTTGTCTCTTCTTTAACATCCCAGCCCGTTACGACTCCTTTTGTCGAGTCTATCGGCTCCCAAATTTCATTATAATAATAGTAATTCCATCTATTAAGTCCTAATGAGATATAAGGATCGTATGTAAAAACATTCTCCAGTCTTTTTGTTACGGATATTTCGCTCAAATCCGACGATAATTCTATAGCGACCAGATCGGTATAACTGTCGGCGTATAAAGTATCTCCTTTAATCGATATATCAAAATTTCCGGGTATGGAGATAAAACCTTTTTTAACGGGAGCCGAAGGAGTCGAGTTGTCTATAATGTGCATCCCTTTATTTTTTTCATTTATATATAAATAATTTCCCTTTACGTAAATTTTTCCGGGATTTTTTAAATCTTTGGAGGCGTTAAGTTTTACAGAACTTCTCAACTCTGCAAAACTCATATAAATGGGAGTATAACGTTTGTAAGTAACGGGATATCCGCATCCAAAAAAAATTAAAGCAAGAAATAATATAGCCGAATATTTTTTCATAAGCCGTCCTCCTTATATCCGTTAAAGATATTACTACAATTATTATGAAATTCAACAATTATCCTCTTCTTTTTGCGCCGCGCGACAATTGTCGTATAAAATTGACACATATGACGTTAAGAAGAAATTGACACATATGAGACAGATATTTTTAATCAGTAAAATATTTATCATTTTCTAAAAATTTATCCAAATTTTTGTAAAGAGTTTTCTACTTTTAGGTGTTATATATATACAAAGAAAAAGGAGAAAATTTTATGAAAAACAAAAAGCATTTATTCCATTTTATAGTGTCGGAATCTATGAATAGAAACGTCATAGATTTTTTACTAAAAGAGTTCAAAGTCAATACGTTCAGTAAACTGTTTGAAACTATGTTTCGCCTCGTTAGCAAAAAAATCCCAAAAATGAAAAGGATAATAGGAAATTACCGCTCTGAATACGCCGTTATAGACAATACCGACGATAAAAGGTTGGATAAATACCTTAGAATCAGCGAAGCGGACTATCTTCAAATAAAAAGATGGCATTCCTTGTATAACGAATTCGGTATGGCTTCGACAGTCCGCGATATTATCTTGTTTTTTTATAACGGCGTTGTAAAATATGGGTTGGAAGGATTTCTTGAGATTGTTGGAAAGGAATTAAGGATTGATAAATTAAAAAACGACTTTTTGAGTAAAATGACACAACTGTTAAATATCGTCGCTCGAAAACAGCTATTATACGCGCTTCTAATCGAAAATTATCCCAAATACGTCTACTCTACGTAAAATTAATTTTAAAGTCGGTTCAAAAAACCGACGGAGCGTCATTTTTTATATAAATCAATAGAATATTTAAAAAAAATATTATATAATTTGGAAGAACATAGAGATTAAAAAAGATACGGAGAAATTAATGGATAAAATAAGAGTCAGATACGCGCCGTCGCCGACGGGGTATCAGCATATAGGGGGATTGAGGACGGCGTTGTTCAATTATCTTTTTGCGCGAGCGAACGGGGGAGATTTTATATTAAGAATAGAGGATACCGATCAGACCAGATATTTCGACGGCGCTCTGCAGGATATATTTGACACTTTTAACTGGCTCGGAATAGGTTACGACGAAGGACCGGTTAAAGAGGGCGCTCATAAACCGTATTTTCAATCGCAGAGACTTGAGCTTTACAAAAAATATGCCGAGTTGTTAGTTGAAAGGGGCGCCGCTTATTACTGTTATTGCGACGGCGAGCGGCTTGAACAGATGAAAAAGTATCAAGAGGAGAATAAACTTCAACAAGGTTACGATAGGAGATGCAGGGATTTATCTGAATCTGAAAAGGCGGATATGATAAAAAAAGGGGTTACTCCCGTTATAAGATTTAAAGCTCCGCTTGAGGGTAAGACCAAGTTTGAAGATAAAATTCTTGGAACTATTGAGGTTGATAACTCAACTTTGCAGGATTTTGTATTGTTGAAATCGGACGGATTCCCGACGTATCATCTGGCAAATATTGTCGACGACCATCTTATGGGGATTACTCACGTATTAAGGGCTCAGGAGTGGGTGTCATCGACGCCAAATCATGTTCTTCTTTATAAAGCGTTTGGTTGGGAACATCCGCAGTTTTGTCATCTTCCGATGGTTATGGGAGAAGACGGGCAAAAGTTGTCCAAAAGGCACGGCGCGACTCAGGTTATGGAGTTTCGTAAAAACGGTTATTTACCGGAAGCGATAATCAATTTTATATCGTTGCTTGGTTGGTCGTATAACGACGCCGACGAGGTTTTTTCGCTTAGCGAGTTGGAAAAAATATTTAATATCGATAGAATAAATAAGTCGCCGGCGGTATTTAACTACGCCAAGCTCAAGTGGTTTAATGGGCTTTATATAAGAAAAAAAACGATTGACGAGCTTATAGATATTACGTTGCCGTATTTTAAAGAGAAAAAACTTGTTTCAGACAGTCCGACGGACGAGGAGATGAGATTTCTAACCAAAATTGCTCCGTTAATGCAAGATAGGATGGAGCTTTTAGGGGATTGTACCGAGATAGTCGGATTTATGTTTGGAGAATATCCCGAATATAAAACTTGGGAAGCGATAATTCCTAAAAAAGTCGAGCCAAAAACTGTTATAGATATTTTGACAGATTCTAAGGAAATTTTAAAAAATCTTGGAAAGGAAAAAGACGAAGATTTGCAGCATAAATTATACTCGCTTACCGAAAAATATGGGGTGAAAGCGGGGGCAATTTTTATGCCTATAAGAATAGCTATTACCGGAACTAACAAAAGCCCCGAACTTTTTCCCGTCATGAATATTCTCGGCGTTGAAAGGACTTTAAAGAGAATGGATAGGGCGATTGAAACGTTGAAAAGGTCTTAAACTTGCGGGCGGCGAGATAGAATTAAAATCGCGTTATTTTAATTAGTTCATTTGTAAAAAATCGTTAATAATTCATAATAGATCAGAACGAAGTTTACGCCTATATCGAGGCGCCGCAAGATAAAGAGATACGGAAGCTGAACGACGAACTAAATGACACATATGTAACATACGGCGTCGAAGGGAGGCAAAAAAAAAGAGATGCAAACCAGACAGGATTCCAACGCTATGAAAATGAGCGTCGAGTCTTACATTTAAAGGTCTGTAACTAAGTCTTCGAAAAATTACAACGCATCTTCATGGGATATAGTGGACACTGTTAACAACGATAATTTGAAAGTAGAAGATATAGATGAAAAACATCTCCCCGACGAGATGAAAAAAATGTCGTTAAAGAAGAGAGAAAAAAAATATATTGACGATATGAGTAAATATGGGTGGCGAGAAGAGTAGGGTATCTATTGGATCAAATCCGGCTTTTAGGTAAGGAAGAGAAGGAGCTTAAGGACGAGATAGTAGAACTTGCAAGAAAATACGGGATTATTACTCCCTATACGAGTTATCTTATAGTAGAGGATGAGACGAAAAGAGTATCAAGGAACCGACTTGACGCCAAATATCAAACGTCCGATAACGCGTCGGTTAGATCATACGCTCAAAATAATGAAAATAAGAGAAGATACAATGTTATTAAAGAAAAATCCGGCAAAGATAGCGTAGAAGCAAGCAGGGATTTCCAAACTCTCACCGATACGGAAAATATTAATAAAATTCAAAAAATAGAGGATAAAAATTTTACTGTTTCTAACCAATTTCAAATAAAAAACGTTATGGAAAAAAGTTTTTATCAAAGCGGAGACTTTTGGAACGATTCTATAATTCAAGAAATTAGCGGAAATATTAAAATTGTTAAAATAAAATTTGCGAGCGACGAGTATTTTTCTCTGATGAAAAAGAATCCGGAAATATCTAAGTTTCTCTCGATTGGCAAAAACATCCGATTTGTATTTGAAAAACGACTATATGAGATATCGGAATAGCGCGATGTAACTCAGTTTTCGGCGATTATAAATTTTTCTCGTTTATTTTGTAATCCGTCAATTTTTGGGGAATAAAAATAATTTGCCAGTTAAAAATACTTGTTCTATGGTGCGTCGATTTTTATTCTTAACATCATATGTGTCAATTTTTCTTTCCCACAAAAAACAGACAAGTTACGTTTATTTTTTACAAATCTATGTCGTTCAACTTTGAGACTTGACGCATATTTCAAAAAATGAGACTTTACGCTTTGAAACAATTCTTTTATCATACTATATCTCCAATATCATATTTAGTCAATATATTATCTTTATAGAAAATCTTGATCCATTTATTTGGATTTTCTCTAACTTCAACTTCGTAATTTGAAAGAGAACAATTTTTATATTTTGGAATTAGAAAACATTTATT
>Ga0208694_1002362_pt1 | contig 20162 bp, 19 predicted proteins | sample AD_UKC078_MetaG_FD_184442 | JGI IMG/M metagenome (GOLD analysis project Ga0208694, IMG submission 184442) | Active sludge microbial communities of municipal wastewater-treating anaerobic digesters from USA - AD_UKC078_MetaG (SPAdes) (version 2) | ecosystem: Engineered > Bioreactor > Anaerobic >...
AGGCTTTTTTTTATTGCTCTCGTCCATATGACCAATTAAGGCGCAGCACTACTCGCTTGCCACCGTCATGCGCTCAATCAAAATTGAACCTACTTGCTTCGAGCCTTGCACCACAATATCATTGCCGATAGCAACAATGCTTTTGAGCATTTCCGCCATATTGCTGGCAATGGTAATCTCTTCCACTGGGTGTAGAATCACGCCATTTTCAACCCAGAACCCAGCCGCGCCACGTGAATAATCTCCCGTAACCATATTCATTCCGTGCCCTAGCAACTCCGTCACCAGCAGTCCCGTGCCCATGAGCTTCAGTAGCGCTGTAAAATCCTGCCTGCTCGACTGCACGATTAAATTATGGCTACCTCCTGCATTGCCCGTTGTTTGCATCCCTAATTTTCGGGCAGAATAACTGCCCAGGACGTAGCCTTGCAATACACCGTTCAATACCAATTGTCGCACATGCGTGGCCACCCCTTCGTTATCAAACGGACTGCTCGCCAAGCCTTTTTTGAGATGCGGGTTTTCTACAATATTCAGTAACGGTGAGGCAATTTGTTGACCCAGACTATCAAGCAAAAAAGAGGACTTTCGATATAAACTGCCACCCGAAATTGCTGATATCAGTGAAGAGATCAGCCCACTGGCAAGTGGCGCCTCAAACAGCACAGGAACTTGGCAGGTTTTAATTTTACGTGAATTAAGACGCCGAACCGTTCGCGCTCCCGCCCGCTGACCTATTGCTGCAGCGGTATCTAAATCTTTGGCAGCGCGAGCGGTGCCGTACCAGTAATCGCGCTGCATATTGTCATCCGCTTCTGCAATCACCGAGCAACTTACCCCATGACGAGAACTTAAGTAGCCCCCAGTAAACCCGAGACTATTGCTATAAGCAAAGCAACTCTCACCGGTTGAAACACTGGCACCTTCGGAATTCGTAATTCGCGCATCTACTGCCAACGCTGAAGCCTCACACGTTCTGGCAATGACAATGGCTTCCTCTACAGAAATCGGCCAAGGGTGATATAAATCTAAATCTTGAGTATCTTTCGCCATTAAATCAGCTTCAGCTAGCCCACAAAAAGCGTCCTGCGCGGTATATTTGGCAATGTTGCAGGCGGCTGCAACTGTGTCGTAAATGGCTTGCTGATTTAAATCTGAAGTGCTGGCGTGTCCTTTCTGCTGACCAAAATAAACCGTGACTGACATACCTTTATCACGGTTATACTCAATATTTTCTGTTTCACCAAGCCGTACAGACACATTTTGACCAACACTCAAACTTAACTCAGCTTCAGCTGAACTGGCCCCCATCTGCTTTGCAACTTTAAGCACGTCTTGCGACATTTGCTTAATCTGATCTAACGAATAACTAAATCCTGAATCTGCCATAACGCTTTCTACTATCAAAATGTTCGCTTTAAGACTGCTATAATACCGCACTATGAAACCGCAAATAACAGCGAAACCTAAAAAGACAGCCAAAGACACTGATTTAAACAAATCCGTTGAAGATGATGCTGACTTGCCCATCAGCAAAACTAAACTAAAGGCTGAAGCCGACGCGCAGCAAGCATTGGGCGTACGTTTATGTGAGCTACCTAAAGATAAACTTGCAAAATTAGACTTACCAGAAGCATTGCATACTGCAGTATTAGAAAGCAAAAAAATTACTGCTAACGGCGCTATTCGGCGTCATCGCCAATATTTGGGCCGCTTGATGCGTGATATTGATACCGCACCCATTGAAGAACAGTTGGCACGGTGGGATGGTAAACATACCGCTGAGAATGCTTATTTTCATGGCTTGGAGCGCTGGCGTGACCGCATGATTGCTGATGCCAATGTATTACAAGAGTTTTTAGCGGTGTATCCAAACACGGATATACAGCAACTTCGCACCCTCATCCGAAATGCGCAAAAAGAATTGGCAGCGAACAAGCCACCAAAAAGTAGTCGAGAAATATTTAAGTTATTGCGAGAAATCACACAGCCACTTCAGACGGAAGATCATCAAGTAGCTGATGAATAGTTTAAATTTAAACGTTGCTTCTGTTGGCGCAATTTAGTTTTTCAAGAGATTTTTTCAAGGAGTAAACAATGACGATTGCTTATGATATTGAACTTGATGTTCGGCACGAAGATAGCCCGATTCCAACAATTCGCACCAAAGAAACGCTAGACACTATGGCGTCTGGCAACATTTTGAAAGTTGTGACTGGCATAGAAAGTACTGTAAAAAATATTCGCACACTCGTAGCTAATAACCCTTATGAGCTAGTCAGCTACAGTAGTGCGAGTAATCTGTATACATTTATTATCAAAAAACTTTAATGAAGCATTTCTTTAAACTCATTTCCCTCTTCACAGGACTAAACTTGCCATTATTTGCTGTCGCATCAGAGGGCAGCCAGAAGTTTGATCTAACCAGCCACTGGGTAGGTATTACTGCACTAGCACTGTTTTTCATCGCTTACTTAGTTGTCATGGCCGAAGAGTTTATTCATTTACGCAAATCTAAACCTGTTGTACTGACTGCAGGGATTATTTGGGCGCTCATTGCCTGGTACTACCAAACGCACCATATCCCACATGTTGTTGAAGAAGCGCTTCGGCATAACTTACTTGAATACGCCGAGTTGATGCTGTTTTTAATTGTCGCCATGACTTACATTAACGCACTGGATGAGCGCCAGGTATTTGAAGCTTTGCGTACATGGCTGATACGCAAAGGCCTAAGTTATCGCAGCTTATTTTGGACAACCGGTCTACTTGCATTTTTCATCTCTCCCGTTGCAGATAATTTAACCACTGCATTGCTCATGGGGGCGGTGGTAATAGCGGTTGGCGGCAATAACAAAAAATTTGTCCTACTAAGCTGCATCAGCCTTGTAATAGCAGCCAATGCTGGCGGCGCTTATAGCCCATTTGGCGATATCACCACGCTAATGGTGTGGCAAAAAAATATTATTGCCACTAACGGAGCCGTGACATTCTGGACATTTTTCAGCCTGTTTTTACCAGCGCTCACCAATTGGTTAGTACCAGCAAGCATCATGCACTTTGCAATTCCTAACGAAAAACCGAAAGGTAAAAGCAATCAGTTACCGATGCGCCGTGGCGCATTAGTGATATTAGGCTTATTTTTATTCACGATTACTTTGGCCGTCATGGCGCACAGCCAGCTTGATCTGCCGCCAGTATTAGGCATGATGACAGGGTTAGGCTTATTGCAGTTCTACTCGTATATACTTAAATATAGTGGTGAAAAAACATATTTGAAAAATGACCCAAATGGCGACTTAAGCAACCCGATTCCTTACGATATCTTTAGTAAAATTGCGCGTGCTGAATGGGATACTTTGTTTTTCTTTTACGGGGTGATACTCTGCGTAGGCGGATTAGGTTTTTTAGGCTACCTCACCTTGGTTTCTCAAACTATTTATGAAGGATGGGGCGCAACCAATGCCAATATTACGATTGGCTTTATTTCTGCGGTTGTTGATAATATTCCGGTCATGTTTGCCGTGCTGAGCATGATGCCTGATATGTCAGTCGGGCAATGGATGTTGGTGACGTTAACGGCGGGCGTAGGCGGATCATTATTATCTATCGGTTCTGCGGCGGGCGTGGCACTCATGGGGCAAGCGCATGGTAGTTATACTTTTTTTGGGCATCTTAAGTGGACGCCTGTTATCGCACTTGGCTATGCCGCCAGCATAGCCATGCACTTTTTTATCAACGCAAATTTATTTTAAGGCATATCAACTTAACTCTAAGTCCTTGAATTTAGTTTGGCGGTAACTGTAAGCGTTTTATCATTGCGAATCAGCACAACCGGCACTGTTTGCCCTGCATAGCGTTTAACAGCTGCCACCAATTCTTCTTGCTGATTGACTTCTGCGTCACCTACTTTCATCAGCACATCGCCTCTTAAAATATTAGCTTCGGCCGCGGGAGAAGCCTTGATGACTGCAATCACTTTCAAGCCAGGTTCTTCTGGTAGCTCTTCATTGGCTGAAGCGGTTGCCGCCTGCTGATTAGTGAGCAGTTTTCTCAATTTAACCACATGCACACCCAGTAAAGGCATGGGCAACTTGGCCCAGTAGCTCGCGTAAAAGTAATGTAAATCCTGCTCGTCTGAATTGCTTTTTACCTCAGTACCTTTGTTTTTATCAGCCTCATGCTTGCTGTATAAAATCACCTGATCTGCCTGTATCGCTCGACCATGCGCCAGCGCTAAATCTGCTGGTGCTTCATTGGCGGAAAATCCAGACCAGCCCATCATGTCGTAACCATCTTCTAGCATACGGACATTGTCCACATCTATGGAGTTTTCGGTAATCTTTTGATTTTTGACCTCTATTTTTGTTTTAGGATTGGCATTGGCCGACTTTAACTGATTGGTATTTTGCGCTTTATAGTTTTCTTGGTAAGGATTGTCTGCCGCAAAAAGTGGTTGCGTAAAAATCAATGTACCAAGCGTAAGTAGGCTAAGTAGCATCCAATTGGTTTTTAATTTCGTTGTATTTTTGCGCACCGTCGCTGTCATAAAAAATCCTTTTTGTTGAGTAATGTTATGATGGAATATTCACACATCACTCATGACCAGCAAATGACAAAAGAATTCATTAAAATTGGATTAGTTTCTATTAGTGACCGTGCAAGTAGCGGGATTTATGAAGATAAGGGCATCCCGAACTTGCAATCTTGGCTTGAAAATGCCGTTAGATCACCCTTCTTACTCGAAAAAAAACTAATCTCTGACGAGCAAAGCCTCATTGAAAGCACTTTAATTGATTTAGTGGATAGTCATGCATGCCACTTAATCCTCACCACGGGCGGCACTGGGCCAGCTTTGCGTGATGTCACGCCAGAAGCCACTTTAGCCATTGCTGATAAAATCATGCCCGGTTTTGGTGAGCAAATGCGGCAAATCAGCCTCAACTTTGTGCCGACTGCAATACTCTCGCGCCAAGTTGCTGTGATTCGCAAGCAATGCCTAATCATTAACTTACCAGGTCAACCCAAAGCCATTGCCCAAACTTTAGAAGGCTTAAAAGATGAAGCAGGTAGCACAAAAGTGCACGGCATTTTTGCAGCAGTGCCGTATTGCCTGGATTTGCTGGGCACGCCAGGAAAGCCCATGCCTTACCTTGAAACCCACGAGGGTATTGTTAAAGCGTTTAGACCAAAATCAGGCTAAAGCATGCGCATTAACGGCGCAACTTTAACCATTCAGGTTGTACCGAATCCCTAGCTAACCGTTGCCATATTTTTAATTGTGCTAATAACAGGGGTTTTACCATGTTATTTAACCTATCAATTGCAGCGCAATGCACGCAAAATATGCACCATTATGTTAAAGACGATTCCTACACATCAAGTCACGCTCGGTATGCACATTCATGCCCTCAATGGCGCATGGATTGACCATCCGTTTTGGAAGTCTAAATTTGTACTCAATGACCCTGAGGATTTGAAAAAGCTTAGGGCCAGCAGTATTAAAGAAGTGGTGATTGATATTGCCAAAGGATTGGATGTGAAAGTAAGTGAATTTACACCTACTGCGTCCACACAACCTGCGGAAGTCACCGCTGAACAACCTAAAGCGCCTGAAGAGAAAAAAACTCTAGTACGTGTTTCGGCAGCTGAAGAACAAGTACGCGCAAAAAAAATCCTGCAGGAATCTAAAAAAGCCGTCACCACCATGCTCAATGATGTACGCATGGGCAAAGCCGTAAACCCCGGCACGGCGACCGCATTGGTGGAAGAAATTGCCTCGTCAGTATCGCGCAATGAAAGCGCGCTGATTAGCTTAGTACGCCTTAAAACCAAAGATGATTACACTTACATGCACTCGGTTGCCGTTTGCGCATTGATGATTGCGCTGGCCAAAGAACTCAATTTAAACGAAACTGAAACCAAGCAAGCTGGCATGGCAGGATTGTTACACGATGTTGGCAAAGCGGGTATTCCGCTCGAAGTGCTCAACAAGCCGGGTGCGCTGACCGATGACGAGTTTACTTTAGTCAAATTGCACCCTGAACGCGGACACGCCATGCTCATGCAAGCCAATATTTTAGATGATGTAGTGTTGGACGTGTGCTTGCATCACCATGAAAAAGTGAACGGCTCAGGCTATCCGCACAAGCTGGCGGCAGATCAAATTAGCCTATTTGCCAAAATGGGTGCGGTGTGCGATGTATATGACGCCGTCACATCGAACCGGCCCTATAAAGCCGGCTGGGAGCCGGGTGTATCACTGCACCGCATGGCTCAGTGGGAAGGGCATTTTGACGACACCGTGTTTAAAGCCTTTGTCAGAAGCATCGGCATTTACCCAATCGGTTCCATGGTCAAGCTTAAATCTGGCCGGCTGGCAGTGGTGATTGACCAAAATGAAAAATCGTTGCTCACCCCGTTGGTAAAAGTGTTTTTTTCAACAAAATCTAAAACGCGCATCCCTGTTGAAACACTGGATTTATCGAAACCGAGTGCCAACGACAGTATAGCCAGCCATGAAGACCCTGCCACCTGGGGCATTCATAACATGCAAGAAATTTGGACTTAACTCTTAGAGAAAAGCTGCAAACCTTCCGCACTGCCCTGTGAGCCTTGTAAATAAAGGCTCGCAGGGCAGCTTTTTTTGCTCGCACAATTTTTTCATCAAAAAATTGCTTTTGCAGTCAAAAAATTCGCATGATTTGTTTCACATATCCCATGTAAAATGCGTCTTTAGCTAACCAATCCAATGACATCGTTACAGATGAGCCCAGAATTTAATTTAATTCAGCAGTATTTTACGCGCCCTGCACACCATACCAATTTAGGCGTGGGCGATGATGCTGCCCTGATTTCGTTAAGTTCAGGCATGGATCTTGCCATTTCGGCAGATATGTTGGTGGCAGGTACGCATTTTTTTCTTGATGCCGATGCCTATGCGATTGGCTGGAAGTCGCTTGCTGTGAACGTAAGTGATATGGCCGCGATGGGTGCCAAGCCAAAATGGGCAACGTTGGCAATCGCCCTACCAGAAATCAACCATGCTTGGCTGGCTGAATTTTCGCGCGGGCTGTTTGCCTGTGCCGAGGCTTTTGATATCGATTTAATTGGTGGCGACACCACTCGCGGCCCTTTAACCATCAGCGTGCAAATCATGGGTGAAGTACCAGCAGGCCAAGCCATCAGGCGTAGTGGTGCAAAGATTGATGACGATATTTGGGTGTCAGGCAACTTAGGTAGCGCAGCCGCGGCGCTTGCACATTTACAAAATAAAGTGGTAATTGCAGGCATTGACCTGCAAATCAGTTTAGCAGCTTTGCACACACCGCAACCGCGGGTAGCGTTGGGTTTGGCACTACGCACCATCGCCAATAGCTGCATTGATATTTCCGATGGATTGTTGGCTGATTTGGGCCATATTTTAGAAGCCTCTCATTTAAACGCCCGTATAAATTTGGCATCGATTCCATGTCTGGATGTTATTCATCACCATTTGCAGCAACCTGCTTTTCAGCAGTATCTATTAGCTGGCGGCGACGATTATGAATTATGCTTTACCGCGGCAAAATCTAACCGCGAAAAAATAGTACAATTAAGCCATACACTCGGTTTGCCGCTCACTAGAATCGGCGAAACCTACCAACAATCAACAGAAATGCAAGCACAGATCATTGTTGAATATCAACAGCAGACCATCCATATTGCAAAAAAAGGTTTTGACCACTTTGACTAACGCCATCCGCACACAACCCGATTTTAAATTTTTGCATGCGCATTTTGCACATTTCTTTGCGCTTGGCTTTGGCAGTGGATTGGCGCCAAAAGCCCCCGGCACGGCGGGTACGTTGGTGGCTTTTCCACTCTATTGGTTAATTCGTGACTTATCGCTAGGTTACCGATTTACAATTGTGACGTTGCTCTTTGGCATTGGCATTTATTTTTGTAGTAAAACCAATCAGTCGTTAGGGGTGGCTGATCACGGCAGTATAGTGTGGGATGAAATTGTCGCCATGATGATGGTGCTGACTTTTACGCCGCGCCATTGGGCTTTTTGGATTTTGGCTTTTGCATTGTTTCGTCTATTTGACATTTGGAAACCTTTTCCCATCAAACAATGCGATGCCAAATTTAAAAATGGTTTTGGTGTAATGTTTGACGACATTCTGGCAGCGATATACGCAATCCTTTGCATGCAGGTGATGGTGTTGTGGCTAATCTCGAAACACTAGCGGTCGAATTAGGCGCAAAGCTCAAAGCGAACGATTTGACGCTAGCGCTTGCAGAATCATGTACGGGGGGCATGGTAGCAGAAGCAATCACGCGTGTTGCAGGCAGTTCTGCTTGGTTTGATCGCGCTTTTATTACCTATAGCAACGCCGCCAAAATTGAAATGCTGGGCGTGTCTGCGCTTACTTTGAATCAATTTGGGGCGGTCAGCGAGCAAACTGCGCTTGAAATGGCAGTCGGCGCGCTCAAACACAGCCAAGCACAAATCGCAGGGAGTATCACAGGCATTGCCGGCCCCGATGGCGGAAGCGCTGAAAAACCTGTGGGGACGGTCTGTTTTGCTTGGGCGGGAAATAATTTTCCAGCGCAAACCATTACCAAACACTTTGATGGGAATCGCCAAACTATTCGCGAGCAAGCCAGCATCACCATAATGATTGGCCTTATCGAAAGACTAAAGCAACTAACTCGACATTCACCTAAAGGCGAATATCGAGCAAATGACGCAGATTAGCGGCGATGATGGCCGTCGTCATGGCCGCTGTTCTGGTAATTTCTTTCATGCCCACGATGCCCATGATGACCGTAGCCGTGATGATTGCGGTCACCATAATAGTTACCATGACCGTAAGCATTGATGGGCACATAGCGCACGATTGGCTGATGATAAACCACTGGCGCACCGTAATACACCACATTTGGATAATTGGAATAACCAAGCGAATAATTTGAAGAATAACCTATCGGTGCCGGATAGCCATAGCTACCAACACTTATGCCGACACTGTATGAATCATGTGCATAAGCCGTTGAGGCCGAAGCGGCAACCATCACTAAAACAGTTAAAGCTGTGCGTAATTTTTTCATAATGCAATCCTTTCAAAAATAGCCTTACACTCATCAAAACGCATTCAATTGAATAAAGTTGACACTAAAAAACGAATACAAGCGGCTCATAAAACCAAGCAAGCACAGTTAAAGCACACAGTTGTAGCAGTAGCAGATAAAAGCCATAATGAAAAAGCTCGCGGCTCGCCGCCAACCGTGCTTCTAAGGTGCGGCCCACTTTAAATTGCGGATTTATTTTCAACAGTGCATCATCGAGCGCGCCAACATCCAAATGTTGCCAATCTTTAAAAAGTGCAACATCCACACGCAACCTAAACGCAAAATAAAACACCGCCAACCCAAGGGTTACCACCAAAGAACCCAGCAGTTTTAAATACCCAGTACCTGTCAACATCATGCTTGCAAAAGCCAGCAGTGTGCAGGCAAGCGCAATCAACTCTAATAATTTGAATGCGTTTAACACGGAAATCGTCACACTTAACTGTGTGTGGGTTTTTGTTGGATTTAGCGTTTCAGGGGTTGAAATTGTCGTCATCTTTGCTGCAGGATTCATCCAAAATTGATAAGGCATACTGAATATTTTGAATATGTATAGTACTTAACACCAAGCCTGACCGCAAGGTTTTCACATAAGCAATGGCATCTTGCACACTTGCTGCATGTTTTCGCCACACAAGCCAACAGACGACAACACTGGCGCTACGTGATAGACCCAGCGCGCAATGCACCAAAATAGCATTATCGCCGCCTTTATTGCGCAGTTCTTGATGCGCAGTTTCAATCCAGCGCACCGCTTTTACCAGCACTTTTGGATAGGCAGGCGTTAAATCCATCACTGGCAAAAATTTGTGTAAGGCAATTTTTTTGATGGGTGTTGTGGCAAATTCATTGGTCATATCTAACACCGCACCCCAACCCATTTGGCACATATGTTTATCTGGAAAATGGCCCAGCCACACCCCATTTTTAACTTCTACTGGCTGCCTATTTTTATGTGTATATAAACAATAACTCAACCAACTACCCAATAAATAAGGCGCCAGCATTATGCGTGCAGGCCAGCGTATAAAACCTTTGTGGCGCTGAAACACTTGTTTTTCAAAACCAATATAAGCTGCTGCAACTAATGCCAGCGCGATTGCTATCCAAACGAGTAGTAGTGTTATTAAGCTGGAATATGGCTGTAAATATAGCCCAGCAACAAACCCCAAAGCTGCGCCTATTGCATACCGCCAAGCTAAAATAATCATGCGGTGACTGGGTGTTTTTTTGTACCAAAAAAATGGCCTATCAGGAATAAAATACAAGCACGCCACTCCTGCCAATGCACCAGTCCACACATCAACAAAATGGTGCTGATACACCAGCAACACCGATGCGCCAATGGCTAAAAACCAGCCATGTAAGGCCATTCGCCAAAAGCCTTGCAAGCGTTTGGCATATACTAACCACAAGATGATGAGCAAGCTAATATGCAGCGAAGGCGCTTGGTTAAAAGGCTTATCAAACCCAAGTAAAATGGCTTGCAATAACCCGTTAAAACCAGATGCTTTAGGTACGGCAAACGAAAACTGTAGTGGAAATAACCAAAACCCGACGAGCGAAATCACGGTGGCTAGCAACAAGCGCAACGCGTGCCTGTCAAGCGCACTACGTTTACGAAATAAAAAAAGCGATGCCGCGTAAAACGCATCAATTGACATATACGGCAACATCATCCACGGCACAAATGGGATTGCATGTTCCCAATTTTGCACCACCACGCCGACATCTGCACGGGTACTGGTTAAATGATTTAACCAGCCATAACCCAAAAAGAAAAATGGCCCAAGAAACGCTAGCCATAACGCGCCGCGCTGCCAGAGAATTGAAGGTTGTATTTTTTGTTTCATCATTTTGTTGATATGCTAAATCCTAAAGCGACCGCTCGCATTTAGAAAGCATCATCGCATGCTACATTTTTTGTATTGGCACAATTTCACCTGCACAAAAATTAGGCGTTTTCTTGCCTATTCCCATACAAACCTTTTTAATGCCTCTGGAAGCCTTGTAAATAAAGGCTTCCAGAGGCATTATTTTTTCTCGAGAGATTTTTAAACACGGGTAGACGTTTTTTAAGCATGCTTTTTTGCTAATGAAACACTAAAAATGCCCCAAGTATCGCTCCACTGGTCGATTTTCTCAAAGCCTGCATTCGCGACCAATTGATCCATTTCACGCTGGGTGCGGCGGCGCATAATCCAGGCTTTATTTTGACGATGGCTAGTCAATGTTCTTGCTATCAATTCCAGTTGCGGATGCCATGGTTGGTTGGTGTAAACCAAGTAGCCGTCAGCTTCTAAAGCCTCATGCACGCCTTTTAGTGAAGTTTGAATTAATGCGTTTTCAGGAAATAATTCATATAAACCAGACACAATCGCCAGCGTTGGTTTGGGTGAAACAGCTGCCAAAGATGCTGCATCAAAAGCGTCAGCCTGCACAAACTGTGCCCTGTGTTGGAGACCGAGTTTTTCAATCAAAGCACGTCCACCCGCCACATTCAGCTCGCTATAATCGCGCAATAGCACATGATCAGCGTTCACTGCCACCGCCGCCTCAAGCGCGTAGCGGCCATGCCCTGCGGCAATATCCATAATGCGTACTTCCCTATCTTCAGTACGCAATAAACTTGCGGCTCGGCTAATAAGCGCTTCAATATGCAGCTTACGCACCCTTATGCCGCGCCAGCCGATGGCGTTTAAGTAAGTGCGGTCAATGATTTCCCCCAGCGCACCGCCTAAAAACGTTGTACTGCGCGCTCGATTTTCATACACATAATCTAGTGTGCTACCAGAATCAAAACCTGTATCTACGCCTAAACGCAGACCACGGGACAGTTGGCTGCCAAAACGGATATTGGCGCGCGTGGCAGCAAAATACCAATACTTGGGATTAAATTTTGAAAGCGGTTTTTTTAAACGCTCTGCTTCATTAAAAGTCGGGCCGGAAATATCCGCATTTTTTAAATCAGGCGGTGCAAAAGGCTTTGCAAATTGCGCCTTTATAAATTCACGTGCTTTTGTGAGCGGCAAGTGACGGTCTTTTTCGCCAAGTGTGTCATGAAAAAAGCCGTCGAATACATGGTACTCTTTTGTGTCGGCGCCTAAATTTCGGTACAAATCACGCACTGGGGTTTGGTGCACAACCCAATCGCTGCCTGACACCAAAAACTGCGTTGGCGTAGTAATCGCTACGGCATCTTTCACCAAACGCTCGGCTGTTTCATATAATTCCAGCAAAATATTGACTGCAATTGGTCGCGTAATTAATGGGTCATTGTCATAGGATGCTATGCGTTTTTCATCATGCGTGAGCCATTTTGCTTTGACATACGAATTCACAAAAGCCAGCGCTGGCACTAGTTTTGTAAGCCCTAAAGTTTGCATTAACCCAAGTGAAGCGCGAGCAAATGGCACATACAACTTCACTTTGAGTGCAGGTGAAGCCAATACCAAGCTACGGATATTCGGTGCATAATCATGCACCCAAGCTGCGGCAATTACACCGCCCACGCTTTGTGCAACCACAGCAATATCTTCCATCTTAAAGCCATAAGTGCTGCAGATATGCCGAGCAAAAACATCTGCATCTTTTACCAATACGCCAAAATTATCTGCATAACCACGTACGCCAGGTGACTTGCCTAAGCCGCGTGCATCCCAAGCAAAACAATCATATTCAGGCATATTCAAGCCATCCACCACATCTTGCTGACGGCCTGAGTGCTCGTGCCCACGGTGAAATAATATAATCGCGCGCTTATTGCCACTTTGCTGTTGACTTGGCCAATGACGATAAAAAATCTCCGCGCCATCTACTGCGGTAAATGTATGCTGTTGTGCTGCTCTAGTCATTTTTTGTCAATCAAAGTTAATATAACTATATAATTAGTTATATAGTTGTTTGTGTCAAGCGTTATTTTAATTTTGATTTTTTGCGTCGCCAAAAGGCCGTGCCCAACGCGCCCAGCAATAAACCAACAGCCAAGCCGCCCGCAGCGAAATATTTGGTCGATTTTTCAACCGCATGAAAAATCGGGTTGTCATAGAAATTGGCCCCAATGTGCAAAGCCAAAATACGCCACTTGCCGTCGGCATCTTTCATTACCGTCGCTGTCCAGCGTGTTTTCATGGGTAGAAACCGCCCATCAGCCAATTGGTAATTTTCAATGCCTGAGCCGTAAACCAAACCCCAATTGGGATGATCAGCATTGCCATGTAACTGGGTAAGGCCATCGGCATTCAACTGAATATCCAGCTTTTTCAAATATCCTCCCTCACCAAACCACTCCTTAAAATAGGCATCAATGCCTTCCGGCGTGGTGATGATATTTTGATTAATGGTAGTGACATGCAGATGCTGATGAAAATATTGTTTTAAATCAGCATATTGCTCAGTATTGATAGCCGTTTCTATGCCTGTTAGCAATCTACGCAATTCCTCATGTATCGCATGATTAGCGTCAGGTAGCACCTGCCGATTTTGTTCAGAAATATTCTGATGACCTACTTCTGCCGAACTTACCGTCTCTTCTGCTAGCAAACTGGCTGAATACAACATCAAAGAAATTACGAGTAATCGTATCAACATATTGAATCTCCGGTGGATTACGCAAAGTGCTTAGTATGCAAATCTAAACTGCAAGCGATAATATCATCAGCCACATCCGGCTACCAGTTTACAGAAATTTTAAGTTTAATTGATGCAATCGTCGTCACACACAAATTTAGCCAGAAGTACTTATCGCGCTTACGTAATTGTACTTTTTATGAAATAATTAGCAGTTAATTCTGCACCACTATATAAAGGCAAAAATCCATGGATGACAACAAAGCTAAAGCCCTCACCGCAGCCCTTGCGCAAATCGAAAAACAGTTCGGCAAAGGCTCTATCATGCGGATGGGGGATAGCGATATTGGCGAAGATATTCAAGCTGTTTCCACAGGCTCGCTTGGTTTAGACATTGCCCTTGGCATTGGTGGCTTACCACGTGGGCGCGTCATAGAAATCTATGGTCCGGAGTCCTCTGGAAAAACCACGCTCACCTTATCTGTGATTGCACAAATGCAAAAAATGGGCGGCACCGCAGCGTTTATTGATGCTGAACACGCGCTAGACCCGCAATATGCCGCAAAGTTAGGCGTGAATGTGCCTGATTTGCTGATTTCTCAGCCAGATACAGGTGAGCAAGCGTTAGAAATCGTCGACATGTTAGTGCGCTCTGGCTCAGTGGATATTGTGGTGGTGGACTCGGTTGCAGCCCTCACTCCGCGCGCAGAAATTGAAGGCGAAATGGGCGACAGCCACATGGGCTTGCAAGCGCGCTTAATGTCACAGGCCTTACGTAAACTCACTGGTAACATTAAACGCACCAACACCATGGTGATTTTCATCAACCAAATTCGTATGAAAATTGGCGTAATGTTTGGTAACCCAGAAACCACCACAGGTGGTAACGCACTGAAGTTTTACGCTTCTGTACGCCTAGATATTCGCCGCACAGGTGCGATTAAAAAAGGTGACGAGGTAACAGGCTCTGAAACACGCGTAAAAGTCATTAAAAACAAAGTCGCGCCACCGTTTAAACAAGCGGAATTTGACATTATGTATGGCGAGGGTATTTCGCGCTTGGGCGAAATTATCGAACTAGGCTCAAACTTAAAATTCGTTGAAAAAGCAGGTGCCTGGTATAGCTATAACGGTGAAAAAATTGGCCAAGGTAAAGAAAATGCCAAAGAATATCTACGTGAGCACCCGGAAGTTGCCGCAGAAATTGAAGCGAAAATCCGCGCGAATGCAAAACAGCTTGCTGAAGGCATGACGGCTGCGCGCACTGAAGACGACTAAATTAGGGATAACTCGGTATAAAGTTTCAGCCTAAAAGTTTACGGCAGCGCGCGCTGGATTATCTGGCAAAACGCGAGTATTCATACGCTGAATTAGGGCAAAAATTAAAAGCCTATGCTGAAGAAACTGACGATATTCCAGCTATTTTAGATGACTTTAAACAGCGCGGCTGGCTTTCAGATGCACGTTTTACCGAGCAAATCGTCCATGCGCGCAAAGCTAAATTTGGAAGTGCGCGCGTAGCAAATGAGTTGCGTGAAAAAGGCGTGGCAGATGAACTCATCGCCACGGCTGTAGAAAAAATAAAAGAAACAGAACTGGAAAACGCATTCGATATTTGGCGAAAAAAGTACACCACTAGCCCGCAAAACCGTGAAGAATGGGCAAAACAAGCAAGATTTTTACAAAGCCGTGGTTTCGGCTTTGATCTTATTAAAAAAGTCTTAAATAGTAAGTTTGAACATGACAATTAAATTAAGTAACAACCCAAGCAGCAACGAAATTCGCCAAGCTTTTCTAGACTTCTTTGCCTCAAAAGGCCACGAAGTTGTTGCATCCAGTTCACTAGTACCGCACGGCGACCCCACCTTGCTGTTCACAAATGCAGGTATGAACCAGTTCAAAGACGTATTTTTGGGTTTTGATAAACGGCCTTATACGCGTGCAACGTCCAGCCAGAAATGCGTTCGCGCTGGCGGCAAGCATAATGACCTAGAAAACGTCGGCTATACCGCCCGCCACCACACATTCTTTGAAATGTTGGGCAATTTTAGCTTTGGTGATTACTTTAAAGAAGATGCCATTAGCTACGCTTGGGAACTGCTTACCGAAGTATTTAAGCTACCCAAAGACAAGCTGACCGTCACCGTGTATGCCGAAGATGATGAAGCTTACAACATCTGGCACGATAAAATCGGCGTGCCAGCAGAACGCATTATCCGCATTGGCGACAACAAAGGCGCGCGTTACGCTTCGGACAACTTCTGGATGATGGGTGATACCGGCCCATGTGGTCCCTGTACTGAAATATTCTACGACCACGGTGCCCATCATTTTGGCGGCCCGCCTGGCAGCCCAGATGAAGATGGCGACCGCTTCATTGAAATTTGGAACAACGTCTTCATGCAATTTAACCGCGATGAAGCAGGCGTGATGCATCCACTACCCAAACCTTCAGTGGATACAGGCATGGGCTTAGAACGCATCTCTGCCGTGTTGCAGCACGTGCACGCCAATTATGAAATTGATTTATTCACAACACTCATTAACGCCGCCGCGCGCGAAACCAAAACAACCGATTTAACCAGCCCTAGCTTAAAAGTATTGGCTGACCACATTCGTGCCTGCAGTTTTTTAATTGCTGACGGCGTGATTCCAGGCAACGAAGGCCGTGGCTATGTATTGCGCCGCATTATTCGCCGAGCCATTCGCCATGGCTACAAGCTTGGAGTACGCAGTGCGTTTTTTCATAAAATCGTGCCTGATTTAGTTGCGGAGATGGGTAGCGCATACTCTGAACTGACAAGTAACCAATCACGAATAACTGACATCCTCAAACAAGAAGAGGAACGCTTCTTTGAAACCATTGAAAATGGCATGGCGATTTTAGAAACCGAGCTCACTAATACCAAAGCGGTATTTAATGGCGAAACTGCATTTAAATTGCATGACACCTATGGGTTTCCGCTCGATTTAACCGCCGACATCTGCCGAGAGCGCAATGTCACGGTGAATACAGCCGCGTTTGATGCAGCCATGGCACGCCAAAAAGAGCAAGCCCGCTCTGCTGGTAAATTCAAAATGGCAACCAACCTTGAATATTCTGGCGCGAACACCGACTTCAAGGGTTATGACACATTAGAAGCCAATGCTAAAATTTTAGCGTTGTATAAAGATGGCACAGCAGTAAACCATCTATCTGAAGGCGAACAAGGTGTTGTGGTGTTAGATAACACGCCTTTTTATGCGGAATCTGGCGGTCAAGTGGGTGATACAGGCACACTTAAAGCTGAAAATGGCATTTTTGCAGTAGAAGATACACAAAAAATCCAAGCCGCAGTATTTGGCCATCACGGCATTTTAAAAACCGGCAAAATCAGTGTGGGTGATAGCCTAAAAGCCAATGTTGATTTGGTTGCTCGCGCAAACATTATGCGCAACCATTCAGCAACGCATTTGATGCACAAAGCACTTCGCGAAACATTAGGCGAACACGTACAACAAAAAGGCTCATTGGTTGATGCAGATAAAACACGTTTTGACTTTGTGCATAACGCACCAATGACAGACGCTGAAATTGCAAAGGTTGAAGCCATAGTGAACGCCGAGATTTTAGCCAATGCCGCTTGCCAAGCGCGTGTGATGGATATTGAATCTGCACAAAAAACCGGTGCCATGATGTTGTTTGGTGAAAAATATGGTGATGAAGTGCGCGTACTGGATATTGGTAGCTCACGTGAGCTATGCGGTGGTACGCATGTATCTAGAACTGGCGATATTGGCCTGTTCAAAATCACAGGTGAGTCTGGCGTAGCTGCAGGTGTTCGCCGTGTTGAAGCATCAACTGGTAATGGCGCATTAAGACTGATTAATGCTCAGCAAGCCCTAATTGCGCAACTCGCTACCGACCTTAAAGCGCCTGTGGGTGAGCTTGCTTCTAAGGTGACGCAATTAAGCGAACACGCAAAATCACTCGAAAAAGAATTAGCCCGTTTAAAGTCTAAACTAGCCTCCACACAAGGGGATGACTTAGTTTCACAAGCGATTGAAGTAGCAGGCGTTAAAGTGTTGGCGGCAACGCTTGAAGGCGCAGATGCCAACGCTTTACGTGAAACCATGGATAAGCTCAAAGACAAATTAAAGTCTGCCGCGATTGTGCTTGCAAGCATCAATGAGGGTAAAGTGAGTTTGGCTGCTGGCGTGACCAATGACTTAGTCGCGAAACTTAAAGCGGGCGATCTAGTCAATCACGTGGCGAGCCAAGTGGGCGGCAAAGGCGGCGGCAAGCCAGATATGGCCATGGCTGGCGGCACGGACGCAAGTGCACTACCAAAAGCTTTAGCGAGCGTCAAAGACTGGGTAACTCAAAAACTTAATTAACCTAACACGAACCTAATATGGCACTTATTGTACAAAAATACGGCGGCACCTCAGTCGCCAATCCGGACCGCATTCGCAATTTAGCCCGCCGCGTAGCGCGCTATAAGGCAATGGGGCATCAAATTGTGGTGGTCGTTTCCGCAATGTCTGGCGAAACCAATCGTCTTATATCGCTAGCTAAAGAAATTATGCCGGAGCCCGATCCTCGCGAATTGGACGTGATGGTTTCAACCGGCGAGCAAGTCACCATTGGCATGACAGCCTTGGCTCTAATGGAACTAGGCATTAAAGCGAGAAGCTATACAGGCGCTCAGGTAAAAATTCTCACCGATGACGCATTTACAAAGGCGCGCATTTTAAGTATTGATGAACATCACATTAAAAAAGACTTAGATAATGGTCATGTGGTTGTGGTGGCAGGTTTCCAGGGGGTAGATGCCAACGGCAACATTACCACCCTTGGCCGTGGCGGCTCAGATACCACGGGCGTGGCGCTTGCTGCAGCGCTTAAAGCAGATGAATGCCAGATCTACACAGATGTAGATGGCGTTTATACGACAGACCCACGCGTCGTTCCTGAAGCACGCCGCTTAGATAAAATCACATTCGAAGAAATGCTTGAACTCGCCTCACAGGGCAGTAAAGTACTACAAATTCGCTCAGTGGAATTTGCAGGCAAGTATAAAGTTAAATTGCGTGTGCTATCCAGCTTTGAAGACGAAGGTGATGGCACACTGATTACATTTGAGGAAGAGAATAATATGGAACAACCCGTTATTTCAGGCATCGCCTTTAACCGAGACGAAGCCAAAATCACCGTACTAGGTGTACCAGATACTCCAGGCATTGCCTACCAAATCTTAGGCCCAATTGCAGATGCTAACGTTGATGTAGATATGATTATCCAAAACACTGGCGCAGATGGTACGACAGATTTTACGTTTACTGTACACAAAAACGAAATGAACAAAGCATTAAGCATCTTGCGTGATAAAGTGCAAGGTAATATCAAAGCACGTGAAATTGTCGGGGATGACAAAGTGGCTAAAGTCGCCATTGTTGGCGTAGGCATGAAATCACACGTAGGCGTTGCCAGCAAAATGTTCCGCACACTTGCTGAAGAAGGCATCAACATTCAAATGATTTCAACGAGCGAAATTAAAATCGCCGTTGTCATCGATGAAAAGTATATGGAACTTGCGGTGCGCGTTTTACACAAAGCGTTTGAATTAGAAGCCGCATAACCTACGCTCAATTTACCGAGTTTTAATTGATTTTTAGGCGCGAATCAAGTAATATCGCGGCCTTGCAATAAAGCGTAATCATAATAAACGGAGAGCTGGCCGAGTGGTCGAAGGCACTTCCCTGCTAAGGAAGCATACGGGCTTAAATCTGTATCGAGGGTTCGAATCCCTCGCTCTCCGCCAAATTTTGTAGTATAATGCTGTTCTTTTAGTACTTTGCGCCCGTAGCTCAGTTGGATAGAGTATTTGGCTACGAACCAAAGGGTCGGGCGTTCGAATCGCTCCGGGCGCACCAAATAAATCAAAGGCTTACAGGGTAATCTCTGTAAGCCTTTTTTATCGATAGTCGCCGCGCGTCCTAGCGGCGTCCTAAAAAATTATACTCTTTCTTTGTTCATGGTATTTCACGTACTCTAACTACATCAATTTCTCACGATTTACATTATGAAAATTTTTCATTGAAATTTTAATCAGTGGGTATTAATGTACTAATTTCTCCAAATTGGAATTAAAGCTTATGTTCAGTTACTTTTTCCGGTATTTATTTAGATTACAATTAATTCAATTTAGGTAATCAACACCTGTTTTCAAAAGTAATCGGAAATGAATCTACGTGTAGATTTGCATCGAATATTGACCCATCATGTGCATTGAATTTTGACCCACCCTTAGTAGTAGAGGGTTTATTTTTAGTACGCAATCTATACAGGCTGTATGTTTACACTTTCTTCCGTGCAATGCAAAAAGCCAAGTTCTTCAGTTTTTACCATTATGCCACTTGCTAGATAACCGCCTCCAACAAGTTCATCTTTAACAAGCCAAGTTTCGTATCCCTCAAGGCAAGTCCAAGACTCA